>Ga0172375_10003220_pt1 | contig 24922 bp, 22 predicted proteins | sample LakKiv1m_FD_114537 | JGI IMG/M metagenome (GOLD analysis project Ga0172375, IMG submission 114537) | Freshwater microbial communities from Kabuno Bay, South-Kivu, Congo - kab_092012_11.1m | ecosystem: Environmental > Aquatic > Freshwater > Lake | place: Democratic Republic of the Congo...
GCCGCCGCGCTCGCAGGCAGCGACGGCGAGATCCGCGTCGGGGTTTCCACCTGCCTGCTCGGCGAACCGGTCCGCTACGACGCCGGTCACAAGCACGACCGCTACCTGACCGACGTGCTCGGCCGTTACTTCAGTTTCGTTTCGGTGTGTCCCGAAGTCGAGGTGGGAATGGACACTCCGCGCGAGCCGGTGAGGCTGGTGCGCGATCGCGAGTCGATCCGCATGGCCGGCAGCGTCAGCGGCAACGACCACACCGACGCCATGAAGAAGTACGCAGCGCGGCGTGTTGCCGCGCTCGAGGCGCTCGGGCTCTCGGGCTACGTGCTCAAGAAGGGTTCGCCGTCTTGCGGCATGGAACGTGTGCGCACCTACACCGCCAAGGGTATGCCGGCCGTCGCCGGCCGCGGGTTGTTCGCGTCCGAATTGATGCGGCGCCTGCCGCTGTTGCCGGTCGAAGAGGAAGGTCGCCTGCTCGACGCGACGCTGCGCGAGAACTTCATCGAGCGCGTGTTCGCCTACAAACGCGTGGTCGATCTTTTCTCGTCGCGATGGAAGGTGGGGGACCTTGTGGCGTTCCACACCCGCGAGAAGATGCTGGTGTGCGCTCACGTACCGGCGGCCGAGAAAGAACTCGGTCGCATAGTCGCCGCCGCGTCCAAGACCGCGCGTGCCGAGGTCGAGCGCGGCTACCGCACGCTGTTCATGACCGCGCTGTCACGGCCTGCCACTGCCAAGCGTCACGTCAACATCCTGCAACACATGCTCGGACACTTCCGCGACGTGCTGGAACCGGCGCCGCGCCGGGCACTCGCGTCGGTCATCGAAGACTATCGCAACGGCCTGGTCCCGTTGGTGGTGCCGATCACGCTGCTGCGCCACTACGTGGATCTGTACTCGATCGGCTACCTGGCGCACCAGACCTACCTCGAACCGCACCCGAAAGAACTGATGCTACGCAACCACGTCTGATCCGTGGTCGATGGTGCCGGGTGTCGAGACGATCTCCGTCAGCCTGTTCAAAATGGCCCAGATGCAAGGCGCGCGCGAAATTCGGCGAGCGAAGGCGTAGCGTAGCTACGTCGTAGCGAGTGGTTTCGCGCGCACGAGCCCCGAGCCGGCGAGGGGCGAGCTCGAGTAGACAGGCGTGATCCTCGCGCGTCGCCAGCTCCGCGCTCGTGGGCTATTTTCAACAGGCTGAAGGCTATTCGTAGCCGCAGCGCCCGGAGCCGCAGGATCCGGTCCCGCAGGGCGGCGCCTGCGGCGTCTTGAGCACGCTGGCGCGCACGACCCCGCCGCCGGTGATGAGCTTTCGTACCGGCGTCTTCGCTGGCGTTCCGCCGAGTGCGAGACCGGCCCGTTTGCAGACCTCGCCCCAGGTGGCGAGCTTCTCTGACATCGGATGGGTGACTTCGACCTGCCGGTCGTTGGCGTCGCAGTAGTAATCGTATCTCGGCATCGTGGCTCCGTAGTCGCAGTCGGATCTCGACGACAATGCGCCTGATTCACGCCGCAATAGCAACGCACCGGCGCTTGCGAAGATGTGACCGCTGCTAGTCTTTCTCGGGCTCGCGCGCCGCCGCGGCCAACGCTTCGAGCATGCCGCCGAAGACGTAATTGTGAAATGGAGCGACGGCGTACCAGTAGGCGAGGCCGGCCAGACCGACCGGATCGAAGATCGCGGTCTGGCGAATGCGGCTGCGGCCCGGTCCGGCCTCGTCGACCTCGAAGTCCAGCCAGGCGCGTCCGGGAAGCTTCATTTCGGCCACCAGTCGCAGGCGCCGGGCGGGCTCGAACGCTTCGACCCTCCACCAATCCACGGTGTCGCCGACGCGCAGAATCTCGGCATCGCGGCGCCCGCGCCGAATGCCGATCCCGCCTACCATCAGGTCCATCAACCCGCGCAGTTTCCACAGCCAGTCGGCGTGGTACCAGCCGCGCTTGCCGCCGATTCTCGCGATCGCCGCGAAGGCCGCGGCAGGCTCCGCCTCGACCGTAATCGAACGCGAGTCCACCAGGCGATTGCCGAAGCGCACGCCGCTCCAGTTCCGGACGGTCCCGCCCGCCGAGATCGCGTCCGACCAGCGCGTCTGCGCGGCCTCGCGGTCGTCGCTGCCGAGCGCCGCCGCGACCGCCTCGCGAAATCCCATCGGCTTTATCGAAAAGACCCTGGCGGCGTCGCCGCTACGCACGACCGTGCGGTGCTCGATGCTGGCGATCAGTTTGCGGCCCACGCGCGCGTAGACCGGCGTGACCAGGCCGAGCCACAGACTCGACAGGCGCGGGGTCAGCAGCGGGACCGGGATCATCGTGCGCCGCAGTCCGCGTTGGCGCGCGTACTCGGCCATGATGTCGGCGTACGAGACGACGTCTGCGCCGCCGATCTCGAAGACCCTCGCCCCATCCGTGTCGACGTCGAGCGCTGCCAGCAGGTAGGCGAGCAGATCGTCTATCGCGATCGGCTGGGCCTCGGCGCTCACCCACGACGGAGTGATCATGACCGGCAGCCTCTCGACCAGGGCGCGGACCAGTTCGAAGGAAAGGCTGCCCGATCCGATCACGACCGACGCGCGAAACTCCACGACCGGTACACCGGTGGCGGCGAGCAGGCGTCCGACTTCGTGGCGGCTGCGCAGGTGGGCGGACAGTTGCTCGCTCTCGTCGCCGAGGCCGCCCAGGTAGACGATTCGTCCGAGGCCGGCGGCGGCCGCTGCGGCGGCGAAGTTGCTCGCGCCGCGGCGGTCCTCGTCTTCGAAGGAACCCGCCGAGCCCATCGAGTGGACCAGGTAGTAGGCCGCGTCGCAGTCGCGCATCGCCTCCGTGAGCGACTCAGGGTGCAGCACGTCGCCGCCGACGATCTCGGCTCCGTCTGGAACCCGCGCGGCGAGGTACTCGGGCTTTCGCGCCAGGCACCGCACGCGGTGTCCGGCCTGCAGCAGCAGGCCCAGCAGGCGGCCGCCGACGTAACCGCTCGCGCCGGTGAGCAGGATGGTTCGTGGCAACGCGGGTTTGCAGGCAGTGTCGCCGGCGGGTGCGGACATATCGCTCGCAACCTATCCGCAACGGTCCGGGACCTCGACTTCACCACCGCCGATACGATCGGCCTGCGCACTGGGCTCGAACTTCCTACCATAGGGGAGGAGTGCAAGACACACTTTTGCGTCGCGCTGCGAATCGATCTGCGATCCGGCGTCTGCCTTCGGGACAGCTCGAGGTTCTCGAGTCAGGTCGTGTTCGTGTTCGATCTTTCCATTCACGTTTCGTGCATTCACCGCGTCGGTCGTTGCGAGATCTTGTCGGTTTCCCATCGCGAAATGGGTACCACCCTTCCATCCGGGTCTCTTGCGGCCATTGCTTCTTTCGGTACTCCGCAGGGGCATAGCCTATCCGAGGGGCCTTTGACTGCTGTGTGCATCGTGGCCAGGAATTTTGTGGATGCTCACCTGCGAACCGTTGTCGACCGTGTGCGTGGTGGTGACGGCCCGAAACGGTGGGCCGACTACACGACTGCCTGCACGGGTGAATTCGATAAGGGTAGGGAATTCCAGCGGGCAGTTGCCCCTATCCGCCGACGTCTGATAACGCGCTTTATTCTTACATCGGACGGTTCACCGTTCCCGATCGATCACGACACGCAGGCGATCGGGCTCGCACAGATGGTGGAGCGACTGGTGCGGGCGCAAGAGCACCATCGCTCCCGACCTGGTCGCCGCGCTGACCCCGTCGTCAGACCCACCGTATCGCCGACCTACGCGGCCACCCGCGTAGAGCTACATCGCCACTACCGGGTCCGGCCACGCGATCCGCATTCGCTCGTCGAGGATTGAGTAAGAGTCCGGCATCCGCGAAATCTCCGGAAGCAGTCTTCCTACAATTCCCCAGGGCCTTTCCACGGCTTACCGGGAAGGCGTGCGATAAGGTCTGAGAGCACGCGGTACCCAGCGGCGCTGGGCTCCCAGTCGCGCTCCAGCGCAAGTAGTGGCCGCATATCAGCCATGAAATCGGGGTCGGTCAGCTTCTCGGCCATGTTCCGTTCGAACTGCGCACGGGTGATTTTGTGACCACCGCGAGATACGTATTCCAGGAAGGCAGGGACGATGCGTTCGGGCGTCACGCGGCGATCCTGCAACGCGTGGAACAGATCAAAGAGGTCGCGTCCTTGCTTGCGCTGGTAAAGTGCCCGGAGCTTGGTCGCCAAGAGTTCATCAAGTTGATATGTGCGGATCGTGCAGTCGCCCCGAAACCACGGCGACGAAACGGCGAAGGGCATGTCCTCGAAACCGTAGATCGCGAAGTGCTCCCGCGAGTTGATCTCTACCTTGAGCCGCAAGGGCGCGTGTGAGGCGCTTTCGGAAGTGAAGCGATAGTAGAGAGTAACGCGGCCCTGCGTCTGCTTCCATTCCGGTTTGCCAAGCCAGGAGTCGAGCGTTTCCCGGATGGCGTTCATCATCTGACCCGCCGGTTCCGCCCGTATCTGAACCAAGTCGATGTCTTCAGAGTAACGGGCCGCTGGCCGGAAGTAGAGTTTGTGGAGCGCTGTGCCGCCCCGGAACGCAACCGTCTCACGCAACAACGGGTGCGAGAAGATTGCGACGAGCGCGCGGGAGATAACAAGATCCTGCTCAACCTGATCGTCGTCGATCCAGGGAGCTTCCGCACGCCATTGAAGAATGTAACGCTGCGGGATCATGCTTCGGGCTCCACCTTGGCATTCACGTCGAGTTTCCACTTGGAATCGCGGCGGGCGCGTCCGCGGGATTTCGGCTGAAGAAGAGTTGCTTCGCGCGCGTGGCGACGAACGTATTCGTGCAACGGTCTCGTCTTCCGGCCGCCCCCCAACTGATCGAGCAGGTAACCAAGTCTTTGCGCCCAGGAGATTGGCGCGGTTGCGGCGACGACGGGCAACTTGTCCGGGTCCAGCTTCTCCGCAAGTTCTGAGAGCACGGTCGCCACATTGCCGAGGCCACCGGCACGATGAGGGTAGCCGACGAGATCAATTGCAGTCGCTTCGGTGGAAGACACAAGGACAGTGCCGTTCGGCGTGTTGAAGCTTTGCGTCGGCACTTCCGCGAGACGCTTCCGCGCGAGGAATGCGACGCGGACGCGTCCGCAAAGAATTGGCCGGCGATTCTTCGCAAGGAAGACCTGGAATTCCTGCGGGCGATGATGGGCCGCGCCGTGATACTGTGCTGCCGAAAGCAGGCCCACGTAGTAGCTCAGGCCAAATCGCGCCAGGAGGTCGGGAATGAAGTTCGCAGCGGGAATACAGCCAAGCGAGCGGTATTCCGGTGGAACGATGACGTAAAGGCCTCTTGCAGGAGAGCCGACGAGCTTCTGTCTTGCCAAACGACCGAGAGCATTCTTCGCGGCAATCGTCGAGATTCCGAGGGAAGCTTGCAGCTGGTGCGACGCGAACAGGAACTCCCCGCGGGCAGCGAGGCCGTCCAGGTAGCTACGAGCAATAGGATGGCGTTGTTTCGATTTCACTCGCGTAAAGTAGCATGATTCGGTGCTTTGCGGGAGTGATGTCGGGCCCGTTTAGGCCAAAGCACTGCTTCAATGGCTGTTTCCGAAGCCTCACCCCCTCCGATTGTCGCCCTTTGTTCGAACAACTGGCACAAGTGACCGGGGTGGTTCTTCGGGGTAGCTGCTTAGTCTGCCTTCCATGATCTGCGGCCTCGATGGTCGTCGTCGATACCAACGTCGTGGGTTCCAAGACGAATTCGATGAAGATGCGCGCGGTCCGCGACGTGGATTGATCCGCGCGGATCGCGCCTCGTCCGCCGCCGTGCATCGGAACCCCTTTGGTCGGGGTCGCATCGACGGCTCTTCGGAGGAGGCGCCATCGGCGTAGGTGGGGCCGACCTCTCGGCCGGCGTTGACATGATGACCACATCTGGTCACGATGAGACCATGAGGAGCGCCAACGTCTCCGAACTCAAGTCCCGTTTGAGCGAGTACCTGCGAGCGGTGCGCGGTGGAGAGACCATCGAAGTTCGCGATCGCGACACGGCCGTCGCCCGACTCGTTCCGCTCGACGCGTCCGAAGACGATTTTCGGGTCGTTGCTGCTCTGCATCCGGAATGGGCTCGACGCAAAGTGGTGGCAGTGCGACCGCGGCGGAAGACCGATTCCACGAGATTGCTGCGCGAAGATCGCGACTCACGATGAATCTATACCTGGACACGAGCGTCGTGCTGCGGATTCTCTTCGGCGAGCCGCGGCCGCTCGGTGAGTGGGGCACTTGGGAACGCGCCTTCGCCAGTGAGCTACTCGGTGTGGAGGCGCGACGCACGATCGACCGGATGCGCCTCGGGGGCTTGTTCGACGACGGGCAGGTCGCCGCACTCGAGTCCGAACTCATGCGCGTGGAACAAGCGCTCGACCGCGTGCCTGTGTCCCGGGCTGTGCTGATGCGAGCTTCGGCACCGATGCGAACAGTCGTCAGAACGCTCGACGCCATCCACCTGGCCACTGCCTTGCTCATCCGCGAGCGCCGGGTTGCCGACCTCGCCTTCGCTGTTCACGACGACCAGCTCGCGACGGCTGCGCAGGCCCACGGCTTCGAAGTACTCGGCAGACCCAAGTAGCGGCGGAGAACCGCGTCGCGAAGCTGCCGTACTTGCCTTCGAAGGTGATCGGCCGCCGCCGCGTCCACTGTCACAACATGCCGCCGTTTACCGAAAGTACCTGGCCGGTGATGTAGGCCGCGCCTTCCGAGCACAGGAACGCGACCGTGGCGGCGACTTCGGCGGGGCGCCCGAGCCGGCGCATCGGAATCAACTTGACGATCTCTTCGAGCGGAGCGCCGGCGATCATCTCGGTCTCGATCAGACCCGGTGCGACGCAGTTGACCGTGATCGCGCGCTTGGCCAGCTCCTGCGCCACCGACTTGGCGGCGCCGATGATGCCGGCTTTCGACGCCGCGTAATTGGCCTGTCCGCGATTGCCGGCGATGCCGGCGACCGACGAGATCGCGACGATGCGTCCGCCGGCGCGCGCGCGCACCATCGGCATCACCAGCGGCTGAACGACGTTGTAGAATCCGTCGAGGTTGGTGCGCAGCACGCTGTCCCAGGCTTCGGGTTTCATCACCGGCAACGGCGCGTCGGCGTGGATACCGGCGTTGCAGATGACTCCCCACAGCGGTCCGTGGGCGTCGAGTTCGGCGGCCAGTGCGGCGCCGGTGGCCGTGCGGTCGGCGACGTCGAAACGCAGCAGGCGCGGGCGCGTGCCGCCAGTGGCCGCTATCGAGCCAGCAACTGCCTCGGCCTTCTCACGGCCGTTGCGGTAGTGCAGCACGAGGTCGAAGCCGCCCTCGGCCAGCGCGATCGCGATCGCGCCGCCGATTCCGCCGCTGGCGCCGGTGACGAGGATGCGGCGTCGGGGCGTGAGCTCAGACATTGCGTGCGTGACCATCGAGGAAAGGCTTGATCTGTTCGTGACCCATCACAGCTCATGTTAGCTGCGTGCGAGATCGGCAGCCAACAGCGGAACGGTGCCGCTCACGCGCGGGCGATCCGAAGCGATGGCTACCGGTGTATCACGGGGAAACGGTCGTGCGGAGACATTCGAGGCCGCTGCCCCGGCGCTGGTATTTTCTGGCGCCGGCGAGAGGATGACTCGCCACAAAAGCGGTTCCCCGATACATTCGAGGTGTTCCGTCAGGAGAGCCTCATGACCGCTTCGCCGAGCAGATCCTTCTCGCGTACCGGTGTCCATCTCTTGGTGGTGGTGACCGGTCTGGCATCGCTTTCGTGGGAAGTGCTCTGGCAGATCGAGTCCTCGCTGGCGCTGGGAGTGTCCGCCTGGGGTACGGCAATCACGCTTGCCGCCACCATGGGCGGAATGAGCATCGGATCGATTCTCGTCAGCCGTGCACTCGAAGACCGTCTGGTCGAGCGGCCGGTGCGTCTTTACGGGGTGCTGGAATTCGTCATCGGACTTGCAGGGCTCTCACTCGGTGTCGCCTTCCACGTGCTCGAGAGAATCGATACGTGGGTTTACGCCGCCCTGCCCGGCCTCGCATGGCTGGTGCATCTGACGGGCATCGTCGTCGTGCTCGGCGTTCCCGCCATTTGTATGGGAGCGACGTTTCCGGTGTTCGGGCTCGTTGCCCGACAATTCCAGACATCCATCGCGCTCTTGTACGCCCTCAACACCCTGGGTGCGACGATCGGAGTCCTGCTCGCTGCGTTCGTGCTGATCCCGTCGTTCGGTATGACCCACGCTGCGTGGGTAATCGCCGGCTGCAACGTCGCGGTCGGGGTGGCGACCTGGATGCTCGGTCGCGGGAGCGGAACACGGCTCGAACGCCGCACGGGAAAGGTCCTCCCGAGTTTTGATTATCGAACGGAGCAGTGGATCTTGCTGGTGACCGGGTTTGCTACGTTGTCACTGGAGATCGCCTGGTTTCGAGCCCTTACGGCGACCTTCTACAGCACCACCGATGCGTTCGCGATAATGCTGTCGGCGATGCTGCTGGCCCTCGGCCTGTCGGCCATTTACGTTCCGCATTTGCGGCAGCGGGCTTCTCTGGGGTCGCTGCTGAGCTGGGCCGGGATTCTGATCCTCGCGGCTACGCCGGTGATCGAACGCTTCGGCTCGATACCGACCTATCACCCGCAGCCGTTCTTGCTGCTTCTGCACTGGTTCCTGCTGACGCTGTCGGTGATCGGGCCGCCGGTGTTCGCGCTCGGCGTGGCCTTTCCGTGGATCCTCGACGAGCAGGACTCCGCTCGCAAGTGGGGAACGCTCTACGCCGTCAACACGCTGGCTGCGATCGCGGGCGCGCTCGGCGCCGCGTGGCTGCTGCTGCCGGCGATCGGCTTTGCGCGTACGGCGTGGCTGACGGGAGCGCTGGTGACGGCAACGGGAGTGCTGCTGTCCCCCGCGCAAAAGCGCCTTGCCTGGAGTGTGCTGGGAGTGGCGGGGCTCTCGATCGCCGTGGTATTCGAATCGGGCGTCGGCAGGACGCACATCGGCGGGGAATTCCCCGGACGCATCCTCGAATTCTACGAAGGTCCGGAAGCGAACGTGGCAGCCGTTGAATACGGCGGTGACAAGCGCGCCCTCGTGATCGACGGGTTCGGGGCCGCGTCGCAGTTCGGTGGTCCTGACGGTGTGATGCAGGACGGATACATGGCGTGGATGGGCCACCTTCCGATGTTGCTGCACCCAGATCCGAAAAGCGCCCTCGTCATCTGCTTCGGTACCGGACAGACCGCCAACGCGGTCAGAAACGAAGCCCCCGAAACTCTCGATATCATCGACATCAATCCGCGCGTCATACAGCTGGCGCATAATTTCGGCGCCAATCACGACGTGCTCGACGATCGCAGGGTCACGGTCATGGACGGGCGTGCCTACATGCGTCGCACCACCAAGCGTTACGACATCATTACGCTGGAGCCGATGCCGCCGAGTTTCGCCGGCGTCAATGCCCTCTATTCGAGAGAATTCTACGAACTCGCCAGCAAGAGCCTGACCGATCACGGCGTGATCGCGCAGTGGCTTCCGCACCATCTGGTCGCGGCGCACTATGCGCTTTCGATCGCGAAGACATTCCGGGCCGTGTTTCCGAATTCGGTGCTCTGGCTCGAACCTACGTCGAAGACCGGCATCCTGCTCGGGACCAAAGATGACAGCGTCGCGTTGGGGTCGGTGTGGCCCGGTTTCAAACGTGCGAAAACAGAACTCGGGTTGTCCGAATCCGAGATCCGCCGGGCGGTGGTGCTGGATCGGCTGAAGCTGCAACGGTATGCCGTCTCTGGGGAGGTGATCAGCGACGACAATCAGCTGCTCGCCTATGGACAGGCGGTGCACCTGGTGCGCACGCCGCCCGCGCAACTCAACGCACAGAACATGGAACTTCTGCGGCGCGCCGCGGCGCCCGACACCATCGACCGGCCACTCGATCACGACGGATCGTGAAGCGACCACCGCCTTCGGGTTCACGATGTTGCTGGCGCTCTGCGCCGATCGGGCCCCAGCCGAGGTCAGGCACGGCGTGCGCGCGGTAGTGGCCGGGTTGGCGGTGCTCGGCGCCGCCTATCTGCAACGTGGCTTGCGCGACTAGGCGATCGCGCAGTTCGAGGCCGCCGTCGAGATCGATCCCTCGCGCGAGGCCTACCGCAAGAACCTCGACATCGCGACCAACCTGAAGCAGTCGGCGACAGAGCGGGTTCTGCCTCGTGCCGTGCCGTGATAGTCTTCGCCGCAACGACATGGGTGCCGGCAGAGAGAGTGATGCTCTGTTCGCGGTCGAGACCACGCTGGGATTCACGGTACGACTGAGCGGGCGTTATTGGGCCGCGATCGTCGTGAAGCACCCGGACATCGGTGATCGTGTCACTGACATTCAGGCCGCGTTGCGGGCCCCGCAAGAGATTCGCCGGAGCCGACGCGACCCGGTGGTCATGCTTTTCTACCGGTCGGATCAGACCCGAACGCGCTGGGTCGTGGCGGTGGCGAAGTACGAGGGCGGCGATGGGTTCTTGGTGACAGCCTATCGGACCGACGCGATCAAGGAAGGAGAACGGCTATGGCCCAGGTAAGAGTGTTCTACGAGCCCGAGCGTCAACTCTTGACGGTGTTTTGGCAAGAGCCGCGGCTGGCCCAAGTGTGCACCGAACTGGACGACGGAGTCGTGCTCATCAAGGACGAGGGGACGGGCGAACCGATCGGTCTGGAACTGCTGTCGTACCGCCCCGGCGACGACCGGTTCGATTCCGTCAACGTCCAGGTAGGCGCTGCTCGCTGAGCCCTTGCCCGCACAGACCGTTACACCCCGCGATCGATCAGCAGTTTGCCGGCTTTGATCACGCCGGTGATGCGCTCGGGCTGCTCGAGTACGGTGATGTCGGCGAGCGGGTCGCCGTCGATCAGCAGCAGGTCGGCGCGCGCGCCTTCTGCCACGACGCCGAGGGAGGCTTCTTCGCCAAGGATGCGCGCGTTGGTGACGGTGGCCGAACGCAGGATCTCGGCGGCACCGAACACCTCGCGGCGGATGCGCAGTTCGCGGCTCTGCTGATCGTGAGTCTCGCCGAGCAGGTCGGTGCCGAAACCGATCTCGACGCCGGCCGCTTTGGCGATCTCGACCGAAGCCAGTCCGGCGTGCAGCACGTCTTTGACCTTGCGCTGGCTCTCGGCCGGGAAGCCGAGCGCGCTGCCGATCTCGTCGATAACGAAATACGTCACCAGCGTCGGCACCAGGAAGGCACCGCGCGCGGCCATCTTGTCGGCGGTAGCGCGATCGATCAGATTGCCGTGCTCGATGGTGCGCACTCCGGCATCGACCGCGCGCGTGATCGCCTCGGGGGTGTAGGCGTGCGCCATCGCGTAGGTGCGCCAGGCGGCCGCCTCTTCGACGATCGCGCGCATCTCCTCACTCGAGTATTGCAGGTTCCAGACCGGATCCGAGGGCGAAGCCACGCCGCCCGAAGCCATGATCTTGATCTGCCGGGCGCCGCGCCGCAGTTCTTCGCGGGCCGCGCGGCGCACCGCCGCAACGCCGTCGGCCACGTGCGAGAACGCGCTGCTGTGGATGGTGCACGCGCACGTCGGCGCCGCGTCGGCGCGTGGGCGGAAGTCGCCGTGGCCGCCGGTCTGGCTCAGCACGCGGCCGCTGTAGAAGATGCGCGGCCCTTCGACCAGACCTTGCTCGACCGCCTCGGCCAACCCGTGGTCGGAGCCGCCTGCGTCGCGTACGGTGGTGAAACCGCGCGACAACATCCGGCGCAGGATCTCGGCGGCTTCGAGGGCGATCAGGCTGGCCGGCTTGGCGGCCAGCGCGGCAATGTTGATGGTGGTGATCGAGGCGTGGACGTGGGCGTCGATCAGTCCCGGCATCAGCACGCGCCCGCGGCCTTCGATGACGCGGGCATCGTCGGCTCGCAGCGGCCGCTCGGCGATTTCCGCGATGCGGTCGCCGTCGAGCCTCACCGAGCCCTCGCGATAGCTGCCCGCAGCGGTATCGAGGATGCGACAATTGTTGAAGACGATGGTGGCCATAGGCTGACGACTCCCTGGTGTTGCCGCATCCTTGTTGCGCGGGCGCGTTTCATGCAAGCGTCTCGTCCGGTTGTCGGCGCTCGTTCCGGCCCTGCGGCGATGTTGGTGGTGCCGTTCCTGCCGCGATCCGGGGTTGACCGGGTCTCTGGGGTGATGCCGCGGGGACGAGAGCACGACCAACGGAGCGTTGGGTCGAACGCCAGTCGCAGAGAGTCGGCGAACAGTGATGGAAAAAGCAGCGACCGCCAAGTAGGGTTGGCAGCGGAAGCTTTCGTCGGTTCGTAGTGTTCGCCTGACCGTCGTCGTGCTCGCGCGAGCTTTGCTCAGGTTGGCAGCGGAAGCTTTCGTCGGTTCGTAGTGTTCATCTCGTCGCGGACGGTAAGGTCCGAGCCGCAGGAGGAAACTGATGTTCGAGGCGGCCGAAGTAGGTAACAAACTTTCCAAGGGTGAGTTCAAACAGCTCGAGCCGCAACTCCGCGCGGACCTGCTCGACGCCCAGTACGACGTGTCTAAGAACGGGAAATTCCCGGTCATCGTATTGATCTCGGGTGTGCGCGGCGCCGGCAAGGGCGAAACGGTCAATCTGCTCAACGAGTGGATGGACCCGCGCCACATTCACACTCACGCTTTCGACAATCCCACCGACGAGGAAAGCAATCGCCCGCCGATGTGGCGCTACTGGCGCGCCCTGCCGCCCAAGGGCAAGATCGGCATGCTGTTCGGCTCCTGGTACACGGCGCCGATCATCGACCGGGTGTTCAAGAAGAACCGTCCGGGTGATCTGGCGCGTTCGGTGGAAGAGATCCGCCGTTTCGAGCGCATGCTCGCCGACGACGGTGCGGTGCTGCTGAAGTTCTGGTTCCACCTGTCCAAGAAGCGCCAGAGCCGGCGCCTCAAAGAACTCCAGGCCGATCCCGAGACGCGCTGGCGCATAACCGAACGCGACTGGGATTTCTTCGAATACTACGACCGCTTCTACCGCATCAGCGAAGACACCCTGCGCAAGACCGACGCGGCGTGGGCGCCGTGGACCGTGGTCGAAGGTTTCGATCGCGAGTACCGCGTCGTTGCCGTGGCACGCGCGCTGCTCGCGGCGATGCGCGCGCGTCTGGACGCCGATGCCGGCAAGTCGGTTGCGGTGCCTGCTGCTGCGGCACCGCCGCCGCAGCAGATGCTGCCGCTGATCGACGGACGTGACGCGCTGAGCAGCCTCGACCTGTCGCAGGCGGTGCCGAAGAAGACCTACGAGGGCGAGTTGCGCGTCCAGCAGCGGCGCCTGGCGCTGCTGACGCGCCACGCCAAGTTCCGCAATCACAACGTGGTCGCGGTCTTCGAGGGCGCGGACGCGGCCGGCAAGGGCGGAGCGATCCGCCGCGTCGCGGGCGCACTCGACGCGCGGCTCTATCGCATAATTCCGATCGCCGCGCCTACCGACGAGGAGCGTGCCCAGCCTTACCTGTGGCGATTCTGGCGGCACGTGCCGATGAAGGGACGTTACACGATCTATGACCGCAGTTGGTACGGGCGCGTGCTGGTCGAACGAGTAGAGAAATTCGCGAAAGAGGCCGACTGGTCGCGTGCCTACGCCGAGATCAACGATTTCGAGGAACAGCTGACCCGCAACGGCGGCATCGTCGTCAAATACTGGCTGCAGATATCCAACGAAGAACAATACCGGCGCTTCAAGGAGCGCGAAGCGACGCCCCACAAGCACTTCAAGATCACCGACGAGGACTGGCGCAACCGCGAGAAGTGGGCGGACTATCAGGTGGCCGCCGCCGACATGATCGAGCGCACCAGCACTACGATCGCGCCGTGGACTCTGGTAGCGGCCAACGACAAGTACCACGCGCGCATCGAGGTGATCAGGTCGCTGTGCGACCGCATCGAGAAGGCGCTCTGACCGCTCACTGAGAGCCGTCGGATCGCGAGCCCGCTCGCGATATAGCGCCGACGCCGCAGCGGGTCAGAGCGCGTTGAGTTCCGCCGGAGTGGCGATACTGGATCGCGGCGGGTTGATGTACGGCGCGGTCGGCGCTGTGACCAGCTTCGGGCGACCGTGGACGAAACGCTCCGGGTGCGCTGCTCAGGCCGCGAGCATTACGTGGTGTCGCGCGCGGGGGCTCGTCGGGACCCCGGTGGTCCAGATGGCTTGAACGAGCCAGATCGTGTGGCTACTTTCTGGCCATGCGAACTGTCCACGCGGTTGACGTAGCGGATCTGAAGAACCGACTCAGCCATTACCTGCACCTGGTCAAGAAAGGGCAGGCGATCCTGGTTCGCGACCGCGATCAGGTGGTGGCGCGCATCGAGCCGGCCGGGTCCAGCATCCTCGGCTCGGACGAACGACTGGCGCAGTTGGAGACACGCGGTATCGTTCGCAGAGGCGAGGGAGAGATCGGAGTAGACCTGCTGGCGCAGCGGCGCGCCGTAGGGGGCGACGTGGTCGAGGCCTTGCTGCGCGATCGCGAGGAAGGCCGGTGAGGTTCTGGGACAGTTCCGCGATCGTTCCGTTGATCGTCGAGCAAGCGAGTTCCGGGCTCGCCGACGCTTGGCTGCAGCAGGACCGGCGCGTCGTCGTGTGGATGCTGAGCGAGATCGAAGTCGTCTCGGCTCTGCGACGGTTGCTGCGTGAAGGTGTGCTACCGGAACGAGCTGCGGCTGATGCCGAGGCGCTCGCCATGGAACTGCTTGCGCGTGCCGATCAGGTCAGCGACGTCGACAGGGTCAAGACACAGGCCCGTCGCGTGTTGCGGCTGCATGCTCTGCAGGCGGCGGATGCGCTGCAGCTTGGAGCGGCGTTGGCTTGGGCCGACGGCCACCCGGAGTCGCTCGTCCTGCATACGTTCGATCAGCGCCTTGCGCTCGCGGCACAACGCGAGGGGTTCTCCGTCGTACCGACACCGTAGCGGCACCCGACCGTGCAGTCGCCGCGAGTCCGCCGGCCTGCTGAACTCCCGTGACTATTCCTGCGCTTCGGCGGGTCAAAGTGTTCACGCGATGAAATCGGACCGAATCGGCGGGGGCATCCAGGTCTCGACGCGTTCGTATGTCTACGATCTCGCCGGGGCTCTCGTGGAAAGGGGGGCGGCTACCGTCGAACTGCCTTACGTCCGCTCGGCGTGAGTTCTCCGATGCGAGAGGCTTTGTGGTTGCCGGTGCCGCCGCGAATCACAGCGCGTTGAGTTCCGCATCGGCCTGACGCAGCCGCGCGGCGAGCACGCGCGCCAGCCCTTCCATCAGGTTCAGTCCGAGCCGTTTGTGATTTTCGACCAGCACATCGAAGCGCCGGCGCGACAGCACGTACATTTCGCAGTCGGTGAAAGCGAAGGCTGTGGCCGAACGCAGCCGGCTGTCGAGAAATGACATTTCACCGAAGAAGCTCCCACGCCCGAAGGTCGCCAAGTGGTGGGTGCGCTCGCCGTCGAGCGGCAGCATGATGCACACCGAGCCGCGGCGAATAAGGAAGATTTCGTCGCCGGCGTCGCCGCAGGCGAAGACTTGCTCGCCGGCCTTCCAGGTGCGCGACTCCATGCACGCTTCGAGGTCGGCAAGAGTCTCCTGCTTGCGGTCGGCGAACAGCTCGATCTCGCGCAGTTGGAGCGGTGTTTCGATCGCCGGTTCGACCCTGGCTTCCTCGATCAGGCGATCTTCGATCCATTCGAGCGCGTCGTCGACTTCGTCGAACGCGCGCGCGCGGCTCTGCGGGCCGGCCAGTGCGACTTCCTTGAAATAGTGGCGCATGTCGCGGCCGCTGGGAACGCGAGCGGGAATCGCGCTGAACAGCAGCATCGCGTTGCGTTCGGAGAGCCGGTTCTCGATCTGCTGCAGCATATGCATGGCGGTGACGTCCACCGACTGCACGCGGCGCAGATCCAGCACCAGGTAGCGACGAGTTGCCAACTCCGGCTCGAGCGCGGTGTAGAGCTGGTCGGTGGTGCCGAAGAACAGGCTGCCCTGCAGTTCGAACACCACGGTGTGCTCGCCCTGCGCTTCGAGCAGTTCCATCTCGCGCGTGGTGCGCACGCGCTTGGAGAACATGCGGTTGCCGTAGCCCTTGTGCGCGACCACCGTGCCTCCGACCTGCTCGCGCACGAACAGCACGATGGCGAGCGCGACGCCGGTACCCGAAGCGGCGATCAGATCGACGGTCAGCGCCACGACGACCACGGCGACGATCACCGCGAAGTCGAGCACGGTCTGGCGCGACGAGAGAAAGTGCAGGCTTTCGCGGTCGAGCATTCGCAGGCCGACGACGATCAGGATGCCGGCCAGCGCCGCGAGCGGCACCCAGGCCAGCACCGACGACAGCGCCAGGAAAGCCACCAGCGACAGACCGCCTTCGAAGAGTCCCGACCACTGCGTGCGGCTGCCGCTCGAGACGTTGACCAGCGTTGCACCCATGGTGCCGGCGCCCGGCACGCCGCCGATCGCCGCCGAGAACAGATTGCCGAGGCCCTGGCCGATCAGCGTGCGGTTTGAGTCGTGGCGCGAGCGCGTGAGCGCGTCGAGCACCACGCAGGTCTTGAGCGTGTCGATCGACAGCAGCACGGCCAGCGTGACGGCCGGTACCGCCACGCTGTACAGGTTCGACGGCTCGAGCGCGCCGACTGCTTTCCAACGGCCGCCGAGGGTTTCGAAGAAGCCCGGGCCGTGTCCGCCCAGCGCGCCGACCACCAGTTCATTGCCGTCCAGCCTCAGCAGCGCCGGGTCGAGCGCGCCGAGCCCGAAGTAGGCGAGAACGCCGGCGGCAAGGCCGAGGATCGGCGCCGGCACCACACGCGTGAAGCGCGGCGCCAGCGTCATCACCGCGATGGTCGCGGTGCCGACGGCGATGGCTTGCCAGTTCCACGCGGCGGGCATCAGGATGACGTCGCTCCAGTTCGCACCTGCGTGTGCGCCCAGCAACTTCGGAATCTGGCTCAGGATGATGATCAGGCCCACGCCGCTCATGTAGCCGCTCACCACCGGGTAGGGCATGTACTTGATCAGGCGCCCCAGCCCGAGCACGCCGAAGCTGATCTGCAGTATTGCCGCGAGCAGCGCGGTGACGACCATCATCAGCAAGATCGCGTCGGGTTGAGTGCCGCCTTGCGACAGGTGCAGTGCCAACGCCGCGAGTACCGCCGCGGCCGGTGCACACGGCGCGGTGATCAGTTTGGGAGCGCCGCCCCAAGCCGACGCTACCAGTCCCAGCGCGGTGGCGCCGAGCATGCCGGCCAGCGCACCCTGAGCAGCGTAGGCGCCGCCGAGGCCCGAGAGCGCGGCAACGCCGAAGGCGATCGCCGAGGGCAGCGCGACCAGCATCGCGGCCAGTCCGCCCCACAGGTCATCGGTCAGTCCAGGAGTTTTTTCGTCGCTCATGCCGGCGCACGCGACGTGAACCTTCCCCGAGCGCGACGATACGTCAACGCGGGGCCGTCGCGGTATCCGAGAACGCCAAACGCAGAACCGGCGCCGCACTCGGTGCCGGCGCCGGTTCTTTGCAGGTTGTTGGTCGGGAAGTCCGGTCTACGCCAGCTTCTCGATGCGCATCCCGTAGAACGAGCGGCGCACGAAGAACATCGAGATCGCCAGGAACACCAGCGCCGCCACGAAGGTCAGCTCGGGGTTGGTCTTGCCCATCTCGACCGCCAGTTCGACCGCCAGCAGGCCGAACAGCGTGGTGAACTTGATGACCGGGTTCATGGCCACCGACGAGGTGTCCTTGAACGGATCGCCGACCGTGTCGCCGACCACCGCCGCGTCGTGCAGCGGCGTGCCTTTGGCCTTGAGGTCGACTTCGACGACCTTCTTGCCGTTGTCCCAGGCGCCGCCCGCGTTGGCCATGAAGATCGCCTGGTAGAGGCCGAAGATCGCGATCGAGATCAGGTAGCCGATGAAGAAGAACGGATCCAGGCACGCGAACGCCAGCGTGCCGAAGAACACCGCCAGGAAGATGTTGAACATGCCGCGCTGCGCGTACCGGGTGCAGATCTCCACCACGCGGCGGCTGTCTTCCACCGAGGCCTTGGTCGCGCCTTCGAGCTTGATGTTCTTCTTGATGAACTCGACGGCGCGGTAGGCACCGACTGCCACCGCCTGCATCGAGGCGCCCGAGAACCAGTAGATCATCGCGCCGCCGGTCACCAAGCCGAGCAGGAACGGTGCGTTAAGGATCGAGATCTTCGACACGTCCTTGGTCAGCCCTTCGGTGAGCATGAACAGGATCGAGAAGATCATCGTGGTGGCGCCCACCACCGCGGTACCGATCAGCACCGGCTTGGCGGTGGCCTTGAACGTGTTGCCGGCGCCGTCGTTCTCTTCGAGGAAGAGCTTGCCGTGCTCGAAGTCGGGCGCGAAACCGAAGTCCTTCTTGATCTCTGCCTTGATGTTCGGGATTTCCTCGATCAGCGACAGTTCGTACACTGACTGCGCGTTGTCGGTCACCGGGCCGTAGCTGTCGACCGCGATCGTGACCGGTCCCATGCCGAGGAAGCCGAAGGCCACCAGACCGAAGGCGAAGATCGCCGACGGGTCGATGTCGGTGCCCGGAATCGGGAAGAGTTGGCCGAGGCCGTGGGTGCTGACCCAGTAGGCGATCGTCATCAGCAGCATGATGGTCATGCCGAGCCAGTAGGCGCTGAAGTTGCCGGCCACCAGTCCGCTGATGATGTTGAGCGACGCGCCGCCTTCTTCGGAGGCCGTGACCACTTCGCGGACGTGCCCGGAGTTGGTCGACGTGAAGATCTTGACCACCTCGGGGATGATCGCGCCGGCCAGTGTGCCGCAGCTGATGATAGTGGAGAGCTTCCACCACAGCGTCGGGTCACCGTTCAGGTCGCCGATCAGCGTGTAGGAGACCGCGTAGGTGAGCACCACCGACACGACCGAGGTGAGCCACACCAGGAAGGTCAGCGGCTGCTCGAAGTCCATCTTGGCGGCGTTGGCGTACTTGCCCTTCTGGATGACTTCGTTGGCGAGGTAGGAGGCTCCGCTGGCGATCACCATCATCACGCGCATCACGAAGATCCACACCAGCAGTTGCACCTGGATGGCGCCGGCCGTTTCGGGCCCGTGGCCATGTGTGGCCAGCAGGATGAACGTGATGAGGGCGACGCCGGTGACGCCGTAGGTCTCGAAACCGTCGGCCGAGGGGCCGACCGAATCTCCGGCGTTGTCGCCAGTGCAGTCTGCGATCACGCCCGGGTTGCGGGCGTCGTCTTCCTTAATCTTGAAGACGATCTTCATGAGGTCCGAGCCGATGTCGGCGATCTTGGTGAAGATACCGCCGGCGATACGCAGCGCCGCGGCGCCGAGCGACTCACCGATGGCGAAACCGATGAAACACGGGCCGGCGAGGTCGCCCGGGATGAACAGCAGGATCCCGAGCATGATCAGCAGTTCCACCGAGATCAGCACCATGCCGATGCTCATGCCGGCCTTGAGCGGGATCTGGTAGGTCGGAAACGGTTTGCCTTCCAGGCTCGCGAACGCGGTGCGCGAGTTGGCGAAAGTGTTCACGCGAATGCCGAACCAGGCCACCCCGTAGCTGCCGCCGATGCCGATCAGGCTGAACAGCAGGATGATGACCACGCGCATCGGCGTCATCGCCGCGTCGCTGGTCAGCACGCCGAAGTACAGCACGATGACCGCGCCGATGAAGATCTCGAGGACAAGGATGAACTTGCCCTGGGTCACCAGATACTGCTTGCAGGTCTCGTAGATCAGTTCCGAGATCTCACGCATAGATTTGTGCACCGGCATGTCGCGCAGTTGCCGGTACTGGACTAGCCCGAAACCGAGGCCGAGCGCGCACACCAACAGGCCGAAACTCAGCAGTGTGTGTCCCGAAAGGCTGTTGCCGAAGAACACCGGCGCCGCGAAGCTCGGAAGTTTGAGTGAGGCCTCGCTGGCGAGCGCCGCGGCGGGCGACGTGAGCGTGGCAACGAAAGCGGTCGCCAAAGCGGCAAGCGCGAAGGGAAGGCGTTTGCCAGCGCGGGCGGATGCGGCGCAAGAGCGTCTTACGGTCGACTCCATGAACATTTTGTCCCCTGTTGATTGATTTATTGGGCGGAAATGATCCGCCCGTATAGCACGGTGACGCGACGAGTCGAACGCCGGCTACGGCGCGGGTCGCTTACTGCCCGCCCGCCGGGCTCGCGCTTGGGGACGCGGACCGGTCGCCCGGCTCGCTAACCCGATGGCCCGAGGCTTGCTGCATACACGCGCAGTGAGCACGGCAGCGAGTCGGTCGAGCGGCTGCACGTCCGTACGGCCATTACGCGCAAGAACTCCCTGTTCGCCGGCTCGGACGCCGGCGGCGAGCGGGCGGTGATCGTCTGCACGATCCTCAGCTGCTGCCAGCTTTGCGGGATCAACCCCGTCGAGTGCCTGGCCGAGGTCCTCCGGTGCACCGCTACGCACGTACCCCCTGCGGCGTGGCGGATGGACACATGGTAAACGACTCAACTGCTGGATGATTCCCGCACCAGCCTGCGGGAAAATACCCCACCTACGGGCGGATTCGGCCTCAGCCACGGAGTTTGTGACCCTCAATCTAAGTGCTTGATACGACTAACTTTCAGTTCGTCTGTTCTCGGGCGAAGAGCCGTCGGCCGCCAAGTCCGTGCCGTGTCGAATAGTACGGAACCGTGCTTCCCCGACCCTGCCCGATCGGAATCCAGTAAGAATGGCTGTTTATGGGTGGGCCCACAGTTGGCATTGACCTTGCTAGCTTCGGATCGGAAGCAAAGGAGGGTTTTTTCATGGGAGGGAATAATTCCAGCGGAGTGCCTGAAGGAACGGCTCCCTCCCTAAGCCCTCTGTTCGTGTCTTGGCATCTGGGCTTGCGTCAATTCCGGCCCGCCGAGGGCCGCCACCCCGCAGTCATGGCACCAACACCCGACGCATCCCCCGACGTCCCTTTCGAATCCACTATCATCCGTGCTAAAAGGTGCTAGAAACGCAGCGTGAGGGTCCAACAATGAAACACCGAAATTCAGTTCGGCTTGGTGAGGCGGCTATGATCGCACCCGGATCTCAACGCGGCGTCGTTTTGGTGACCGTAGCGCTTTCGATGGGCGTGGTGCTGGCGGTTTCCGCCCTTGCCGTAGATCTTGGATATGGCTGGCTCGTCAAGCAGCAGCTACAAAACGCGGCCGACGCGGGCGCGCATGCGGGTGCCATGGAACTTGACGGCACCGCGGCAGGCACTTCGGCGGCACGCGCTGCGGCTGTCACCTATGGCAGACTCAACCAAGTCCTCGGTGACAACGACCCCATCACCCAAGAAGACGTCTCCCTCGGCGTCTTCGACGTAGCCACCGGCAGCTTTACTCCCAGCGCCGATCCCGCGCGGATCGATGCGGTGCGTATCAACGCTGAGGTGGGCGTCGGCCGGGTAGCCTTCGCAAAGGCCGGGTTCTCCGTCGATGCGAACTCCTCGGCGGTGCGAGGTCCCGGCAACGCTGGCAACGAGGCGGACACGAACGGCGTCTGGCACGGACACTTCGACCTGGATACGTCGACTTCTGCGACCAAGTATACCGTCGGTAGCGCCAGCACCTACAAGCACACCCACGAGTACGACAACAGAAGCCCGTACCTGACGTACGGGGACGCGTTTGCCTTCAGTAGCGCCAGCGGGCACGCGAAGATCAACACCACAATTCCCGCAGGCCAGCGGTTCAAGCTGATCTTAGGGAACGCGAATCTTTCGCCGGGCGTCCAAATTTTCATCAACGACACCGTCTATGACAGCACCACCTATGACGACATCCCGATCGCCGACCTTCCCGTGTGGTCGATCAAAGCTGGTGTGGGCGGCGCCACTCAGCTCACCAAGTTGAAGACGCAAGTCGACGTTGATGCCATCGACAACTGTGCGCTCATTCCCACGATCACCTCCCAGGTACGTAAGAACACCTTGGGACGTAACGGTGAGTGGCGCAACGGCGCGCTCACGCTTCAGGCGATTCGCGTCAACGCTGCGGGGCAGCCGGTTACTTCCTCTGGTGCCCTGACCACCCCCGACCTGACCAAGAGCAACGGCGGCGTGCAAGGCGTGGCAACCAGCGCAGCCAACGGTCTCCTCTGGGAAAACACTTACTTCTGGCACTGGGACCAATCTTCCTACGATCAGTTTTCATGGCAGGAGGAATTCGATGCGCTTACGTGTTCTACGATCTGGATCGAGCCCTAGCGGTGCCCGCGGTGCAACGCGGCGCGGTTCCGCGGCGATTGAATTTGCCTTGGTGCTGCCGGTCCTGCTGGTATGCGTTTTGGGCGTTCTCGATTACGGATGGTACTTCTACAACGAGATGCTGGTACTATCGGCGGTGAAAGAAGGCACGCGATACGGCGCGGCGACGCCACGTACGAACGATCCCGCGGGTGTAGCTGCTGCGCGTGTGCGCACCACGCTCAACACCTACGGGCTCCCCGGGGGCACCGCTTATGTGGCCAGTGCGCTCAAGGGCGTCAAGCCCGACACCACGTTGCAGGTAACCGGCACCCTCCCGTACGTTCCGCTGTCCGGCTTTGTGTCGGTGCCGGGAAGCTTAAGCGCCACGATGACCATGCGGCTCGAGGACAACCTCTAGCAGCCTGTCGGACTTGATGCGACGGCCAGGGCGGTCGCCGAATTGATTCGGCGAAGCCGCGGCGCGCTCACGCGAGCCACAGCGCGTCGCGCGAAACTCATCGCAGCGGATCGCGAGGGCTGCAACCGTCCGCTCGAACTGAGCCGCGGCCACTGGGGCATCGAGAACAAGCTCCACTGGGTCTGTGACGTCACATTCGACGAAGATCGCTCGCAAATCCGCAACTGCACCGGTGCTCACATGATGGCGACTTTGCGTAACTTCGCCATCAGTCTGCTGCCTCTGGCCGGCGCAACCAACATCGCAAGGGCGGTGCGCCACTGTGCGCTGAACATCGCGCGCCCTTTGAGCTTCTTTGGGTTATCGCGCCGTATCGCTTCGACCCGGTCAACAGGCCATCGGCGGCATCGATCGATTTTCACCGCTGGCTCAGTAGGCGCCGTGATCGCGCACGCCCGCGACTCGGAGCTGGCTCGCCAACTTCTTCGGATTTAACCCCTGGGGCGCACCGGTCGACCACCGCCGGCCGTAATCGGCCGCCACCCTCGTGCTCATCCCACCACGGCCGGACGCCAGGCAGGCTCCAGTTGCCCCGCATCGGGAGCGACTATGACGTGATCCTGGGTGCTTGGCGGGCGATGGTTGACATAGGATCCATCACTCCGACACGAACAAAAGGCGTAAACGCCGGGGGTGATCCTTCAGACAACCCCTTGAACCTATTGGCGGCTCCTGATTCTCCGGCGACCATCTTCGCCTCTGGCCCAGGCGATTCGTTGGACTTCTTGCCCGCGAGCGTCATAGACGGTCAGTCGTGGCCCGGTGTCTCGTCTCCGAGGGTATCCGATGACCCCTGCGGGCCAGTTCGAGCGACTGCGCGCGCGCCTCGCGGAGTCTGATCCCGTGGTCGTTCGAGCGATTGATGAGGTCGACTTGGGCCTGCTGCATTGGTCGCTGTCGCTATCACCCTGGCAGCGCTTGCGCGCGGCCAGCGTCGCGCTCAACACCCTGAGGAGGTTCCGGCGTGCCGCGTCCGCGACAGGCCGACTTGCAAGCGCTGATTGAGGCGCTCCTCGACGCCGGGATAGAGTTCATCGTCGTCGGCGGTGCTGCCGCGGTGCTACACGGGGTCCCAACTCGGCGAGGACGGTCGCGGGCGGAACCGGTGCGCGGGTCGAGCGCAAGCCCGAGCTTGCACTCCTCATGCAACGCATGTATTTCGCATGCATGAAGAACATCCAGATTCGCAAGGTGCCCGACCAGGTTTGCGATGTGCTGCGTCGCCGTGCGGCTGAAGAAGGCATGTCCCTTCAGGAATACCTGCTCTCAGCCGTCCGCGAGCTCGCGAGCCGCCCCAGTGTCAGCGAAGTCCTGAAGCGCGCAGGGAGTCGGGCAGCCGGCGAGTTGCGCTTGTCCGTCGCAGCCAAACACCTGCGAGCCGAACGCGACGCGCGGTGATTGTTGTCGATGCTTCGGTGCTGGCAACCGCGCTCGTGGACGACGGGCCCGACGGCGAGCTCGCGCGCCTGCGTCTCGTTGAAGCACGTTCCCTCCATGCACCGCACTTGATTGACCTGGAAGTGTTGTCGGTCCTGAGACGACAGGCCGCAGAAGGACGTTTGAGCGACAGACGCGCTACGTTGGCCATCGAGGATATGCTGGACTTGGCCATCGTTCGCTATCCGCACTTCGTCCTCGTGCTGCGGTCGTGGAAACTGCGAGACAACCTGACTCCGTACGACGCCGCCTACGTGACCTTGGCCGAGGCCCTCGGATGCCCGCTTGTAACTGCGGACCGACGTATCGCCGGAGCCCCGGGGCTTAGCTGTCGTGTGGAAATTCTCGGCGCTCACTGACGGCGGGCAATCGGCCGTCCGGTCGGATGAAAGGCCGAGGACCTCTGGCTCTCGTCGGTACTCACGAGTTGATTGACTTTGGGCGGAAATGGTCCGCCCGTATGGCACGGTGACGCGACGAGTCGAACGCCGGCCACGGTGCGGAACTCTGACTGTCCACACTTCGGGTTCGGGCCCGCAGATAGCGCCGCGGTGCGCCGCTTGCGACGTGCTGGGCCGCGGCCGGCGAATGCGCGGCCGGCAGGTCGTGCGACGGGGGGCGGCAGCAACTGACGAGGACGGGTCGGTCGTGTAAAGCGATGGCCCGAGGCTTGCTGCATACATGCGCAGTGAGCACGGCAGGGCGTCGAAGTTGAACGAACCCGCGCTTCGCGCGGCAGCTTTCTCCTCTGACTGACCTTCTGCCCGCGAAAAGCCGTGCCTCCGAGCCGAGTTTGAAGAGGAAGCGCCCTCCTTGGACGGTCGAGTTTCCAA
>Ga0172375_10003221_pt1 | contig 24910 bp, 17 predicted proteins | sample LakKiv1m_FD_114537 | JGI IMG/M metagenome (GOLD analysis project Ga0172375, IMG submission 114537) | Freshwater microbial communities from Kabuno Bay, South-Kivu, Congo - kab_092012_11.1m | ecosystem: Environmental > Aquatic > Freshwater > Lake | place: Democratic Republic of the Congo...
CGTCTTCTCCGATAGAACCAGTATGGACAGAATCCTCTATGCCATCTTCGCCCATGAAAACTTCAAAAACAAAGCAGGAGGCCCCTTCCTCTTATCTCTGACACAAAACTCTTGACGTTACCCAAGGAATTTAATAGATAGATCCGTGTCTATATCAGCCAATGTATTGATATTTGCACAAGAGTTTCTTACAACCATCGTTTTCGACGCCTATAGGATTTGACGTTTGCATAGGACTTGACATTCCCCGCAGCGGACATGCCAAGATAAAATTCACGAATGTCCGGATTATCTCGTAAAGTATCAGCAGAGCCTTCCATGACAATCTTGCCGTTCTCCATGACATAACCATGGTGGGCTATTTGGAGGGCCATTCGAGCGTTCTGTTCTACAAGAACAATGGTAGTGCCCTCTTCCTCATTTATCCGCCGGATGATTCGAAATATTTCGATGACAACCAAAGGGGCAAGACCCAGCGAAGGTTCATCTAAAAGGAGGAGCTCTGGATGAGCCATCAAAGCACGGCCCATAACCAACATTTGTAGCTCTCCGCCACTGCAATAGCCAGCAAGCCCCCGTCGTCGCTTCCAAAGGGCGGGAAAGTAATGGTATACTTTTTCAAGGTCTGAACGATAAGGTTTTCCCCACCTGGTAGCCGTACCGACCTTGAGGTTTTCTTCTACCGTCAGATATTTGAATGGTTGACGCCCTTCCAGTACCTGTATGATGCCTCGCCGTGTTATTGTCTCAGGTGCCTGATTCTGAAGTTCTTTCCCATGATAGAGGATTGTTCCATCTGTGACCTTGCCGTTTTCCGGTTTCAATAGACCCGAAATGGCCTTCAGGGTTGTCGTCTTTCCCGCTCCATTGCTGCCCAAGAGGGAAACAATCCGGTTCTTATGGACGTACAGGGATACACCTTTGAGAACTTGGATCACATCAGAGTAAACGACAGAAATATTATTCAATTGGAGGAGTTCTGGCATAACTGCAACCTTAATAAGAAAATGGCCATAGGCGAAAACTCGAACGTATGATCCGCCATAATTCTGCGAGTCCGCGTGGTTCGACTAGGATAAACATGACAATGGCCAAACCAAAAACGAATTCCCTCAGAGGGGCCATATTCAGACCGGAGGCGGCGACCATACCGGAATTCATGAGAAGACCGGTCATAAACCGGAGCGCTTCATTGAGTAGAGTGATGAAGATGGCTCCATAAATTGATCCTGCAATGCTTCCCAGCCCACCAATAATGACCATAGCAATATATTCAACAGACAGAGCTAAGTTGAATGGCTCAACAGTGATACTGCCCATGTAAGATGCCCACAAGGCACCTGCACATCCTGCATAGAAAGAGCTGATGCCGAACGAGAGAAGTTTATATCGGAAAATGGGTATGCCCATTCCTTCTGCGGCACGATCATTGTCACGGATTGCAATAAAAGCCCGCCCATAACGGGTTCGTGTCAAATTGATCGCTATCCATCCCATGCCGATCAAGGTAATGAAAATAAGGTAGTAGAATCCAAGATCCCCCTGGAGGGAAAATGTCAGGAGCATCGTAGGAGGAAGAGTTATTCCAGCGGTTCCCTTTGTTAACGTTTCCCAATGGATAAGTAAATACTCGATGATGAACTGTCCTGCCAGAGTGGCAATTGTCAGATACAGCCCTTTCAGACGACCGGAAGGGATTCCAAAAACCATACCGACCATGGCTGTTATCAGGCCTGCTAAAGGGATCGTCGCAAAGAATGGAATATGAAATCGGCTAGCAAGGATTGCTGCTGCATACGCTCCAACTCCCAAGAACGCCCCATGCCCCAGTGAAATCTGCCCGGTGAAGCCGATCAGAATGTTGAGCCCCATAGCTGCAATAGCTGCAATACCTACCATATTTATCACGTACAGCATGTAAGGACTTGCAAGCCAGGGAACCGCCGTAAAAAGAATCATAAGGCCTACCGCACTCCAGAGACGGCCAAAGTCGGTTGAAAAGACGGTGAGCTCCTGTGTATAGAATTCACGGAAATTACCACAGGGATGAAGACGAAGTTTTCTCATAATTCAGACCCGCTCTATCTCCTTGAGTCCAAAAAGACCATAGGGTTTTAGAAGTAGAATCAGCACCAGTATGATATAAGGAACGACGTCGCGAAGCGAAGGGGAGAGATAACCACCTGTGAATGTTTCCAAAAGCCCGATGATGATCCCGCCAATGATGGCGCCACCGATGCTGTCAAGTCCTCCCAGGATAACCACCGGAAACACCTTGAGACCGATGGCCGAAAGATCATGGACATTGACGCCGTTGATGATTCCCAATACCATTCCGCTCATCCCAGCTACGAGAGCTGCAATCGCCCAAGAGAGGGCAAAAACCCGTTTGACATGAACCCCAAGGGACAGAGCAGCTCTCTGGTTATCTGCAACTGATCGCATATAGATCCCTTGTGAGGAGAATTTAAAGAACAGGCCGAAGAGAAGCAAAAAAAGTACCCCTATAGCCAGTGTCGCCGAATAAACCGGAGGGATACGAACCACACCCCAGTTCACACTGAGTGCCTCTGGAAGAAAACTTGGATAGGTATGAAGATTCCCTCCCCAGGTGAATAGAATGATTCCCTTAAACATTGCCGCCAATCCAACTGTCAGCATAATCACAAAGATCAGCGGTTCACCAATCAGGGGTCTGAGAAAGATCCTTTCGATCAGTATGCCGAGGAGAAAGCAACCCAACAGTGCAAACAAAAAAGCCAAAAGAAAGGGGAGCTTTGCCCATACGATAAAGGCAAGAAAAAAATAAGCCCCTATGGCGAGCAGTTCACCATGGGCAAAATTGAGCACACTGGAGGATTTGAATATCATGACAAATCCCATCGCGGAAAGTCCATAGAGAAAACCGACGGAGATGCCACCGACCAGAAGCTGAATAAAAAAATCCATATGTTGCCTCTTTGCTCTCAAAAAGCCTGTGTTATGCGAACGAGGGTATCGATTTCCCCTACCTGCCCATCGCGATAACGAATCTTTCCCGTTACACGGATCTCTTCCATTCCCGAATACATCGCTTCGATAAGTTTCAGGTAGAGACTATATACAAAACGACGACGCACTTTGCCTGTTCGGGTCAGCTCGTCGTCGTCAGCATCCAGAAGTTTGTAAAGAAGAATAAATTTATGGATTTTCATGACATCCGGCAACTGTTCATTCACCGTCTGCACCTCTTTGAGGATTAGTTCATCCACCGCTTGTTGTTGCGAAAGATCCATATAGGTCGTGTAGGGGATCATTTTCCCCTCTGCCCAACTTCCGACATTCCCAAAATCGATGTTGATCATGGCCGTCAGATAGGGTCGTCCCTCACCAAAGATTACCGCCTCTTTGATAAAAGGGCTAAACTTTAGCCGGGTTTCAATAAAATCGGGAGAAAACGCTTCTCCGCTCTTGTTACGGATGATCTCTTCTTTTCGGCCGATGATCAAAAGATGGCCCTCCCGATCGAGATACCCGGCATCACCGGTCCGTAGCCAGCCTTGATCAAAGGCCGCTTCAGTGGCCCGATAATCCTGATAGTATCCCTGAAAGACAGAGGGACTCGACACCAGAACTTCCTGATCTTCAGCAATCCGTATCTGAATATCAGGCAATGGCCTGCCAACTGTCTCCGGTTTCACCTCATCATCGGGTTGCACTTGAAATATCCCGGCAGCTTCAGTCAGTCCGTAGCACTGTTTAAGATTAAGACCTATCGCTCTGAAAAATGCGATTACATCGGGGCTAATAGGATGACCGCCTGTGTACGCGCTCTGAAAATGCGCACAGCCGATCCGATCTAAAAGCGGTTGGTAGATCATCAGCGCGGCGAGACGGTGTAGTCCTTCAAGAAAAAAAGATATTGGCTCTTTGTTGATCTGTTTGGTCAAAACAGCCCGACCGACCCGTTCCGCTTCTTTGAATAGTCGGCGTTTGATCCAACCCGCATCCGACATTTTGACCCTAATCCGAGAGGCGAGCTCTTCCCAGAAACGCGATGCAGTGATGATACGTGAGGGACCGATTTCGCGAAAATCTTCCAAGACCGTCTCCGGTGTTTCCGGAAAGTTCATCGTCATCCCGCCAAGAAGAGCAACACCTAATCCCCACATCTGATCCACAATCCAGGCAGGGGGTGACATGGAAATCCAATTCTCACCGGAGTCGATGGCCCCTGCTTTGATCCAACTTGCGCCTATGGATGTCAGGTTTCGGTGAGAGAGCATCGCAATCTTTGGTAACCCCGTCGTACCTGAGGTCTGGATCATCACAGCCGTCTCCTCAGGTCTTCCCTTCAGCAATTCCGAGTTGAATATTTCAGGGTTTTCTTGATCCAGTTCCTCACCCTTTTTCAGAAGTTCACGAAATGAAATTACCCATGGATCCGTCACATATGATCCCATTCCCGTCGGATCAATATATATGACTCTGCGGACATGACTGAGCTTTTGACGGGCTGAAATCATCTTATCTGTCTGCTCTTGATCCTGAACGAACACAAATGCCGCTTGGATACGATTCAAGGAGACAGACAATTCTTCCGCAACGGATGATGTAAAGAGGTTCATGGTGACACACCCGAGAGCCTGGGACCCGATCTCCGAGAAAAGCCATTCCGGATGATTATTGGTAATCATTCCTACCGATTCACCACGCCGGCAACCAAGTGCAAAGAGGCCAAGAGCGGTATATTTGACATACCTCAGATAATCTTCCCAGTGATAGGTCTGCCAAATTCCATAAGCCTTCTCCCGTATTGCCGCGTGGGTGGTTCCAAAACGGCTTGCCTGCGTTGACAGGAGTTGGGGCAATGTCCCATCAAAAAGGAAATTCGGCTGTCTTTGTTTTTTGCGCAAAGAGTCTCTGTTCCCTTCTTTCAGATTGTATCTGCATCACCGAGATATGCCTTGATGACTTCGGGATGACAAATGATCTCTTCCGGTGTCCCTTCCGTCAGCTTTTCTCCGAAATTGAGCACTGCAATCCTTCGGGCGATACTCATCACGATCGACATGTCATGCTCAACGAGAATCATTGTCTGCCCCCAGGCACGGTTCAATTCCAATAGGAAACGGACCATATCTTCCTTCTCCTCGAGGTTCATGCCGGCAAAAGGTTCGTCGAGGATAAGGAGGGCCGGCTCCAGTGCGAGAGCCCTTCCCAGTTCTACACGTTTCATCATTCCGTAAGGTAATGAGCCAACTGTTTTGTTACGAAGGGATTGTATCTCGAGAAAATCGATAATTTCTTCCAGTATCCGCCGGTGAAAGATCTCTTCCCTCCGAACCGACGGCAAAAAGAGAGATGCCGATCCCAATCCATAACTGCAATGGGTATGGCGGGCAAGAAAGAGATTTGAAAGAACCGTCATCCCCGGAAAAAGTTCGATATTTTGAAATGTCCTTCCTATCCCGATACGTACCAATTCATGGGCTGGAAGGCGGGTGATATCTTCTCCATTGAAGAGGATCTTCCCTTCTTGTGGCTGATAAAAACCGGTGATGCAGTTCAAGAGACTTGTTTTCCCAGCACCATTAGGACCGATGACTGCAAGAAGTTCACCACTATGAACGGAAAGATCAACATTGCCCAGGGCAATCACTCCACCAAAACGCAGCGATATGCCCCGGAGCACCAGCTCGGCCTTCTTCGGTGCTGTATCGTTTTTTTCGTATATAGACGGCTTTCCCCGGAACGCTTTCATCTTCTGTCTGATGTCCTGTCTCTATGGAAAGCACTGCCCCGTGGGCAGGGCTTTCGGTTTCATCCTGTGTCCATTACTTCCTAAGTTGAATCTTTTCCTTGCCAGGAACGTAAAAATTGGTCAGAGGCATGAAGGAGCCATCCTCTTTCACTTGGACAATCCTGGCAGTAAAAGATGCGCCGTGATCCGTCGGGGTGTATGTGACACTGGGAATCAGGCCGCCAAAATCCTCCTGCTTGAAGGATTCCATGGCACGGTTAAGGGTTTCACGATTGATCGCTTGGAATTTTTCGTTTGCTCTGACCATTGCTCTTTCCATGATCATTCCCACAGTCACCCCTTCCCAATAAGATGCATCGAACTTGTCGACAGTTTTGTATCGTTTCCACAGTTCCTGCATCACCCTCATTCCTTCACTTTTGTCTGATGGCAGACCTCCGGGAAACTGAATTCTGAGACGATTCCGGATCAGTCCCTGCCCCATTTTTATGAAATCGGGATCAGTCGATGTCCAGGTTCCAAAGAACGGGACATCATAACCGATCCGGTCCGCACTCCTGAAGGCAGTAATAATCGATGCGGGGAGCATCTGCATGAAGATATACTCTGCGCCGCTCTTCTGTAAACGAAGGAGTTCGGTTGTCAGATCTACCGTTTTCGGCGGGAATTCCTCGATGGAAACAATATTAATGTTCTGTTTTGCAGCATACTCGCGGCTTGGTTTGTGAATCGATAGTCCATAGGCATTGTTATAAGTCAGGAGACCCACTTTAGGCGCTGCTTTCCCTTTGTGGATGACACGGATATAATCGAGCACCGCTTCGCAGTCCATCCGGTAACTTCCAAAAGGAAGGTACATGTATTCGATTGGCGGTTCAAGGATTTCCCAACTTGTAGAATAATTGATCGTGGGAATCTTATACTGCTGAATGGTCGGCTTGACGGCAAGGCCTTCTCCCGCTCCCCAGGTAGCGATCATATCTACATTGTCCTGTACGGCGAATTTTCGCACTGCCGCTACGGCTTCAGGCACTTTATAGGCGGTGTCTACCAGAACCATTTCTATTTTATTGCCGGCTACCCCACCCTTCACTTCATTGACATAACGGAAATAGTCCTGCTGCCCTTTAGCGTGAAACTGTCCCCACGTGGAAGCAGGACCAGTCAAGTTGATGGCCGCTCCGACTTTGATCGGTTTGGCTACTCCGATACTTGGCCCAATGAGGGCTATTGTCATCAACACCAAAAGTATCTTCTTACATACGCTGTACATCGTATTCCCTCCCCTGAAAAAAAAGGCCGTGAATAAATCCACGGCCTCCACAAAAGAAAAACCGTGGGCGGCAATTAGGTCTGCCCACGGCCGACATTCCGAAATTTTTACAGACGCGGCGGGCAGACCTTGATAAAAAAGCTAAAAAAGCCGTTAAAAACACACCGCCGCACATCTTTTATCATCTGTTTATTAGGTGACATCTGCATCATCTCCTCTTTGCCTATAAAACAGGCACCAATCAAATGTCAAGGATAAAATATGAAAAATCCCTATTTAGGATACAATTCCTAATTTTTCAGTCCGGTAATAAAGAGAATCATAGCTGATCTTAAGCAATTCGGATGCACGAGCTTTAGATCCTTTGGCCTTCAGCAAGGCCTGCTCAATCAGTGACTTCTCAACCTTTTCCAACTCTTCATTCAGATCAATGCCGGTATCCGTCATTTCCTGCAGGAGATCCGCTTTCTTTTCAGTTATCACCTGTGTCAATATAAGATTTTCAGGAAGAATAATATTTGACGTCTCTAAAGCGACGCTGCGTTCAATGATGTTTTCTAGCTCACGTATATTACCCGGAAAAGGGTATTGCATCAACAATTCCAAGGCATAGGCCGATATCGTTTTGATCTCTTTGCCAAATTCATGCGAATACTTCTCAATAAAGTGTTTCGTCAAAATGGGTATATCTTCTCTTCTTTCCCTCAGAGGTGGCAAATTAAGGGGGATGACGTTCAGGCGATAATAGAGGTCTTCTCGGAATAGACCTGATTTCACATGATCTGTAAGATTCTTATTTGTGGCTGAGATGATGCGAACATCAACATGAACATCCTCAGCATCGCCGATGCGACGGAAAGTTTTTTCCTGGACTACCCGAAGGAGTTTGACTTGCAGAAGAGGAGGCAGCTCTCCGATCTCATCCAAAAATACACTACCGCCACGGGCGACTTCAAACAGCCCGGCTTTGTCCATATAAGCGCCTGTAAAAGAACCCTTGATGTAACCGAACAGCTCGCTCTCCAGAAGGTTCTCCGGGATACCGCCGCAATTAATCACGACGAAGGGCATTTGTTTACGAGAGCTGTTTTCATGAATTGCACGGGCGACAAGCTCCTTGCCTGTTCCACTCTCACCAAGAATCAAGACATTTGCCGGGGTATCGGCTACCTTTTTGATAGTCGTATATAACTTAACCATCTCACGACTGCTGCCGATCATTTTTCCGAAACCTATTGCCTCTCCGGGCCTATTACGAAAGAAAGATTCGTCTTGCTTTACCCCTTTTTTCGTCAGTGCATCATGAACGATTTTTTTAAGATCTTCGATAGCAAAGTCCTTTTCGATATAATCGTAAGCCCCCTCCTTCATAGCAGTGACCGCCGTTTCCCCGGAAGCATAGGCAGTAATCAGGATAACCATAGTTTCAGGGGAAAGATCTTTTACCTCACGAAGGAAGCCAATCCCATCCATTTTTGGCATCTTAAGATCTGTGAGGATCATATCGAATGTTTCCTTCCGACATCGGATGAGCGCTTTTTCCGCATCACTGGCGGTACTGACCTTGTACCCTTCTTCCATCAGCATGATTTCCAGCAGCTCTCTCATCCCTTGATCGTCGTCGACAATAAGAATTTTTGCCATTTTAACCCCTTCCTCTTTGAAAAACAGACTCGTCCTGAAGCGAATCATTCACTGGAATCCATAGGGTGAAAGTCGTTCCTTTTTCAGGCTCGCTATTCAGATGAATTTTGCCGTTGTACGCTTCGATAATCCGGTTAACAATTGCCAAACCAAGGCCTGTCCCTGTCTCGCGTGTTGTATAAAACGGCTCGAATATTTTCTGAAAATCTTGTTCCTTTACGCCGAATCCCGTATCGCTTATCTTAATTTCCACACCTTCCTTGTCCCCGTATAAAATCGGATACCCCTCAACTTTCAGTACTCCTTTTTCAGGCATGGCCTGAATCGCATTAAGAATCAAATTCCAGACGACCTGCCTCACTTCCATTTTATTTGCCCTGATACTTAGATGCTTTTCTGATAAATTAATAATAACCTCCAGTTGCTCATGCCAATCGGCCACACAACGTAATGACTCTATGACTTCTTTTATTGTATCACGTACATCAAATACCTCACGAATGCCTAGTGCGGGCCTTGCCATCAAAAGGAAATCTTTCAGGAAATTTTCAAGTTGGTCTTTTCCATGGAGAATGATTTGCATCAACCTTGCATTGGTTTCATTTTTTGTGAAGTCTCCTTTCAACATCTGAATCGATCCGCCTATGGACGCTAGAGGATTTCGGATCTCGTGTGCGAGACCTGCGGCCATCTCACCAACGAAGGCGAGCCTTCTGCTTTTCTCCAGGGACTCTTTCATTGCATTGATTGTCGTCAGGTCCTGAAATACGATGATGCTTCCTATCAACACACCAAAAGGGTCTCGCAGGGGCGATACAGAACCACCTAGAATCAGCCTCTTGCCGTCGGATGTTAAAAAAGGGATTTCAAAACGAGTCTTAGCCTGGGGTTTATTCTTCTGGTTTTCAGATCTAGTCTGCAGTTCAGGGACGTACATAAAAATATCTGAAAGGCTGCGATTCTCTATGTCGGGAAAAAATAAGCCAGTGATCTCAGTTGCTGCCCGATTAAAAGATTTAATCTGTTCGTTTAGATTGATTGTCAAAATACCTGTATCTACAGATTCGATGATACTTCGATGAAGAAGATCAAGCTGGTCGAAAGCCCCTTGTTTCTCTACAAGAAGAGTTCTGGTCTTCCTTTCCTGTTCAACGACAAAGCTCGCTAAAAAGGCGATAAGATAAAATGACAACACATGGGTGATGATCCTGGTAAAGACATCACCGGTATTTAGCGGGGAATAGGATACCTGACCAACAAAAAAGGAATACACAGCCCCGGCGAATTCAAAATCTGCAAAAAGGGCGTAAAATACGCTCGCAATTGAGGCAATGATAACCCCCCCCTTCCGTGCCAGGAAGAGAACTGAATAGATGACAATAAGGGGATAGAACACGGAGTATATACTGTGCCCACCTCCTGTGGCATATACAAGAGCTGTAACCAGCGCAATATCGGAGGTGCTCTGAAGATATATATTAAGTGAGACACTAGGGATATATCTCGGCAGGAAGAGGAAAATTATCGAAAGAATGTATGTCAGAAGGATCGTATTAAAAAGCAAGGGTACGGATATAGCCGACTGTGCCTCGATCCCCATGATTTCAACGAATGTAGCCGAACCCAACAGAAATGTGACAATGATCACCCTCGCCAGCAGCAACCAGCGAAATCGTGAGGTCAGATATTCAGGGTATTTTACATTATCGGCTATGTTTAGCATAACTCACCCACTTTCCCATATGCTGACCTTGTCGTTTTGCCGTATTTAACGGTAAGCTACTTTTACTCAAAAAAAAAGTCAACAATGTTGCCAATTCTAAATTCCTCACCATAATATCAGATTAACGAACACCCCCTCGTTCATTATCGTATAATTGACATGAAGGATGAACAAATAAATCCTCATTCCTGTTGACAGTCATCCCTCTTATTTTATAGATAGTTAAATAGCTTTTCGTGATAGTTCCCTGCGAATACCGGTAAACGGTGAGTTTAGCATGTCCTGGCCGATCATCCCATTATTGATGGCGCTCATCGCGGGAATTTCCTGTAGTTATTTTTTTCAGATCCCTGACCTACCTGTTCAAATTACTCTGATCACGATACTATTTTTCCTTCTCCTGGTACTTATTAAAAAAAAATCAACGCGTTTTTCTTATCCGGCTTTCCTATTTTCTCTGTTCTTGTTAGGCCTACTGGAGATGAATATGGCTCTCCATCCTCAGCTTGACAATAGACATATTTCTTATTTTACAGAACATGAATATATGTTGATTGAAGGACTGATATGCGATAACCCTCAAGTATTACCTGAGAAAATTGAATTGGTAGTTTGTGTCTCTAGAATATTGAGAAACGGGCAGTATATTCCAGTCTGGGGACGAATTCTCCTCAATGTCCGTGAGCCTTATCCCTTTCAATATGGAGACGCAATCCGTTTCCATACCCGGTTGAGATTCCCGCGAAATTTCGCCAACCCTGGTGGTTTTGATTATGAAAGGTATCTCCGTTTCCGGAAGATTTTGGTTCGTGGATCTGTCAGTATGGCTGGAGAGATTGTCGTCTTACGCAGAGAAATCGGAAATCCAATTCGAATTCGACTGGAGCGATTCCGCGAGTTCATAAGAAAAACCATTACGGATACTGCACCCGAAACAGAAGGAAGGATAATCCAGGCGATGATCCTCGGCGACCAGAAGGAAATACCGAGGGACGTCATGGAAAAATTCAATCAGACGGGCACCACCCACATCATCGCCATTTCAGGTTTTAACATAGGCATCGTAGCGCTATTTTCCCTATACGTGATTCGCCTGTTTCGTAGATCATCGGAATATCTCCTGCTGAAATGGAGCGGTAACTTCATTGAGACACTGTTTGGAATACTTATCGTTATTCTCTATACCTTCATTGCCGGATCAGGAATTTCCGTTGTCCGGGCATCCGTTATGGTGGTATCCTTCATGATCGCGATATTGATCAATCGACGACAAGACCTATACAACACCCTCGCGCTTGCTGCATTTTTCATTCTGATTGTGAATCCCTCTTCGCTTTTCGATGTCTCATTCCAGTTATCTTTTACGGCCGTAGCCTCGCTCATTTTTCTAACACCCGCACTGGTTAATCTCCTCCCTGAAGGATTCAGATCAAAATCAGATCCCATTCTCCTTGTCCGTAATGTGTGGATTTTCCACTACCTTAAAAAATCCCTGCGCATCATGATCCTCTTTTTCTTTGCCTCGCTCAGCGCCACTCTCGGCACGCTTCCATTGATTATTTTCTATTTTAACCGGTTGTCTCTCGTTACCCTTATTGCAAACTTTCTTGTCGTTCCTATTCTCGGCGTGTTGGCCATCCCCCTTTGTCTGCTCATCGTCCTTGCTGCACCGGTTTCATCATGGCTGGCTGAGATGATCATCCATACTGCTGTACTGCTCGTCAAAGCGTCGCTCTTTGTTATAGAAAAACTGGCTTCGCTCCCCTGGTCGTGGATCTTTGTCTCAACTCCTACGCTTTTAGAAATCGGGGCCTTTTATCTCTTTCTGATATCGGTTGGCTGGTGGCTGAACTCATTGAGCAACCCGGGTAACAATTTAAAATACAAGAAGATATCCCTTCTAATAAAAATCGTTCCGGTCTTGCTGACTGCTTTTTTCATAGTTGACGGAATACGGATCTCTTTGAAGGAAAAGTATAAAACTGATCTCAGTTTGACGGCTGTGGATGTAGGTCAAGGGAGTGCAATTCTCGTGGACCTTCCCGGTGGGAAGCGGATGCTTGTGGATGGGGGCGGCTTTTTTGATGAGACCTTTGATGTCGGGAAATATGTATTGGCTCCCTTTCTCTGGCATGAAAGGATCCGCAGGATCGATGTTGTCGTCTTGACTCATCCCCATCCAGATCATCTTCAGGGTTTACTTTTTATCCTTGAAAATTTTCAAGTAGGTGAAGTATGGACAAATGGAGATGGATCAGATTCACCTCTCTATCTTTCATTCCTTCAAACCATCCGACAACGAAATATTGGCATGAGAACATTATCAGATACAACACCCGAGATGATCCTATCCGGGGTCAGGATGCGGATTATGAATCCTCATCTAACTCCTACATCGCCCTCTTCGGCCGGGGACTATCCGCTCAAGCACATTAAGGATGAATTGGATCATTCAGAGACTCGATCCCATCCCGCTGTACCACCCAAGATGATCGGGGTATATAGGGCTTCGGGTGAAGTCAACGAGCGTTCTCTGGTCTTGAAACTCTCCTTTGGCAGGCGTAGCTTTCTCCTACCAGGAGATATCGCAGAAATCTCGGAAAGACGCTTGGTCGATTCCCATTTCGATGTGAAAAGCGATGTACTGTTCGTACCTCACCACGGGGGGGCTCGTTCCAGTTCGATGCCTTTTTTAGAAAAAATCAAACCGCAGATTGCCATTATCAGTTGTGGCTTTGATAATGTCTTTCACTTTCCGCACCCAGAGACCCTAAGGAGGCTTGATCATTTGCAATCCCGTATTTACCGGACCGACAGGGACGGAGCGGTAACCGTCACAACCGACGGCAATGAACTGTGGACCAGCTTTTTTCGATCCGGTAATTCCTGATCGAACACGCTCTGTTACGGCTACTCGGTAGTGACTCAGTTTGGCCGTGAAGATGCCTCAGAGAGCGCGATGTACAGGTTTTTCGGGCACCCTGCCGTCGAAGCGCCGCAGCCGTAACGGCAACTGTCTGAGCGCCGCAGGCGCGAATTTGCCGTTGCAGCGGGCTACTCATTTCTATTGCGTTTATTGGACCGATATGTTATAAAATTTTATTAATTACATTATACCTTTGAAGAAGGACGACTGATGGAAATGATTACCGCCGTCAAGGGGTTCAAGGATATTCTTCCACCTGAGACAGACAAGTGGCGGCATCTGGAAGATACGGCCAAAGATGTCTTTCACGCCTTCGGGTTCAGCGAGATACGCATTCCCCTTTTAGAGAAGACCGACCTTTTCCGACGTGGAATAGGTGAGTCCACAGATATTGTCGAGAAGGAGATGTATACCTTCCTCGATCGCGACGAAGAATCCTTGACGCTTCGCCCGGAAGCCACCGCGTCGGTTATCCGTGCCTATCTGGAGCATACCCTTCACACCTCTGAATCCACTACGAAGCTTTTCACCATTGGTCCGATGTTCAGAAGAGAGCGGCCTCAAAAAGGACGCTTCCGCCAATTTCACCAGATTGATGTAGAGATCCTCGGTCCAGACGATCCTCGCACCGATGCTGAACTTATCCTGATGCTCATCCATTTTCTTGCCCGTCTTGGTCTCAAAGGCCTCTCCCTGGAGATCAATTCCCTTGGCTGCGATGAATGCCGTCCTGCTTTCAGAGGGGCAGTCGTCCAGTTTCTCCAGGGGAATGAAGAGGAACTCTGCAGCGACTGCCAACGACGGATCGGGACAAATCCTTTGCGTGTTTTCGACTGTAAGGTAGAAAAATGCGGAGAGATTATCTCGCGGGCCCCTCGCTTGACGGATTTTATCTGTACTGCCTGTCGGAAGCACTTTATGCAGCTCCAGACCTGCTTGACACTCTTTAGGATCCCTTATACCGTGAATACAAAAATGGTCCGGGGACTCGACTACTATACAAGAACCACTTTTGAAGTAAAAACGGATTCCCTCGGCGCACAGAACGCCATCCTGGGTGGCGGGCGATATGATCATCTCGTCCGGGATCTGGGGGGGCCTGATATTTCAGGTATTGGTTTTGCAATAGGTCTGGAGCGTCTTGCGGCATTGATTCCTGATCGGGAAAAGGGCCCTGCTGACGGCCCTTTCCTTTTTATCGCCTCCCTCGGCGATATTGCAATGGATAAGGCCTTTTTTCTCTCCAACAGCTTACGGATGAAGGGAATTTGGGTAGAGACCGACTTTTCCGGAAGAAGCCTGAAAAGCCAGATGAAGAAGGCGGATAAATTAAAAAGTGCATTTGTACTGATTATGGGAGATAGGGAGATTCATGACAACAGGGCACTCCTTAGAAACATGCATACCAGTCAACAAGAAGAGATCACTCTTGACACGGTTGAAGAGACCATCTTGAAGATAGCGAGGTAAGAGGCATTGTCTGACTTTTTGACGATTTTAAAAAGAACCCATTACTGCGGAGACCTGAACGCCTCCCACGCGGGTGAGCAGGTGGTCCTGATGGGATGGGCTCATCGGCGGCGGGACCACGGTGGTGTGATCTTTATCGATCTCAGAGACAGGGAAGGGCTGGTTCAGGTCGTGTTTAATCCCGAAATCAGCATCGATTGTCACAGCGAGGCAGGACGAATCAGGTCCGAATTTGTCCTTGCAGTAAAGGGTGTCGTACGCAAGCGACCGGAGGGAATGGAGAATCCCGATCTGAAAACCGGCGCGATTGAAGTCATGGCCAATGATCTGGAAATTCTCAACGAGTCTAAGACACCCCCTTTTCTCCTCGACGATACGGCGGAAATCTCGGAAAATGTGCGACTAAAGTACCGCTATCTCGATCTCAGACGCCCTGAAATTCAGAAGAATCTCATATTGAGAAGTCATGTTGCTGCGTCAACGCGGGAATATTTTCACCGGGCCGGATTCATCGAGGTGGAAACCCCTTTTCTTACAAAAAGCACCCCGGAAGGGGCCCGTGACTACCTCGTCCCCAGCCGCGTAAACCTGGGAGCGTTCTATGCCCTGCCCCAATCGCCTCAACTCTTCAAGCAATTGCTTATGGTTTCAGGTTTTGATCGTTATTTTCAAATCGTCAAATGCTTCCGGGATGAGGACCTCCGGGCCGATCGACAGCCAGAATTCACACAGATCGACGTGGAGATGTCTTTCATCACCCAGGAAGATATTATGAAGATCATGGAGGAGATGATAGCCCACCTCTTTTCGACTTGTCTCGGCAAAGAGCTTACACTCCCCTTCCCTAGGATTTCCTACCTGAAGGCCATGGAATCCTTTGGCAAGGACAGCCCTGATTTACGTTTCGGCCTGGAAATCCGTGACCTGACGGATATCTTAAGAAATTCAGGATTCAAGCTTTTCGCGCAGATCGCTTGTGGTGGCGGAGTCATCAAGGCCATTTGTATTGATAACGGGGATACCCTCTCGCGAAAAGACCTGGATGATCTTAAAGACTATGTTGCCCAGTACGGGGCAAAGGGCCTGGCTTGGGCAAAGGTGATTCAGCAAGGCTGGACTTCACCGATCTTTAAATTCCTTACTCCCACGGAAGTAACGGCAATCAATAAAAAAATGGAAGCCCGTGAAGGGGCCGTTCTCCTTTTTGTGGCCGATACACCGAACGTTGCCCGTGATTCCTTAGGGAACCTACGGATCCATCTGGCGAAGAAGCTGGGTTTAATCGATGCCGATGCACTTTCATTTACATGGGTAACCGAATTTCCCCTTTTCGATTATAGCGAGACGGAAAAACGGTTCGTTTCCACACATCACCCCTTCACGGCCCCGGTCCTGGAAGATATTCCTCTCATTGAGACGGACCCGGGAAGAGTTCATGCCCAGGCATATGATCTGGTCCTCAATGGATCAGAAATTGGCGGAGGAAGCATCCGTATCCACCGGAAAGATGTACAAGCGCTGGTTTTCAAGACCCTGGGCCTGAGTGACGAAGAAGTAAATGCCAAATTCGGTTTTCTCCTCGATGCCCTTGAATACGGCACCCCTCCTCATGGAGGGATCGCCTTTGGCCTTGATCGAATGGTCATGCTGATGACAGGGGCTGAGTCCATTCGAGACGTGATCGCCTTCCCCAAGACCCAAAAGGCCACATGCATGCTCACCGATGCCCCCTCTCAGGTCAGCGTGGAACAGCTCATGGAGCTGTCGCTGAAAGTTGTAACGTGATCTTTCTTATTGACAAACTCATTTGATATACTTATTGTCGCATCAGATAAAATACGGATGCCACATCACTAATGATAAAAGACGACATTGATCACATGACGGTTATGGAACAAAACAAAAACAACAGGCGACAAATAGGCGCAAATGCGCGTGGGGCGGTGCCGTCGCGTGCCATATGGACATCCGGATGAGAAGGTCCGGGGTCAGGGGCAGCGAGGGCACGGTTAGTTCATGTGCCCTTTTTTATTTTTGGAAAATAACCCAAACACTTGCAATGAGGGGAGGCCTGAGTCATGGCAAAATGGAATAAAGATAAAAAAGTGCTCGATCACGAGCATACGAATTTTTGGAAGTTTGATCTCAAGGAGGTATCGGAACCGAACCTTCAAAAGGATGTCTTCCCTTACGATGAAGTCTGCAGGATCGATTTCGATCATCGGATCATCTCGATAAATCCTGCGGAAGACATGTTTATTACCGACACAACTTTCCGGGACGGACAACAGGCAAGGCCACCCTATACCGTACAGCAGATCGTGGATCTCTATTCGCTGATGAGCCGTTTGGGTGGGCCAAATGGGGTGATCCGCCAGTCGGAATTTTTCCTGTACAGCTCCAAAGACAGAGAAGCGGTGGAGAGGTGCCAGTCCCTTGGCCTACGCTATCCGGAAATCACCGGCTGGATCAGGGCCAGTAGAGAGGACGTGCCTCTTGTGAAACAGGCAGGGCTGAAAGAAACAGGGATCCTCACTTCTGTCTCGGATTATCATATCTTTCTGAAGCTGGGCAAGACGCGCAGACAGGCTCTGGAAGACTATCTTAGCATTGTCCGTACGATCCTGGCTGCGGGTATCACTCCGCGGTGCCATTTTGAAGATATTACCAGAGGAGATATCTACGGTTTTTGTATCCCCTTTGCTATCGAGCTGATGAGACTGCGGGAGGAAAGCGGCATCGACATCAAAATCAGGCTCTGCGATACAATGGGCTATGGTGTGACCTACCCTGGCGCCGCACTCCCCAGAAGTGTCGATAAACTCGTCAGGGCCTTTATTGAGGACGCCGGTGTCCCCGGTCGCCTTCTCGAGTGGCATGGCCATAACGATTTTCACAAGGCCATGATCAATGCAACCACCGCCTGGCTCTATGGATGCAGTGCTGCAAATACCACCCTGCTGGGTCTTGGCGAACGGACGGGAAACCCGCCCCTGGAGGGGCTGATTATCGAATATATCAGTCTCCGTGGTCATGCGAACGGAACAGATACGACCGTCATCACCGATATCGCCCATTATTTCGAAAAAGAGATCGGGATCAGGATCCCGCAGAATTTTCCGTTTGTGGGCGCAGATTTTAATGTGACCAGAGCCGGGGTTCACGTCGATGGTCTGATCAAATGTGAAGAGATCTACAATATCTTCGACACGACAAAACTCCTGAAGAGGCCGATTATTCCTATGATCACCGACAAATCGGGCAAGGCGGGGATTGCCTTCTGGATCAATGCGCATCTCGGGCTTACCGGGGATAACGCGATAGATAAGCGTCATCCGGGGGTTTCTCGGATCCATAAGTGGATTACTGATGAGTATGAAGGCGGCCGGATGACCAGTATCTCCAACGAAGAACTGGAAAAACGCGTAAGAAAATACCTGCCTGAACTCTTTATGTCCGACCTGGAGAAGATCAAGTTCATGGCGGCTCAGGCAGCAGTGGCAGTGGTGAAAAAGATCATCGATCATCCGGATATGAAGACCATGAAACCGGAGCTGCAGGAACCGGTCATGCAACAGTTCATCGAGGAGAATCCGTCGATCCAATTCGCCTATGTCGTCGACATGAATGGTCGCAAAACAACGCGGAATATTACCAATATTGCCGACCGCCCCAAATATGAAAACTATGGGATCGGCACGGATCAATCGGACCGAGAGTGGTTTATCAAACCTCTTCAGTCAGGCAAGATCCATGTGACCGAATTCTATATTTCCAAGATGACGGGGGCCCTTTGTATTACCGTTTCTGCACCCATTGTAGACGACAGGGACGAGATGGTCGGGATATTTGGCGTCGACATCAAATTTGAGGACTGGGTCAAGCGTGCCGAAGATATTGCCGAAGCGACACAGATCGCCCTCCGTAGCGAATATGAAGCAAAATCACGCTCTGACCGTTGGCTGTGAGACGCTACAGTTCATCAATCTGCCACTGATCGTAGGGGCGCTCCTTTGCCAGTGCAGAGTATGGCGAAAGCTCCATAATAAACCGGGATGGGCTCACGGGAAGATGCCCCATTCCCCTTGCATAGTCGGTCAGGGGATAGCAGAGATAGAGTTGATCCTTGGCGCGTGTTACTGCTACATAGAAAAGCCGACGTTCTTCTTCCTCCCCCCCTGATTCCTTAAGGGCGCGGGCGAGCGGTATCATTCCTTCACTGCACCAGATCATGAATACCGCCGTCCATTCCAGTCCCTTTGCCTGGTGAACGGAAGAAAGCACGACACCCACCTGGGCTTCCTTTTCCGAACGATTCTCCTCCGTTATCCCGGTCAATAAAGCCAGTTCGCTCAGGAAATCCTCAAGAGTGGAAAACCGGGAAGCAAAGTTTGCCAACTGAAGCAGATCCTCTTCCCGAGAGGAGGCATCTGCATACTTTTCCCGTAGAAGATCCAGATACCCGTTTTTCATAATGAGATTGATGAGCTCCGGTAGGCTGGTGCTGCTGGTGTTACTCAGGGCACAGAAGGTTTCCTGGAATCGGGTGAGTCCCGGAACAGCGCCTTTGGTGGAGCATGTATTGAAATTCGCTGTTGAGATCACAGCGCGAGGGTCTGGTAACCGAGAAACATAAGACCAGATCTTATCCGCAGTCGCCTTGCCGATCTTCGCATACAACCCCAGAACCCGTTTCCAGGCAAGTTCATCCCTGGGATTGACCAGAATTCTTAAATAAGCCGTTACATCCTTGATATGGGCTTGCTCAAAGAAACGGATACCAGAGCGGATTTCAAAAGGGACTCCTCTCCTTGTAAGCTCCAATTGGATCTCCATCGAGTGATAATGTGCGCGGTAGAGTACTGCCATTTCCCCAAGAGGAATACCGCTGCGATGGAGTTCAAGAATTCGCTGGGCGACGAAATCTGCCTGCTGCAGAACATTTCTGGCCGGGACAAGGACAGGACGCAGCCCTTTCTCCCTGACAGCCAGAAGCGTTTTCTTGAACTGATTCTCGTTATTGGTAATGCTCAGATTGGCTAGATGAAGAATTTCCGGAGTACTGCGATAGTTTGTCTCCAATTTGAAGATCCGGCAGTCCGGATAACGGTCAGGAAAACGCATGATGTTTTCGTAATTCGCCCCACGGAATGAGTAGATGCTCTGTGAATCATCACCAACCGCCATCAGGTTCCGGTGTCCGGAAGCGAGCAGGTCCATGATCTCGGCCTGGAGCAGGTTCGTATCCTGATACTCATCTACGAGAATATGCAGAAAACGTCCTGTGTATGCCTCCCGTACCTCAGGGAATTTGACAAGGAGTTCGCGCCAGTTGAAAAGGAGATCGTCAAAGTCCATCATATCGAGTTCCCTTTTCCGTTTTCGATAACGGGCGGCAACAGCGGCGATCTCCTCCGCGCGGTGCGAAAAGAAAGGGTAGCGTGAATGGACTATATCGAGAAACGGGATTTCTGTATTCACGGAAAGACTGATCATATCCCCAATGACTCCCCCTTGAGGAAATTTGTCCACCTTGCTGTCGACCCCCGTTTCCGTGATGCAGGTGTTGATCAGCTGCCTCGCATCTTCACTGTCTAGAATGGAGAAGCTTCTTGTGTAATCCAATCGTGGTGCGTGTGTGCGAAGCGTGAGATGGGCACAGTGGTGAAACGTTCCACCCCACAGACCGCTGATAGGCCTTCCGATCAATGTCTCTACCCGCATCAGCATGGACCGGGCCGCTTTGTTTGTAAATGTGGCAAGAAGAATCCGTTCCGGCGGTATACCGCTCTCCATGAGACGGGCAACCCTGTAAGTCAAGGTCCGTGTTTTTCCACTCCCAGCGCCTGCGATGACCAAAAGTGGCCCCTCATCTTCCATAACGACTCTGAGCTGCTCCTGATTTAGTTCCTTTTTGTAGTCGATCATCAATCTATTCCTTGATATCACACCTTGGACAGCCCGGATCGGATTTCATGCACCAATACGTTAAGCCAGATATATATTCAGATCGGAGCGGACTATAGGGTAAAATCCCCGACCGGTCAAGGGTGTCGAGCTGCCGAGCAGTGACTCATCTCGACCGCAAAGATCTGCCTCGCCGGCGCTCATACCTCTTTTTCGACCCTGCGGCGTCTCGTTCCGCTGCAACGGTAAAATTCGCGCCTGCGGCGCTCAGACAGTTGCCGTTGCAGCCGCTGCGCTTCGACGGCAGGGTGCCCGAAAGACCTGTAAATCACGCTCTATGAGGCATCTTCACGGCCAAACGGAGTGACTACCGGCTGCCGGCAGTTCTTGACATATTTGATCCCCCTCCTTTATAGTATCAGGTACTCGATAGACGCCTGCATACCCCACTGTTGGTAAGGAAAAACAATGGAAGAACAAACCTTCGGGCCGATCCGCTTTCTTCCCGGTGAAAACCGGGGACGTTATCCATACTGCAATTCCATCTATATCGAAGGTGCAGGGATCTTGATTGATCCTGCCTCCAATCGTGAGAGGCTTACACGACTTCGGAGCGAACAGGGCGTAAAAATGGTCTGGTTGAGTCACTGGCATGAGGATCACTTCATGCATCTGGACCTCTTCGACGATCTCCCCTTTTGGGTATCCTCCCTGGACGCTCCGCCTCTGGCGGATCTATCGACCTTTATTCAATGGTATGGCCTCTCCGAAGAAGAGCGGCCTTTCTGGGAATCGATTCTCCTTGATCAGTTTCATTTCCGATCCCGGCAAGCCTCCCGTTTTCTTGTCGGGGGTGAAACCATCCGCCTCGGGCCGCTCTCGGTGGATGTGATTTCAACCCCAGGCCATACCCCCGGCCATGTCGCCTTTTACTTCCCGGAGATTTCCGTCCTTTTTGCCGGTGATTACGATCTTACCCGTTTCGGTCCCTGGTATGGCGATCTCTTTTCCAGCATGGATCAGACTCGGAACTCCATTGACCTCCTTAAGAATATCTCCGCCAGTGTCGTTATGACCGGCCATGAAACCGGAATCTTCAGACAGCCCCTCAATGGGCTATGGGAGAATTACAGTGGCGTCATCAAGGAAAGGGAAAAGAAACTCCTTGCCCTTCTGGAAAAACCTAAGACCTTGGAAGAGATCGTTGAGTCATGGATAATCTACGGGAAGCCCCGAAGCCCGAAGGAGTTCTTTGCCTTTGGCGAACGGGTCCATATGAAAAAACACCTGGACGACCTTCAAAAAAGAGGCGTTGTCATTCAGGAAAAAGGGTTGTATCGAAAAATATCCCCTACTGTCGGTTTCAAGGGGTAAATCCGACCTCCCGGGCAAACTCGAACTGTCTTTGCCAGGGAAGCCCGGGGTGGGCATGGTCAAACGGTCCGGCACCGACCTTTTCAAGAGAAACTTCATCCACCGACACCGGATGGCTGCCGCCGATAAATCCGTAATCCTTTGCAATGACGGGATGCTTTCCTTCAAGGCAGTCGCATTCGGCGGTGATATTCAAAAGGGCATTGATGACCATTGTCTTTCCGCCGATCTCTCTCCAAAGTGCAGCCGCCGTCTCCACAAGCCGCTCCTGAAAAATTTTTACATCCGTCTCCCAGATGATCTTTAAGGCCACTTCCGGACAGAGTGCAATGCACTGGGAACAACCGATACAGGTTTTTAAGTCATAAACCGGGTAGGATTCAGGTGGAAGGGCTGCCGCGCCGGTAGGACAAACCTCTGCACAAAGACCGCAACGGGTACACTTTTTTGAAACCAGACGGGGATGGGCGTCCGCATGCATACGTTGCTTATGCGCGCGGGAGGCCAATCCCATCGATATGTTCTTGATGGCACCCCCGAACGCCGCTTCAATGTGTCCCTTAAAGTGAGAGAATATCACAAATCCATCGGCCTTCCGGATGATCCCGGCTACCTGCACTGTTGGAAAATGCCGATAACCGGAAGAGATCTCCAAAACGTCGCGCCCATCCATGCCATCCCCGATCAAGACAGGACAGCCGAGATAGTCCTCTGTAAAACCATGGTCCGCTGCCGTCTTCAGGCTATCTGCGGCGGTTCGGCGACCGCCGGAATACAGGACGGTCGTATCAAATACAAAAGGTTTAATGCCGGATTCCAGAAGCCATCTGGCAATCTCGCGGGTGTAAACAGCAGGCAGAAATCCTTTATTCCCCTTTTCTCCCCAATGGATCTTTATACCTACCTTGCCTCCGGAGGCGAAGGGTTTTTCCATGCCGTGCAAAAGACGGCGGAGCGTTTCAGGAGTGTGGCCTGGCACCTGGAGAACATCGGACATAGGCAACCTCGCAAGCAAGTTTTCAGTCGGCTCTTTTTTCGATTTGCTGAATCAAATCGTTAAAAAGAAATTGATGACAGGGGAGAAAAGTATACCAGTAAAGTTTCCCCCAAAAACCCTGTGGTTGATAATGGGCTATGACAGAAAGCCTTCGTCTGGAATCCTGATGATCGATTTTAAATTCCATCCACGCTTTTCCAGGTAATTTCATCTCCGCACGCAGGAGAAGACGATGATCTTTTTGCAGATCTTCAACTCGCCAGTAATCGATAACGTCATTGATCCTCAGGTTTGACCGGCTTTTTCTTCCCCTTGCGGCCCCGACACCCAAAAAGATCTTATCAACAATCCCCCGCAGGCGCCATATCCAATTGTTCGAAAACCAGCCTTCCTTTCCGCCAATCATGCAGATACATTTGAAAAGCGAGGAGGCTTCTTTTTTCGTATACAGGGAATAAGTATTCGTATAGCGGGGGCCGCCCTCGATCTCCCGCAACTTCAGGGCCAATTCGTGCGCCGGAGGATAGGCATCCGACCAGCGGGTATAGATCCTATCTTGCTCCTCCCGGTTCATCGCGCGGATAATCGCTTCTTTATAGCTTAGCGTTTCGAAAGGCACATGTTGCCTAATGGTGGCATTCTGACAGATCACCTCATTCTTCAGCCCCTCCATGAGGCAGCGGGTGATGGGAGCGGGAATGGGCGTGATAAGGCTTCCAATATAAGAATACCAAGGAAGATAGGAGAAAAAAGGAACGAACAGTCGCTTTTTGTTAAGCAAATCCGCACGGACTTTGAGCATGTCCGCGTAACTCAGGATATCTTTGCCCCCGATGTCGAAAGATCCTCCCGTGGTTGCAGGAGTTTCCAATATACCCACCAGGTACTTGATCACATCACGAATGGCAATGGGCTGGCATCTGGTCTTTGCCCACCTTGGTATCAGGATGACAGGGATTTTCTTCACCAGGTGCTGAATAATTTCGTAGGAAGCGCTCCCGGAGCCGATGATAATGGCTGCCCGCAAGGTTGTGACCGGTATAGTCCCTTTTCTCAGCTCTTGTGCCACTTGCGTTCGACTCTGCAGGTGGGGCGAGAGTTTCGATTGGGTGTCCCCGAGACCTCCTAGGTAAATGATCCGATTGATTCGATTCTCTTCCGCGGCAATTCTGAAATTGACTGCCGCCTGTATGTCCGCTGCGGCGAATTCACTATGCCCCAGCAGAAGGGAATGGATCAAGTAATATGCTGTATCGATATCCTTTAGCGCTGCCCTTAGTTGATTTAAATCAAGAGCATCGGCAGCGACAATCTCCACATCCGGCCATAACTCCCTGTATCCGGGCGAAGAAGCCCTGACCATGACCCTAAGTTGATATCCCCTTGCCAGTAACTCGGGTACCAATCTTCCGCCGATATAACCGGAGGCGCCTGTCACAAGTATTTTCCCCATCTCAGGCAGCGGCAGGGACGGCAAGTCGTGACAGAAAAGGGAATCCGCTTCCTGAGAATGAAATGCCGAATGATCATCTGACAAATTCATGTCCATGTGATTCCACTGTTTGATTGGATCTGATCATCCCGAACCCAAGATCAGGGGTGATCATTTATCGTTCCATCGCCGGATAAAAGCAAGTCAAATTTGATAACCGCATCGATCTAGAACAGATGGATAAAATTAAATCCTTCTTGCCTCATTTACCGGGTAACGTCAAGAGTTTTGTGTCAGAGATAAGAGGAAGGGGCCTCCTGCTTTGTTTTTGAAGTTTTCATGGGCGAAGTTGGCATAGAGGATTCTGTCCAGACTGTATCTATCGGAGAAGACGCCCATGGGCCTGGTTGTTCTGCTGAGC
>Ga0172375_10003222_pt1 | contig 24909 bp, 31 predicted proteins | sample LakKiv1m_FD_114537 | JGI IMG/M metagenome (GOLD analysis project Ga0172375, IMG submission 114537) | Freshwater microbial communities from Kabuno Bay, South-Kivu, Congo - kab_092012_11.1m | ecosystem: Environmental > Aquatic > Freshwater > Lake | place: Democratic Republic of the Congo...
CATCAATAATCTCTTTTTTTCTTGCAGTCATAATCAGCCCGCCTTGCTTTATTTTTTCCAGAAGATCCTGCTTTGCATCTGTGGCTGCATTTTCAGGCAATATTTTGCCGCCCAGGTTATATTGCGCGAGCAAATAGTCTTTGTATGGCCTGCCCGAAATTCTCAGAGCCCTATCAATCCCCCATTCAGCTGTTACCGCACATAAAAGCTTCTCATACCCATTAGACGGCTTGAACATCCTTGTCAGGCTTTCATCAAGGTATTCGAACTCCTTCATAACTTGATTGATCTGCTTGGGGCAGATTATCGCCCTAGCTGCTGGAAGAAATACCTCGGACTCGAGCTTATGATAAACATGGCAATGCGCAGAATCATCACTTTTGACGAGCTCACTGCTTGGGACCTTTCTACCATCAAATGCAAGGTATAAATGAGTTCCATTTCTCAGCATGTTCCTGCATTCTCTATAAAATTCTATAAGATTATCTCCAAGCTCTTTTGAATAATGGTTTGCGATTTTTCTGGCAGTCTGCTCGCAGATGCCGAAGCGCCTAGCAGTACTTTCAGGCCGCAATCCGCATAAAATCTCTAGGGCAATAAATCTTTCTTGTTCTTCATTTATTTTTCGGTTTGCCATTTTTCAACATTATCACAGAACTCTTATTCCCAGGGCTATAATTAATAGAAAACTTTTGTTTAAAAACCTAACTCTTCACTCTTTCCTCCTCTCGAGCACGCACTCAAAAATTATATCAAAAACTTTATAAATCCTAAAATCCTACTTTCCTACAAGAGGAAAACAAGGAAAAATAACAATAAACAAAATGGAGCTGTTAAAATTAAGCGCGAAAGGCCAGATAGTAATTCCCCAAGAAATGAGAAAAGAGCTTGAAATGAGTGAAGGAACAATAATTGCTCTTGAAAGAACAAGAGATGTTATTGTAATTAAGAAAGTTGACAACGGGCTTGTTGATAAGATAAAGAGAAGTTTGGAAGATATCAAGCACGGAAGAATAAAAGAATGGAAAGGTTAACTTAACTCGCTTATTTTCTTATTTATGATATCTTTATAATTTTTTAATTCAGAAATTATCCTATTAATTGTTTCCTGCTGAGTTTTTTTATCACTTATTGCAAGAGCAACAATAATTAGACTATCTTTATAGACTAAAAAATATAATCTCTTATTTTCAAATTTTTTCTCGCGAAAATAAGGATATTTTAGGGGTTTTCCAACACCATCTCCTTGTTCCCTAAGCTGATTAAGTATTTTTCTTACCCTTGATTTTTCAGATTCATCTAAAGAATTAAAATCATCATCAAATTCTTGTGTAGTAAATAATCTATAAATCATTAGAATATTATGCCATCATTCTTTCCTCGTTCTTCCGCATCGCTTTCTCGAAAACAAACCCACAAACATATCATCAAGCTTTTCTGATTCTGCCCTGAGCTTTTTAGAATTAACACAGCTTCTCCGAATTATATCCTCAATCTGCTCTGAGACTGTAAGCATATTTTTCTTGGCTCTTTTATCTACTGCTTTAAGAATATCATTGCTCAAGAAAAGAGTTACCTGATTTTTTATTTTATATCCTGTCTCGCTTATTTTTCCGCTCTTTGATTTTGTCTTTAAAGATTCAAAAGCAGAATCAATAAGTTTCAAAGGCCAGCCGTATTTTAGAAGCGGCTCTTTTATCTGTGAATCAGCAAAGCCTCTTTTTCTGGCTTCTATGATAAATTTTACAAGATCTTGGTTTATCATTTTATCTTTTTTGCTGGTTTAGTTAGGCTTTGTGGGTTTTTATATATTATTATATGCCCTATAACCGATTTCTTTTAAAAGCCATAATTATCAAAATAAATATGACCTTAGAAGATGAAGCAGCAAAAGCCGATTTTGAAGAAAGTTTAAGAAGGGTACGACCCTCAACTGAAAAAACAAACATTTCCTTAGAAGATTTTAGAAAATCTTACAAAAAATATGAAATTAAATGCTCTCAAACAGGCCAATCAAAAATATATAATCATTTTTTCTTTTTTGATAATGGTAATTGTTATTTTAATTTTAATAGTGGGGCCGTGGTTCTTTTTTATATTCCACTATTCAAGGAAAGATATGGATTTTCAGACGATTTGTCTATACGCATAAAGCCGAAAGAATCGGATTTGAAATTAAATGAAGAGTCTAGGGAGGTTTATGCAGGCATTTTAAAAATGCGAAATGTGCCGCTTAATTTTATCCTTAATTCTGCAGGATATATTATTGATAATTCTATGCTATTTTCCCCTGAAGGAACTTCGGGAAGCGAATTTGAAAATGGAAAGAGAGCTTTGGAAATAGCTGGAGAGCGTTACAAGCCTTCTGGAAAAGAAACTATGACCGGAATGTGTGCTAAATCAGGAGATTTTATTAGAGGGCTATTGAATTCTTTTAATCTGCCAGAAAATATAAAATATATGGCAGTCAGTTCGCGTATTGATCCCTTTTTTCATGATACAACACTAGTTTTTGATATAAACACAGGAGTATGGGCAGCAATAAATTCCAAAAGTCCAAGAATACCCTATAATTTAGTTAGTAAAGAGAATCTCAAAAAGATGGGTGAGAGTTACCCAAATTTGAATGAATAATTTTTATTTTCTATTAAGAATAAAAATATTAAAATTAAGAAGAGATGAAACTCATCCTTACTTCTTCTTAGGCCCGACATAAACCTTCTGCACGCTGAAACTTTTGTAAATTCCTTCAAGAATATCTGTGCCAGCATATCCTGCAAGAAGCGAAAGCCTATAATCAAATGAAAAAATTATTCCTGTAAAAATTCCAAGAACAGTTGCTATTGCAACTGTTATCGCATAATAGCCCCATAAAATTCTTCTTCTTAGAGATAATGCTTTCATCAAGCCGACAAAGCCCCTTGTTAAGCCGCCAACACCGCCGAGAACAGCTGAAAGTAATAATGCGTCCATGTTATTTCTTCAAATAACCCCCATTTTTATCCTGAAAAGTTCCATTAGCAATATTAATTACATCTATAATTGTCCCGATATAAAATACTCCGCCTGTTAAAAGCCAAATAAGCCCTGTCCAGAATTTTCCAGCATAAAACCTGTGAATGCCCGCAATTCCAAAAAATCCGATAATCGCGAGAACCAGCGCAATTGTTCTTTCCTTGTCAGATATCTTTCCCATTTTTGTTTTTGCCATTCTTTTTATTGTAATAATCTGCGCCTATTATTTAAATCTTATCTTGCCAGCTTTTTAATGATTTTCTCAAGCCTTACCGTGCTCTTCCTTTCTTTCTCAAGCTCGTTTAGTTTAATTCTCTCAAGCTCTTTTTCTCTTTCCTTCAGCCTCTCTTTCATCTCTTTTATTTCAAATACTGCCTCTTTTGTGCTTTTAATTCTCTCAAGCTCTTTTTCTTTTTGCATATATTTCGCCATTCTTGCAAGGGGAATTTTTACAGCTACAAGGAGCAAAAAGAGAACAAACATTATTATCATTAGCGCGAATATCGAAATCCAATTGAACTTAAGAGGAGAATAAACAAAAAGCAAAACTGCATAGGCAAATATGTTTACTGTAAGCGGAGAATTCAAATACGCAGCTATTTTCATTGGAAGAAGATGCTCAAAATTAAATCTTACCATAAACATTCCAATTCCTAATAAAAATATCGCCGCTATAGTTTTTCCCCAATAGTTAACAAAATTAAATTCACCTGCATTATTTATGCCATAGATATGCCTAAACAAAGCTATAGAAACAAAAAGAAGGACAAATGAATTTGAAAAATGTGTATTCCAGTCTGGTTTTTCATCGCGATAAATTCCAAAGTATATAATTATAAGAAGAGTTGCAATTGCAAGAGGCATTATAGTCCAAAAAGCTTCGGTGGTAAAGGTTATAAGAACAAAATCTATTATTCTTTCGTATAATTGCTGAATCATTTTTCCCTCTTTTACTATTTTCTATAGAACTCTGGGTTTTTATATATTTGTTTTTATAATAAACGCTCAAGAACAATATTCTTTAAAAACCCTAAATTTCTAAAATGCATATGGACAAAACAAGGGACGCCTATCTTGAAAGGCTTCTTGGAAAAGAAAAGCTTCAAGAGCTTAATATTTCCCTATTTGATGAAGCCTGTGATATAGTCGCGCATATAGACAGTATTCTTGAAACTAAAAAAAACGGCAGGCTTGTTTCAAAACATCGAGCAATAAAAGCCATATATCAAGGCATGAGAAATACTTTTTACGACAATATCTTTGAAAGAATGACGGAGATAGTGACAGATCAGAGGCTTACTATTGATGAAGCAAGAAGTAGAATTTGTTTTATAGAACATAGCCCTCAAGAATTCGCAGATTATTGCAAAAAAAGAGCAGAAGAAATTCACAGCCAAATATCTCAGAAGCCTCTTGATGAAGTTGCTAGCTCAGTATGGGCTTATTCTCAAAAAAAATAACTCCAAGAATCTTAAAAAATCTGAAGATTTTTAGTGCCAGTCCGAATTTTAAAAGATAAAAAGCAAATTCGGAAGGCTTAAAAACCCCCATCTCATCCTAAATTTAAGATAAACTAAGCAGGTACTGGCTGAAACAATCCCAGAACAACCCCTGCATTATTTATTAAAATTTACAAAATGCCAAAAACAAAAAAATCAGAATCAAAGCCAGAAGCAAAGATAATTGAAATCAGCGAAGAAGATTTAAAAAAAGAAAGCGAAGAAAAATTAGAAGAATCTTCTGAAGACTCAAAAAACGAAAAGAAAAAGAAAAGAGAGATAAAAAAACTTTCTGAAACAGAGCTTAAAAGAGTCATGACAGACACAAAAGAGACTCTCGTGCCTCTTACAGAATATATTGCCTGCTCTGTGCACCTTGGAACAAAAGTTATAACTCCAAGCATGAGAAAATTTGTCTATAAAAGAAGAGCAGACGGGCTTGCAGTTCTTAACACAAATCTTATTGATGATAAACTAAGAGAAGCCGTAAAATTTCTATCAAATTTTCACGCTAAAGACATATTTATAGCCTGCAAGAGAGACGCCTGCTGGCCTGCTGTTGAAAAGTTCTCTGAAGTTACAGGAATAAAAAAATTCACAAAAAAATATCCTGCTGGGATCATCACAAATCTTCAGCTTGAAACTTTTTTTGAGCCAAAACTTGCGTTAATCTGCGACCCATGGGTTGACAAAAACGCGTTAAATGACTCGCTTAAAGTTAAAATACCTGTTTTAGGAATCTGTGACACAAATAATTATTCTGACAGAGTCACGCAAGTTATTGCTGGAAACAATAAATCAAGAAAATCTATCGGGCTTATACTTTTCATTCTTGCGAGAGAATATCTTAAATCACAGGGAAAAGACAAAGAGGCAAAAGCCCTAAAGATTGAAGATTTCGCAGGAAAAATAGAAATTCTTGACGCTCAGAGCTTTGAAAAAGTTAAAGAAGGCGTATAATTCTTATTAAATCCCCAGAAGCAGAAAAATTCCTATTATATGAAGAATAAAGCTTGCTGTTGCAAATATTTTCTGTTTCACATGATTCAAGCCAGCAAGCAGAACAACCCCAATCTCGTCTGGAAGAGGAGATGCAATTAATAATCCTATCACTCCATAAAGCATATATGCTTTTATTTTATGGCTTATATGAGAATTCATAACTCTTGTAAAATGCGTTGCAAATTTTGTTCTTTCCATCTTCTAAACTCTTTTTCAAAAGAAAATCGTATAAACTTGAATATCAGCAAATCTGCCAAAAGCCCGCTCAACCCTCCAAGAAACCCATAAAGAATAAATTGCGGAATGCTTAAAGAATTAAGCGTCACAAAAAACCCCACCGCAAAAGGAGCTGTAAATCCAAAAGCAAGCAGCATTCCTGCAATAAAAACTCCAATAACACTTAATTTTCCAAGATGCGCCATAAAATCCCCAACAGCAGGAATCCTAAATATCAAATAAGCAAGAATAATGCATAAAACAAGAAGCACAGTTTTAGGATAGTGAAACTTGAAGAAAAAATGCTTCTTTTTTATTTTTTCATGAATAGCTTTGTGCTCTTTTGGAATCTCTACTTTCTTAAACATTTTCAGCGTCTATATTCTATCTCCTGAATTTTAATTCTTCCTCTGAATTTGGCTTCTTAAGGCTTCTTTCAATTTCCTGAAGCCTTCTCACCTTGCTTAATCTTTCTTCTCCAACAGCAGGAATCTTGATAAAATCACACTGCCACGCAAACGCCAAATCAGCAATAGTATTATCTTTTGTCTCTCCGCTTCTATGCGACATTATCGTTTTCACAACATTTTTCGCGCACAAATCTATAACTTTTTTAACTTCTATCAAGCTCCCAATCTGGTTAGGCTTGATTATCATTCCAGTTACAGACTCCATTTTAACAGCTTTCTCAGCTCGTTTAAGATTAGTTGTTGTTAAATCATCGCCGACAATCAAACATTTTGTTTTTTTTGCGAGCTCTGCAAAGCCTTCAAAATCATCCTCATCCAAAGGATCTTCAATATAAAAAAGATTAAATCTCTCAGCAATTTCGGAAATATAATCAATCTGCTCTTTTCTATCTCTTGAGGCAATTCTGTCTTTATACTCATATTTTTTTGTTTTCTTGTCATAAAACTGCGACGCCGCGCAGTCTAACCCAATATCAATATGCATATTTGATTCCTCAAAAACATTTTCCTGAACATTTTTCATAACCTCGAGAACTTTTTCATTGTCTAAATCAGTAATCCAAGCATTCTCATCATTTTTCTTTGGAGGCGCGGCTCTAATATTCTCAAGAATATTGCCTGCTCTTTCATGGCATTTTTTGTTTATTATCTCTGCAACAGCTGGATTTTTGTTGCATGCCACAAGAAACTCCTGAAAATCAGGCTTAATTTTTGCTGATGATGAATGAGCGCCACCGCCGATAGTATTGCTTATTATTCTCGGAAAAACAGAAGCATTAGGATTAAGGAGCTTCCATAATTCTGTGCCATTATCTATTGCGAGCGCCTTGAGCACAGATGCTTCAAACGCGAAAAGAGTGTTTGCGCCTATTTTTTTAGCTATTTTTTCCTCTAAATTTTTCAAATCATCAAAATTTTTTATTTCAGGAAGATTTTTCACATTAAGCTTGTTAATAAAATCAGCGTCTGACTTCAAATCTTTTTTATAGGGTTTTTTCTCGTGCTTCCCTGTCGATTTTCCAGAAGGCGCAGAAGTTTTTCCTGTTTGATTTACAATTATTTCTATAGTTTCATTTCCCCGCGAATCGAGAATTATGTTTGCTTTTGCCTCTTTTATTTTCATTTTTTGCTCGCCTCTTTAAACAATTATATCAAGAATATGGTATATATAAAACTTAAGATTTTCGCAGAATTGGAATATAAATGCTCCAAGTTGTTCCCTTATTTTCAGCTGTTTCCAAGCCAAGATAGCTGTGATGCTCCCTTACAGCGCAAAGAACACTCACCATTCCAAGCCCATTGCCGTTATTTCCTTTTGTAGTGAAAAGCGCTGGATTTTTTTTCAGGCGGTCAATTATTTCTTGAGTCATGCCAATGCCTTTATCTTCGACAGAAAGAACAGAATAATGCCCTGGATTTACAATGCTGTACTGATTTTTATGCATTCTGGAATATTTTGCATCAAAAGTTCGGACAGCAATTGGAATATCAATTAATCCTGCCTGAGCCTGTGCTTCTTTCGCGTTTTTGACAAAATTCTCGAGAGCTTCAAACAAGCTTATTTTATACATATTAACAGCTTTTTTAGATTTTAATTGATAAACAATTGGATAGTTTCTATTTCCTTCTACAGAAGTAATCTGCTCAATCTGGGATTTTGATTCTTCCACAATCTCATTAAGATATCCTCGGGTTAATTCACATTTCTCGCGCTTTATTAAAGAAAGAACAGAATGATTCATCTGCGCGAGTCCGTCTACAGATTTTGTAATTTCTTTAAGAAAGGGCAGAATTTCTCCTGCTGGAGCGCCTGCAAGAAGTTTGCATTCTGCAATATTAGAATTTCCAAGAACTCCTGTTAAAGCATTATTAGAATCATGAGCAATTCGCGCAGCAGCGAGCCCAATATAAGCCCTTCTTTCAGTAACGCATAATTCATGCTTCAGCTCTTTTTTTACTTGATCAGGCAAAGAAGCCTTATCAATAATCTGCTCAAGTCGAGCTATATGCATTTTAATAATTTAACATACTTTCGCCTTTTTAAGAATTATGATTGCAGAAAATATAAGAACTAAGCCTCTTCGCTTCCAGAAGATTCTGTCTCCTCAACTTCATCTTCAGGTGTTGAAAGCTCCATAATCTCAGCGTCATCAGAAACTTTTTTCTCTTCTGCTTCTTCTTCAACTTCAAGCTTTTTGTCTTCCTTTTTCTCTTTTTGCTTGCCTTCTTTGCTCAATTCTTCTTTTAATTTTTCCTCGCCTTTTTTCTTCATAGTTTCTAATTCTTCTTTTGAAAGCTTTTGAAGCTTTGCTTCTTTCTTTTTAGGCAAAGGCCTGTTTACAGTTATAGGAAGAACTTCTGCAAGCAGCTCTTTTTTTGCAATTTCAATAGGATTATAATTTATCTCTTCAAGCTCTTTTTCTTCAATTTTAAGAAGAAGCGGCGCGTCCATAGCAATCTGCAATGCTCTTGCTCCAAGCATTCTCGCAACTTCATATTTTGTGAACTGGTTTTCTAGTTTTTCAAGCATGTTTTTTTAGCAAAATGAACAAAATTATTCTTTTTTGTCCTTTTTGGATTTTTTATCCCCTTTTCTAGCTTTTTCAAGCTCTTCATCAACAAGGGTTTTAAGTTTTTTAAATATTTTTGTCGCCTCATCAACCATTTTCTCAATCTCTTCAACAGCAAGAGGAGCTTCTCCGCCTTTCTGCATAGCGTTTATCATTTCTGTTTTCTGTGATTCTGGCTTTGAGATTTCCATTGTAAGCCTTGCTTCAGCAGAATCTTCTTCTTCTCTTGTAGGGTCAACAAAAATATTGTTTCCTATCTTGAACATAGTCACAGTCAAAGGAAGCTTATCTTCATTAAGCGGAAGTTTTTTGTCTGTGAACTCTCCGAACTTGACAGTTTCTGTTTTTTCATCATATTCAGGGAATCTAGCAGTCATAAGAGCAAGCACTGCTGCCAATGCTCCAACATCAATAAGATTTCCGTCGTCGTTTAATGTAGCTAAATCAATATAAACACTCCATACTTTCTCGCCTTCTTTTATGCAAAGTTTTTTGAAATCAATAAATCCAGACTCTCTTATTCCTCTGTCAATAACTCTTGCTATCTCAACAGATTCAATTGAAGGCTGGCCGTATTCAAAATTAGCGGAAGCCAAAGGAAGAAGCTCCATTGCAGTCATCATCGTTCCCTCTGCTTCATGGTCAGTGTAAGGAGTTGAAACACCCATCTTTATTCCGCACGCAACTTCTGTTTTTCCGCATTTAACAATAACGCTTCCTTCTGCATTTTTTGAAACTCCAAATCTTACTTCAATAGGCCTTTGATCAAGTGGGCCCCTTAAATCAAGCCTGGTTCCCTTGTTCATTGCTTCTAAAATATTTTTTCTTGTTAATTTGTAAACCATTTTATTCAGACTCCTTCAATGCTTTTTTTTGAATTTCAGCTATTTTTTTGCAGGCTTCTTTTCCAGCTAAAAGTGCTTCCTTGAATTTTTCAGGCTGTATTTTTCCATCAAGCTGCAACAAAGTTACTTTTTCTGAATTTGGAAGATAAGCCATAGGTATATCTGTCGCACCTTCGCCGTCCTCATAATCTTCTTCTTCTTTTGTAACATCTGATACAATTGTCTTGTCCATTTTTCCTATTGCTACAGCAGAAACCATTTCTCTCATTGGAATTCCTGCATGAGCCAGAGCCAAAGCAGCAGCATTTATTCCTGCGCATCTTGTTCCAGCATTTGCCTGAAGAATATTTATGTGAACATCAACAACAGTTCCTGGAAGCTCTTCGAGCATTACAACAGGCGTTAAAGCCCATTCTGTAACCTGATTGATTTCTTGGCTTCTTCTTGAAATTCCTGGCTTTACTCTTTCAGTTACAGAGAATGAAAGCATCCCATAATGAACTCTTAAAACTCCTTTTTCAGGGTTCTGCTGATTTTTAGGGTGAAATATTTTTGGCCCGAAAACAGAAGCTATAGCTATTGTGTCTCCCTGCGCAAAAATTGCTGAGCCGTCTGCATTTGGAACAACTCCAACTTTTGCTGAGATTTCTCTTAATTCTTCGAATTTTCTTCCATCAAACCTTTTTGTGTAAAGGCTTTTTTCTTCTTTTGTCATTATTTTTTATCTCCTTTGTTTTCTTTGAGCCATTTTTCAACTTTTTCAGTCAATCCCTCTGTTATTGTGTTTGCGACAATAAAGTTTATGGCATTTTCAGCGTAAATCTGGTTTTCAACGCTTGGCCCTTGTATCCATATCAAGCCATTCTGGCCTACAGTAATATTGCATCCAGTAGCTTCCTTTATAATGCTTATCATGCTTCCTTCTTTTCCTATAACTCTTGGAACTCTATGAGGGTTTATTTTTAAGATAGCGCCTTCTCTTATTTTTCCGAATCCTTTTTCTCTTAATTTCATTGTCAAGTCAATGCTTGTTCTTTTTACATTAAGAATTTTAACAGCAATTAAGTCTCCGATTCCATAGATTCCTTCCATCTCGCTTTCTTCTATGAATCCAAGGCATTCTCTCAATGGAAGAAAAGCCTGATAGGGGGCTCCGATTTCAACAACCCAGCCAGCATTTGTCAAATCTTTGATTTCTCCGATGACAAAATTGCCTCTTCTTGGGATATAAACTCCTGAGATAGGAACAATTTTAACAATTCTGTCCTGTTTTTCAAGAACTCCATATCTTATCGCAATAATGTCTTTGCCCTGTTTTTGTGTCCAGTCTCCTGGCAAGAAATCATCTCCAGAAGCGATTATTTCGCCTGGGATAACTAATTCTTTTTTTCCGTGTTTCTCTTTATCAGTCATATTTTATTATTAATCAGATATAAATGTAAGATGTAGATAATCTGTGATCTTAGTAATTTATCCGTATTCGTTTATTTGTTCAATTTTTAGAAATTTTCCGCATTTATAAATCTTTGGATATAACTTTTTTTGGGATTTTTACTTCTTTTTGCCAAGCTCAGCAGTATTCGCAGGAGCCTTGACTTCCTCAGAAAGAGCTGCTCCGTGAGTAATAGCGTTCAATTTATCGTAAAAATCTGACTGAAGCCCAACAGGAAGATTTATTGTAACTTTCAAATCGCCGTTTGAAAGCCAGTCTTCTTTTTCCTTGTATTCATTAAAAACTCCATAAGCTTTTCCAGTATAAATTGCAGGAAGAGTTATAATCAATTTTTTTGTCTCAATTTTAATAGGAAGAATAACTTGAAGCTTTTCTTTTATTCCAGAAATCTGCTGCTCTATTGGAGCATTTGTTATATTAACTCCTGCTTGCTTGATTGAAGACTCAATTGTTTGAGGCGTAAAAGGCCTGCCGTTTCTTGCATCAACAGCATTTCTCACAAACCAATCAATGATTTTTTTCATTCTATTTTCGCTCTGCTCATCGCGATATTCCTGAGGAAGCTGAATATCTCCTTTCTGAACAATTCTTGTTGCAACAGCAAGAACATCAGTTGTTCCAAAACACGCAGTCAAATCAGCAGAAGAAGCTTTTGCGCCAGTTTTATGATTTGTAAAGATATCATTAGCCAAAAGCACTTGTTGAATATTTGCAGGCTCGCCTTTTCTTAATTTAAGGGCAGATTCTAAATCAACCATTATTTCAAAGTGCTTGTTGCTCACCTTTATTTTTACGAGAGTATTTGCCATATTTTTTATTATTGAATATACTTCTTAAGCTTTTCGCCGCTTAATCTATGAACTTTTTTTTCGCCGCTGTCTTTTGAATTTCCTAGAATATAAGCTGCGTCAAAAGAGGCAGAATTAAAATTCTTTCCCTTTACTTCTTTGAATATATTAAGCGCCATTTTTATAGCCTCTTCAACTTTTATGTCTTTTTTATAAGATTTTTTAAGAAGCTCTTTTATTTTCTCGTCATTTTCTCCGATTGCAGTTGCGTAAAACTCATAATAATTTCCAGTTATATCTGAAACAAAAATCTTGTTTCTTTTATCTATTCCTGCAACCATAACAGCAACTCCGAAAGGCCTGACTCCGGGGTGCTGGGTAAACTGCTGTTTTATATCTGAAATTTCTTTTATAACAGAAGAAACATCAACAGGAGTGTCATAAGTTACTCTGTGCTGCTGGGAAATGAGCTGGGCTCTTTCTATGAGCACTCTTGCATCGCTGAGAATTCCAGCCGCAGTAGCAATTATGTGGTTGTCTATTTCAAAAATTTTGTTTGTGCTTTCCTCAACCATAAGAGAATCATTTATTTTTTTGTCTGCGATTATAAGAACTCCGTCTGCGCATGATATTCCTATGCTTGCTGAGCCGAGCCTTACTGTTTTTTCAGCATATTCAACCTGAAGTATGTGCCCATCAGGAGAGAACATTGTGGCTGCTCGGTCATATCCCATAACTTGGTGCTGTGTGTCTACTGATTCCATTTTATATTTTTATATTTTAAATTTAATTTCCAAATTTATGCTTTTATTTTGGTTTATATTTATTTGGATAATAATGTATATACATACCAGAAAACTGTTTTCAGTTTTTTCTTCCTTTCAATCTTAACAATCTTTCAGGATTTTTAAAGCTTGTGTTTTATCAAAACTAGCTTATAGATCCAGAAATCTTTTCTATCCTGATATTCTTGCCGCTCATCAAAAACGCAGCGCGGACCTTATCAAGCTCTTCTCGGTTTATCGAAAGAATAATCTTTCCCTTGTGCTTCTCAAGCTTTTCCTGCTCAAGCTTTACAAACATCGGGCTTGCTTTAGCATATCCAAGAACGCCTATAAATTTCAGTATTGCTTCTTCTATATCTTCCCTATTCGCGTTTTTTCCAGATATAAGCAGATATCTTCTTTTTTCTCGGTGTGAAGGTTTCAGCGCTTTCATTTTATTTTTTTATCTTTTGGTTTTTTTGCAAATTTTAAGGCTTTATTTTTATCTTGTATTTTGCTCTTTATTTTTCTTGCAATCAAAAAAGCAAAAACTATAATTATTAAAGCAATTGCAGCAATATAAAGGTTATCATTGCTGATTTCTGTCGCAGTCTCGGTTTCTGCAGTTTCATCGCCATGCAGCTGCCTGCTTCCATTCAAATCAGGCTTAGGAATTTTCTCGCTTATTGTTTGAATAGTTATGTTTGCTTTTCCAGATGAAACACTATTTAATAAAAGATGCAAATCATAATAATCAGGAGATGTAAGATTTATTTTTTTTGGAATTCCGAGATACAAAGTAACATTAAATGGCTCGCTTGAAATTGTAACAAGAGCGGCTGCGCTTTCTATTTTGCTTATTTTTACGCTGTGGCTTTCTCCTGATGAAAGGCTGAATTTTATTTTTTCTTCCTGCTTAAGCTCTTTAGTGTAGCCTTGCGATATTTGCGCCTCGCTTGGGATATAGGTCTGAACAGAGCTTCCACCACCCCCGCCGCCTCCTCCTGAACTTGAGCTTGATTGAACAGGAGGCGAGTTTATAGTCAGACTTCTTGAAGAATTTGCATTTCCAGTATTTCCAGCAGAATCTGTGCAGTTTATGCCCCAAGAATAGCTTCCAGCAGAAAGAGTTTTTGTTATTGCCTGATTAGCAGATAAATTAGTTATAGAAGAATTTGAAGCGCTGATTGCATTTCCAATCATAAGCGAACAATTAGCGACGCTGTTATTTTCAGTGATATTAAAGCTAAAAGTTATAGAGGTATCTGTCGTAGAGTAAGAATCAGCAGGAGAAATTAAATTAATCTCAGATTTAGTAATATCATAAGCAAAGCTGTAATTGCCTGCCATAACTGAATTTGAAATATTATTCATAACACGACAACTCCAAGAATAAGAATCTTCCAGAGAAAACGTATAATTAAAGATTGTAGTGTTTACTGTTCCAGTTATATTTTTAGTTTCATTGTAAATTAGAGATTTTGAAGAGTTCCAAAGATAAAAGGTTAGGTTTGACAGAGTTGTATAAAGCCCTGTTTCAGAATAACAGCTAAAATTAGAAAAATTAAAATTAGAAGCAGAATTATTTGCAGGAGAATTCTGGCTTGCTGTAAGATTAAAGCTCCAAAGCGCATCATATATATTTATTCTATAAAAAGTCAGACCAGAAGATTCTGAATTAACAACAGCTTTTCCTGTTGAATTTAACGCAGATTCAATTTGAGCAGGAGTTCTTGTTTTTCCAGTCAGCTTAAGATATTGATTTATTATTGCTATTGAAGCCGCAACATGCGGAGCAGCCATAGATGTTCCGTCTAAAACACCATAGCCCGAAGCAGAAAGATAAGTGGAGTTGATGTTGCTTCCAGGCGCAAGAAGCTGCACAAGTCGGTTAGTATTAGCATATAATGCAATAGTATCGTCTTTTTCTGTAGCACTTACAGGAATTGCACTCTGAACACAGGAAGGAGCCGAAATATTAGCATATTTACCATCATTACCAGAAGATATTACTACGCTTATGTTTTTAGCAACAGCAGAATCTATGTAAGGTGCAAGTGTATCATTATTGCAATAATCTGAATAAAGCCCTGCCCCCAAGCTCATACTTATTACAGAAATATTAAATACAGAAGAATTATCAGTACACCAAGTGATTCCTGCAGCAATATCATCATCAAAACATGTGCCTGCGCTATTGCAGGCTTTTATCATAACTATTTTTGCATCAGGCGCAACCCCTTTTATTGTTCCATTAGCCGCAATAATTCCAGAAACATGAGTTCCATGCCCAGCTACATCCATAGGGTCCGAATCATGATAAGAGCACTCTGTATCATCTGAACAAAAATCAAATCCGCCTATAACTTTACATGTTGAAGAAAGATTGTTATTGCCGTAACAGCCACCCAAATCAGGATGAGAATAATTTACTCCGCTGTCAATAACACAGACTGTCTGGCCTGCGCCAGTAAAGTTTATTCCATTAATGCTTAAATTATTCGCGAGAGTTGAATTAATTATCTTAACAGAGTCCTGCAAAAATAGCCCTCTTGAAGGAACAATTGACACACTTTCTATTTCAGGCATTTTTTTGAGGTTTTCAAGCTCAAACTCTGAAACCTGAACAGTAAATCCGCCATTATAATTATGCCTGAATTTTTCCTTGCCTATTTTAGAAAAAATATTATTTTTCGCAGATATTTTTTTCTCGTTTGTTGTTTGGCTGGAAGAAAGCCTTACAAGAACTCTTATTCCCTTATCCTGATTTTTGTTTATATTTTCATTTATTTTTTCCTTGAATTTTTCCTTTAAGTTTTCTGCGGAGATTCTTTTAGAATTCAAAATATCAGAGCCAGCCTCAGCATATCTTATCAAGAAACATACTCCAACAAAAATAATAAAAAGAACAACTATCCACCATAAAACTTTCTTGTTATGGCTGGCAATCCTTATTGCCTTCACACCTTTACATCTCTTTATTTCCATGATTTTCCAGAGGCTTTTATGTTTAAAAAGTTTAAGGAAAACCTATATAAACACAATTTCCCAAAAGATAACAGGAAAAAAGAGAGAAAAACAAAAAAGTATGGAGATTTACACAATTGGCGGATACAACGAAGTTGGAAAAAATATGACTGTTGTAGATGTTGGAGAGGACGCGTTTATTTTTGACTGCGGAATATTTCTTCCCCCAATTGTAGAGCTTGAAGAGCAGGAAAAATACCACAGCGAAAAAATGCTGAGAATGATAAAAGCAGTTCCTGCTGATTTAATTCTTGATTCAAAGGGCATAAGAAACAAAGTCAGGGCAATAATACCAAGCCACGCGCACCTTGACCATTTAGGCGCGCTCCCTTATCTTGCATACAGATACAACGCAGAAATTATAGGAACACCTTTTTCAATGGAAATCCTAAAAAGAGAATACGAGGATGAAGAATCTCATTTCAAGAACAAGCTTGTTACAGTGCATCCAAATTCAAGCTATATGATTCAGGGAAAAAACAGAAAATACCAGCTTGATTTTATCAATATAACTCACTCAACTCTTCAGACATCAATGCTCGCCTTGCACACTCCAGAAGGAGTTGTTCTTTACTCAAATGATTTCAAGTTCGACAATAATCCAATTATAGGAAAAGAGCCTAATTACGAAATGCTGAATCAAATAGCAAAAGAAGGAGTTAAAGCAATGATTGTTGATTCTTTATACTCAAAAGATGAAAGAAAAACAGCGAGTGAAAAAATAGCTAGAGGGCTTTTAGAAGACACAATGCTCACAACAAGAAACGAGAAATCTGCCATGGTCGTCACAACTTTTTCCTCGCATATTGCAAGATTAAAAAGCATTGTTGATTTTTCAAAAAAGCTAAACAGAATACCTTTGTTTGTAGGCCGCTCTATGAGCAAATATGTAAGCTCTGCGATGAACGTGAATCTCTGCCCCTTTGCAAAAGATATACAAATGGCAAGCTACAAAAAGCAAGTTGAAAAAAAACTGAAAGATGCAAACCAGAACAGGACAAAATATGTTATTGTCTGCACAGGCCATCAGGGCGAGCCAGGGAGCATACTCAGCAGAATGTCTCAGGGAAAACTGCCTTTCCAGCTCGAGCATGAAGACCATCTTATTTTTTCATCTTCGATTATCCCTACTTCTATAAATATAAACAACCGGCAGGTTCTTGACGAAAAATTCAAAAAAAGAGGCGTGAGAATATTCAACAATGTTCATGTCTCAGGCCATGCAGGAAGAGAGGACTTAAGAGATTTTGTTAATATGATGAATGCTGAGCATATTATTCCTGCTCACGGAGAAAAAGAAAAACTTCTGCCGATGGTTGAGCTTTGCAATGAGCTCGGCTATAAAACAGGAAAAAATGTTCATCTTATGTCAGACGGCGATATTTTAAAAATTTAAAATAAAAAAATATCTCTAAACATTAAAAAATAACAAAAATGAGAGAAGACATATTAACAGGCTTGAAAAATGCTGTTGAAAGAGGAGAATCGCTTGAAAAAGCAGTTAAGACTCTTGTTACTGCAGGCTATAGCTCTGCAGAAGTTAATGAAGCTGCAGAATCAATAAATCTTGGAGCAATAGGCGAGATTTCAAAAGCAGAAATAAAGCAAAAAGACGAAATTCATCCTGCAAGCAGCCAAGAATATAATTCAGAAATTCCAAAATACAAGCCTCTTCCGCCAGCGCCTCTTGTTTCTGAACAACCAGCAGAAAAAGTCCCTAGAAAAATACCGCGCTGGCTTATTTTTATGCTTATTTTCATAGGCACTTTAATTGTTTTTATAATTTTGTTCAGCCTGCTCGGAGAAAAGATTTTAAGCATGTTTTTCTCGAGTAAAGCATGAGCTTCAAACAGAAAGCTATTTAAATAAGGTTATATAAGATTCTATAATGGTAATAAAAACATTTAATGTAGAAGAGCAATCTTACAAAAAGTTTGCGGACTTTTGCAAAGAGCACGGATTAAGCATGAGCAATCAGATAAATGTGTTCATAAAAGCGCAAATAGAAACACAGCCAAAAATAAGGGAAGAATATTTAAGAAAACTTGAAGCAATAAGGAAAGGCAGATTTATTAAGTACAGCTCTGTAGAAGATTTGAGGAAAGAAATAGAACGCAGATAATATGCGGACTTTTACAATAAGCGAATATTTACAAAAAGTTCTAAAGAGAATTTTCACTAAAAATAAAGGTTTATACGAGCAAATTATGAATAAAATTAATGAAATTACAACCTCGGCGGATGTAGAACATTATAAAAATCTCAGATATAATATGAAAGATTCAAAAAGAGTTCATATCGGTCATTTTGTTTTAGTTTTTCAATATGATAAATTTAAAGATATTGTGCATTTTATTGATTTTGACCATCATGATAAAATCTATGAAAATTAACAAAATATGCTAAATAAAATATACTCTCCAGCCGAAGACTCTTATCTTTTAGAAGAAGAAATAAAAAAATTTCTCAGCAAATTCAGCAATGAAGAAAAAGAAAATTTTAAAGCTCTTGATATGGGCTCTGGCTCAGGAATTCAAGCAAAAGCCTGCATAGATTCAGGCATAAAAAGAAAAAATATAATAGCCGCAGACATAAATCCAGAAGCAATCGAGCATCTAAAAAAGCAAAAAATTCCTGCAAGAAAATCAAATTTATTTTCAAATATAAACAAAGAAAAAAAATTCAATCTTATAACATTCAATCCGCCATATCTTCCAGCGCATAAATATGACAAAGAGCCAGACACAACAGCAGGAAAAACCGGAAATGAAATCATAATAAAATTCCTCAGAAAAGCAAAAAAACATCTTTCTGAGAAGGGCTCGATTTTGCTTTTATTCTCTTCGCTCAGCAAGCCTGAAAATATTCTTGCATACGCCAAAAAGCGAGGCTATCAAGCAGAAAAGCTCTCAGAAAAATCCGTCGGCATGATGGAAAGATTATTTGTGTATAAGTTTTATTAGTATATCAAATTCAACTTTTCTTTACAATTACAAAAGCTACTGCGCTACCAACTATAAAGGTAAGTAAAAGGGTAATATAATTCTTTATTTGAGTCTCAAAAGAGAAAAGCCCTATTCTAAAGGCATAAAGCAAAAATACATAAATTATAAAATAAAAGATAAGATTAGCCAAAATCTTTGCTTCTTCAATACCTGAATCTCTAATTACGTCTCTTAAATAAACTGCGATTGCGAAACCTACGAATATCAAGAATAAAGCACCCACAAAAGCAGGTATCGCCATTAAAAAATTAGTTATAATTTCATTTATTACCCTAATATTAAGCTGAGAAAAAGCTAAATTTATAAAAATAAGATAGATACACCAAGTAATAATCATTATAGAAAGCATTAAAAAACTTTCGCGTATTTTTTTTCCAAGACCTATCTTGTGGACTAATTTAATTGCTCCTTTTTCAAACATTTTCCCCAAAAAAAATCCAAAAACAATCATGCCCAGGGCTATTAAAAATTTTATAGCCCAATAATTAAAATCTATGCCTTGGAACATTGCAGTCACCATTTTTACAATATGTCTAGGTGACAGGGGTTTTTAAATTTATCAGAAAGAAATTTAAATAATTTTTAAAAAGTATATCCTTCAACAATAGGATAATTTTTATTTTTTGCGATTATTCGATATAGCTCAAAAGTTTTATCTGCAACAGAATCCCAATCATACTTATTAACTTGTTTTAATCCTTTTTTAATATAATTTTTACGAAGTTGAGAGTCTTTTAATAATCGCAATATTCTTTTTACGAATTCATTAGATTTAAGCGCAACAACAAATCCTGCTTTTCCAACAACTTCTGGAAGACCGCCTTGATTTGAAGAGATAACAACCGAGCCGCAAGCCATTGCCTCAACTACCGAAAGCCCAAAGGATTCGTACCTTGAGGGTTGTATACATACCATAGAACTTTTGTAAAGTTGAGATATAAATTCTCGATTTTTAGGTTCTTTAATCCACAGAAATCTACCCCCGTATTTTGCTTCTAAAGTTTCGAATTCTTTTCTTAAAGGCTGCAAAGATCCAATTTTTGAAGAGCCTTGAGAAACTATAACAATTTTAACATCTGAAGTTCGTTCTAAGATTTTTTTAGATATTTCTGCCACAATATCTATGCCTTTTTCTAAACTAAATCTGCCAACAAAAACAATCTTTTTCTCTTTGTGAGCCTTATGAGCATTAAATAAAGAAAAATCAATACCATTAGGAATATAAAAAGCATATTTTCCTTCAATTTTTAATGTTTCGATAATATCTTTTTTTAAATAATTAGAAACAGCTATAACTGCATCTGCATAATGAACATTGCTTTCAATCCAATGAGTTAGATTAAAATATTTTTTTTCTTCAGACGTCATAAACTTCAATCTTGCCTTTTCTAAAGCATGAAAAGTATGAACCCAATGAATATTATTAAACATCCTAGAAACAAAAGCTCCAGCAGTAAGCCAGCCATGAGTATGAATTATATCAAATTTCCTTTTATTATTTTCTGAAGTTATCTCTAAAATAACTTTATTATCAAAAAGAAGATACCTCATTCTTTTTTTTATTACATCGTCGCCTACAACCCCCTTAAAACCAATATCAATGCCATGAATGATTAATTTCCCCTCGCAGATATACTCCTCTTTTATAAAATTTTTATCTGAATGAGTAAAAACATGAACTTCACAACCCCTCTCTGCAAGTTTTCTAGAAAGATAATATAAATGAACTGCAACGCCATTTGTAAAATTATTTTCAGTTGGATAATAATAACTAATAAAACCAATTTTAAAAGTTGGTTTTTTAACATTTCTAATAAGATAACGTAAATTCTCAAACATTTCCATTTATATTAATTGCAATCTATGATTTAAATATCTTCTCAATCACAATAGTATTTATATAACTTCTAGAAAGATTTCTAACCATGAAAAAAGGAGAAAAAATCAACAATATTTAGAAGTGTGAAAAACAATGATAGAAATTAAAAAATGGTAAAATTCGCGCATCTCGGAGACTGTCATCTCGGCTCATGGAGACAGCCAGAGCTCCAAGAATTAAACTTCAAAAGCTTTGAGTCTGCTGTTGAAAGATGTATAAAAGAAAGAGTTGAGTTTGTCCTTATAGCAGGAGATTTATTTGACTCTGCATATCCCCCGATTGAAATACTTAAAAGAACTTTCGCAGAATTCAGAAAACTGAAGGAAGCAGGAATAAAAGCTTTTATGATTGCAGGCTCGCACGATTACTCTGTTTCAGGAAAAACTTTTCTTGATGTTCTTGAAAAAGGCGGATTCGCTGAAATGTGCAAATACAAAGCGACAGACTCAGGCGAGCTTATCTATCTCGAGCCAATAAAATACCGAAACTTTGAAATTTTCGGCTATCCTGGAAAAAAATCAGGTATGGAAGTTGAAGATATAAAAAAAATTGTGCTTCCAAAAGAAACAAATGATTTCCGCATTTTAATGCTTCACACCTCTATAACCGAAGCTGTTGGAAATCTTCCTATTGAATCAGTATCCCTGAAAAGGCTGCCAAAAGCAGACTACTATGCCTTTGCGCATCTTCATATAAATTTTGAGCAAAGAGCAAATGAAAAGCCAGCTATATACTCTGGCCCGATTTTTCCTAACAGCTTTCAAGAGCTTGAAGATTTATGCTATGGAAGATTTTATATTGTGAATGTTGAGGGCTTCTTAGACTACAAAAAAATAAATCTTCCTATAAAAGAAGTAATATCTCTTAAAATTAAGATAACAAACGCGCTTACAGGAACCCAAAAAATACTTTCAGAATTTGAAAAATATAATCTTGCTGACAAAATAGTTCTTTTAAGATTAGATGGAGAAATAACACAAGGCACAAACGCAGATATAGACTACAAAAGAATAGAAGAATATCTCAAGCAAAAAGGAGTTTACAGCTTTCTGAAAAATACCAACAAGCTAGAGACAAAAGAGGAAAAAATTGAAATAAAAATTTCGGCAAGCGATATGGGCAAAGTTGAAGAAGCTTTTGTAAAGCAGTATGAAATTGAGAATCCGGACAAATTCAACAATTTAATTGTGCCCTTGATGCACTCTCTTGATTTGCAGAAGCAGGAAGATGAAAAATCCGTGATATATGAATCAAGGCTTTTCGCAGATATAAATAAAATCTTAGGCTTGGAGATAAAATAATATGGAAATAAAATCATGCCAAGGAAATTATGAAGTATGCATAGAGCGAGGCATCGCCAGAAGCGCAATAGGGCAAGCAGATTATATTGTTACAGACCTAAACATAGCTAGAAAATATAGCCCATTATTGAAAGGCAAAAAAGTAATAGCTATAAAACCTGGAGAAGCAAGCAAATCTTTTGCAGGATATAAGAATCTTGCGCTAAAATTAGAAGATGTTGAGGGTATTATGGCTTTTGGTGGAGGAGTTGTTGGCGATTTAGCAGGATTTGTGGCTTCTACATTAAAAAGAGGTGTTTCATTTGTTCAAATTCCAACAAGTCTTGTAGCTATGATAGATAGCAGCTTTGGCGGAAAAAATGGTATAAATCTTGGAAAAAGAAAAAACTATCTTGGCACAATATATTCTCCTAACTTAGTTTGTATTGACCTTAATTTGTTGAAAACTCTTCCAGAAGCAGAATTCTCAAATGGCGTAGCTGAAATAATAAAATATGGGGCAATAAAAGATACATTTCTTCTTGAAAGAGCGCAAAGAAGAATAAGCAAAAATGATGAAGACCTTGAGCATGTTATAAGCGAGTGTGTATTCGCTAAAAAATATTTTGTAGAACTTGATGAAAAAGACAAAGGCCCAAGGCACGCGCTTAATTTCGGCCATACAATAGGTCATACCCTAGAATTATTATATAATCTTCCGCACGGGCAAGCAATAGCCATTGGAATGCTATATGAAGCTAAATTATTATCTTTCGATGAGATAAAGATAAGAAAAATTATAAATGCATTAGAAGCAAATAAGCTTCCAACACAATTGCCTAAAAATGCAAAAATCGAAGAGATAATTAGATTAATGAAACATGATAAAAAAGGCGTTTTAAAATTTGCCTGCAATGAATTTAGTTATCAAAAAAACGCAGAAAATGAAGAAAAAGTGCGCGAAGTTTTAGCTATGCCTATTAAAAAGGAGGATTATCCAGAAGAAGATGAACTTCTTCCATTTTAATATAACATGCTCTTAAAAAAACTCAGAATAAAAAACATCCGCAGCTACAAAGAGCAGGAAATAAATTTTCCAGAAGGCTCTGTTCTTCTTATGGGGGATATAGGCTCAGGAAAAACCTCTGTTCTTCTCGCAATAGAATTCGCGCTTTTCGGGCTCCAGCCAGGACAAAAAGGAAACTCGCTTCTCAGAAACAGCGAAGAAGAAGCAAGAGTCGAGCTTGAATTTGAAATAGACGAGAAAACAATAAAAATTGAGAGAAAAATCCAAAAAGGAAGCAAATCAATATCACAGGCAGACTGCTCTATAACAATAAACAATGAAAGATTTGAAGGAAGTGTCACAGAAATAAAAAACAAAATTCTGACTATTCTTAATTATCCGCCAGAGTTCGCAAAAAAAACAAACGACCTTTACAAATTCACAGTTTACACCCCTCAAGAAGAGATGAAGCAAATAATTTCTGAGTCTAATGACACAAAGCTTAACACTTTGAGGCATGTTTTTGGAATAGACAAATACAAAAGAATAGAGGAAAACACAGAGATAATAACTGCAAAGCTCAGGCAAGAAATCAGGATTAAAGAAGCGGAAATGGGCAGCATTGAATCAAGAAAGCAGGCAAAATCTGAAAAAGAGAGCCAGAAAGAAAATCGAAAAATAGAGCTCTCAAAAGCAGAATCTGAAATTTCAGAAATCCAAAAAATAAAAGAAAGCAAGCAGCAAGAAATAGAGCTTCTTGCAAAAAAAATGCAGGAAAAAAACAAGCTGGAAAATGAAAAAGACAAAAGCGAGCTCACGCTCAACAACAAAAAAGATATGCTTATTACTTATGACAAAGAAATAAAAAATCTCAATGAGCAAATAAAATCCGCAGGAAATATTTCTTTTAAAGAAAGCGAAATAGAAGCAATGAAGAATCACATAAAAGTTCAAGACCAGATAATAAAAGAACTAAATGACTCTTTTATAAGGCTGACAACTCAGATTCAGTCAAATGAGATGCAGATAAAAGAGCTTGTTAAACTAAGAGATAAAATCTCAGCTCTTGACAAATGCCCAACCTGCCTGCAGATTGTCGGAGGAGATTATAAGAATAATATTGTGCAGAAAGCTGTTTCAGAGCTGAGGGTTCTTGAATCAGAAACAAACACTAAAAGGAAAGAAAAAATTGAAATTGAAAAAAAGCTTGATAGTTCAAGAAAACTCTTGGAAGAGCACAGGCTATCGCTTTCAAGGCTTGAAGTGCTTAAAGTAAGAATAGAGGGGGTAAAAGAAAAAGAAGCAAGGGCAAAAAATATAGAGAAGCAGAAAATTTCTGTCCTTGCAGATATAGATTTGATTAGAAAGCATATTGAGGGGCTTGAAAGCCTTTTAAAAGAATTTGAGGCTTATGATTTAGTTTACGAGAAGAAAAACCGGGAATTCAAAGATATAGCGCAAAAAGAAAACCAGCTGGTTGGAAAAAAAGCAGGCATAAACGCTGAGATAAAATTTCTGGAAAAGCAGATTTTGGATTTAGAAAATGAAATAAAAAAGATAGAAGAGCTTGGGCTAAAATTAAACAGAATGAGAGAGCTTGAATTCTGGCTAAACAATAAATTTTTAGAATTTGTGCTTCATACTGAGAAAAATGTCATGCTCAAACTCAGGGAAGACTTTTCGAATCTTTTCTCGAATTGGTTCTCTGTTCTTGTTTCAGACACCATGTCAGTAAGGCTTGACGAATCTTTTTCTCCGATTATCCAGCAGAATGATTATGAGATTAATTATTCTTATCTTTCAGGCGGGGAAAGAACAGCGGTAGCGCTTGCTTATCGCCTAGCTTTGAACCAGACAATAAACTCTCTTCTCAGCAAGATAAAAACAAGGGATATTGTTATTCTTGATGAGCCGACAGACGGGTTTTCAGATTCACAGCTTGACAAGATGCGTGATGTTCTTCAGCAGCTTAAAGTCCGCCAGCTGATTCTTGTGAGCCATGAGCAGAAAATAGAAGGTTTTGTCAACAGCATAATTAAGTTTAAAAAAATCGATGGCGTTACGGTTGTTGAGAGTTAGCGGGAATTTTC
>Ga0172375_10003224_pt1 | contig 24904 bp, 24 predicted proteins | sample LakKiv1m_FD_114537 | JGI IMG/M metagenome (GOLD analysis project Ga0172375, IMG submission 114537) | Freshwater microbial communities from Kabuno Bay, South-Kivu, Congo - kab_092012_11.1m | ecosystem: Environmental > Aquatic > Freshwater > Lake | place: Democratic Republic of the Congo...
CGCCGGACGACGTGATCCTCGGGAATCACTCTATACTTGGCAGAAGGTCATCGACCGCGGCCGGGTGTCGCGATCCGCGGATGGGAGCCTTCATGCCCGACGCCGACGCACCTCCAGACTCACGCCCCGGTCACGGCGCCCGCCGCGATCGCCAGACGCGGCAGCGCCGCGACAGGGAGGTGCGCGCGACCGACGCCCCGCAGCCGGCGCCCCGCGTGCGCGCCGGCCATCGCGTCTTCTTCCACGAACGCGGTGAGCCGCTCTTCGGGCCCGGCACCTTCGATCTGCTGGTCCTCGTCGACGAGACCGGGTCCCTGCATCAGGCCGCCAAGCTCATGGGCATGTCGTACAACAAGGCGTGGCGCGCCATGCGGCAGGCGGAAGACCACCTGGGAGTCAAACTGCTCGTTCGCCGCACGGGAGGGTCGGACGGCGGCGGTTCCATCCTGACGGAGGACGGACTGCGGCTGAGGGAGCGCTTCCGCGCCTTCCTCGACGAGGCCGACGCCGACCTGGACCGGCTCTACCGCAAGCACTTCGGGGATGCCTCCTTCGCACAGCCGGAGCACGACGACCCCTCCTGACACGAGAGCGAGCCGGGTGCGCGTGCCGGACGAGGCACACGGCATGCTCGGCGGCGGCGAGGTCGTCGACGTCGACGCGGCCCGCGTCGGCCCGCACGCGGTGATCTGCGCCGTGCATCTGCCGGTCACTTCACCGTGACGGTGCAGCGCGCCGTCTTGCCGTTGCTGGTCCTCACCGTGACCGTCGCCCTTCCTTTCCTGACTCCGCTGAGCAGGCCGCCACGGTCGACCTTCACGATCCTGGCGTTGCTGCTCTTCCACGAGATCGTGGTCGTGGCAGAAGACGGGAAGAGCCTCGCGACGAGCCGCGTCGTCTTGCCGGCGACGACCGCCTTCGTCTTCGCCGTCGTCACCTTGGTGGCGTTGCGCTTCTTCGCGACGACCGTGACCCTGAAGCTGACGACGAAGGAGCCGCTGGTGGCCTTGACGACGGCGGCTCCGGCCGACCTCGCCGAGACGGTCCCGTCGGCGGCGACCGTCGCGACCTTGCGGTTGCCGGTCGTCCACACCACCGGCTGTGCCTGCGTCGCGCCGGCCGCCTTCGTCGCGACGGCGCGGAGCGCCAGCTTCGTGCCCCTGACGACGTTCGCCCTGGACTGCGACGCGGTCGGCGATGTGACCACCAGCCCGGCCGTCACGGGCGCCGGGATGGGCCGACCGCCGGCGTCGAGCACGGTCATGGAGTCCGAGGTGGGCACGAGCCGGGCCGGGAAGGCGGTGTTGCCGTAGTCACCGTTGGTGCAGATGCGCACGTAGGTCGGGTCGTACCAGACGGCGGCGGGGTCGTTGGGGTCCTCAGTTGTGCAGCCCCGGACCGGATCCATCGCCAGGAGGTAGTTGTTGTACGGATCCTTCGCGTCGCCGACGAACAGCGAGGAGACGTATCCGTCGACGGCGGTGACCTTGAGCTTCCAGCCGTCCTCGAGCGCGACGCCGGAGCGCTTCTCGGCGTCGGCGAGCACGGTGCGCAGCCAGATCCCGGTCCAGTCCTCAGGAGCGCTCGTCGGGTAGGCGTGGGTGACGCTGTCGCCGAGCCTCCCGGAGCCGCTGACGTCGGCCCAGGTGTAGTCGTAGCTCTGACCGGCGAGCGAGAGCGTGAACACGACCGTCGTCGGGCTCGGCGGATCGATCGGGACGAAGCCGCTCTTGGCGGGCGCGCCGCCGGCGACGATCAGCAGCGCCGCGCAGGCGACGACGATCCCGGCGACCAGACGCCGCCACGCGGCGCCCGTCCACCCCTGTGCCGGCCGCCGGCCGGCCGGCCCGTACCTCACATCGTCCATCACGCCTCCGCTCGTCACGAATCAGTCCCTCGGTTCCTCACGACCGGCGGCGACACCATGGATGATCCTTCGCGCGCCGGAACCGTTATACTCGTCAGAAGATAACGACCTGACGGCGCCCGGGTCAAGTGGGAGCGGTCCGTGAGATCCCGGCATCGCAAGATGAGCGGGAGGCGGCGATCGAAGGGATGAGAGGTGAGCCGAGGAGCGCAGGTGGTGATCGTGGTCGCCGTCCTGATAGGAGAAGACCCTGTCGTCGAGCCACGCCGACCAGGAGGGCGCCTTCACCGGCGCACCGCTGCGGGACCTGCTGGACGAGGTGCACCCGACGCTCCCCGACGCGGCGGAGATGCCGGTGGTCCGCGCGGACACCTACGGGAATCGCTGCGCCGAGTGGGTGACCGAGATCGAGCTCCGGCAGCTCACGTGGCGGCGTGCGGGGCCTCGGTGCCCAGAGTGAAGAAGAAGGCCGCGCCGTCGTCGCCGCCCTCGGCCCACACGCGCCCGCGATGGCGGATGACGATTCGCGCGACGCTGGCCAGTCCGATGCCCGTGCCCTCGTACTCGGTCTCCAGGTGGAGCCGCTCGAACGGCTTGAACAGCTTGTCGACGTACTGCTGGTCGAAGCCGACACCGTTGTCGCGCACGAAGTAGACCGGCTCCCCGCCCCGGAGTTCCCGGCCGACCTCGACGCGCGCATCGCGCGTCTCGCGCGTGAACTTCCAGGCGTTGTCGAGCAGGTTGCCGAGCACCGCTCTCAGCAGGTCGCGGTCGCCCGAGACGATCAGGCCGGTCTCGACGGTGAACTCCACCCGACGCTCCGGATCCCGCCGGGCCAGGTCCGCAGCGGTGTCACGCGCCAGCGCGGAAAGGTCGACCGTCGTCATCGTCATCTCGGCCCGCGAGAGACGCGAGAGCCGGAGCAGACCGTCGATGAGCATCCCCATCTTGGCCACCCCGGCACGGACGCGCCCGAGGTGGCCGACGCAGTCCGCGTTCAGATCGCGAGCACCCTCCTCCTGGATGAGAGCGGAGAACCCGTCGACGGCCCGGAGCGGCGCCCGGAGGTCGTGGGCGATGGAGTAGGCGAACGCCTCCATCTCTTCGTTGGCGTGTCGCAGTTGCGCGGTGCGCTCCTCGACGATCCGCTCCAGGTCGGCGTTGAGACGGCGCACCTCGTCCTCGGCCCGCCGGCGATCGGTGATGTCCACCAGGAGTGCGAGGATGTGCGCGATCTCCCCATCCGGGTCTCGAAGCGGAGCCGACGTGACCAGATAGATGTGATCGCCGAAGACACCCTCGAAGCGCACCGTCTCGCCGTCGAGGACGCGTCGGCAGTTGGCCTCCACCGTGGCGGCGGTGTCCGCCTCCAGCACCTCGTCGATGCGCTTGCCCGCGAGCATCTCGTTCGTGAGGCCGGCCCCCTCCATGCCCTCCCCGGCGTTGAAGACGTAGCGGAAGTCGCGGTCGATGATCTGCACCAGGCCGCCCGGCAGCGTGGCCATGATCGCCCGGTTCTGCTCCTCGCTCTCGCGCAGCGCCGTCTCCGAGCGGCGCCGGCGGCGCTGGTCGATCATCAGCAGCCCGAGCAGCACGGCGGCGAGCGGGTAGATGACGATCACCGGCAGGGCGATCTGGCGGAGAGTCGCCATCGGGCTCGGCAGCGTGAACATGATCAACAACATGAACACGTGGACGGTGAGCCCGAACAGATAGAGCTCCAGGATGCCCGGATCTCGACTCGCCGTGCGGCGCCAGCGCCTCCAGAGCACCCCGACGATCACGGACATCGCGATCACTGCAACGCCGGTCACGGCGCCAGGCCCGCCGAGGCCGATGCGGTAGGCGGCGGCGATGGCCCCAGCGATCATCCCCGGGACAGTCCCGTAGAACAGCGTACCCATGCTGAGGACCACGGACCGCGTGTCGAAGATCACCCCGTCGGGCATTCGCACGCTGGCCACCATCACGGCGACGGAGATCATCCCGATCACGAGCCCGGTCAGCAGCCTGAAGGCGAGCGACCGTTGTCGCAGGTGCCGCGCGATGAGGTCGTAGAGGAAGACGAGCACGAGAAGGAGCGCGGCGTTGAAGACCAGGCTCATGAAGATGTCGCCGTTCAGCGCTCCCCCTTCCCCCGGGCCGGCTCGCCATCGGGTTCATTCCCCCCTCTTCCGCGCCGTCACCGTTGAGTCCTTCGGCGCCCGAGCTCGCAGCACCCTGCTCGGGCGCTCACCCCGCTGCCCTCCGTGAGATACGATGGTCACGGTCCCGCACCCACGACGAGAGGTGGTCCGAGCATGTACTGGCAACGCGGCAGTCTCACCCCCGAGCAGGTGGCCGACGTGCTCCGGTTCCTGCCGCTGGACATCAGCGTCGCCGACGAGAACGACATCCTCGTCTATTGGAAGGGCGACACGTACAGGACCTGCGACGGCCGCTTCATCGGCCGGGACGTGCGCGACTGCCATCCCGAGAGCTCGCTGGAGTGTCTCGAGGAGATCCTCCGCGAGTTCAAGGCCGGCACGAAGGACGTGGCGGCGGGCTGGGAGCAGAAGGGCAAGCGCATGAAGCGGACCCGCTATATCGCGATGCGCGACGACGCCGGAGCCTACAGAGGTATCCTCGAGATCAACGAGGACGTCACCGAGGCTCGCGCGCTGGAAGGAGACCAGCGCCTGCCCGGCTGGTGAGCCTCGCGGTCCGGATGAAAGGATGAAGGCCAGATGACGACCATCGTCGCGGTCAGCGGCATCAGCGCGTGGGTCCTGCTGATCGGCGCGGCCATCGCCGGCATCGCGTTCGGCATGATGCTGAACTCGATGATCGGCGGACGCCGCAGGAAGTAGGCGGCCGGCGAGCCCGTCCGGGACGCCGGCCGCTCCGGGGCTCAGTCGCGACGCGCGAAGCGGCCGTCGCGGCCGCCCGCGGCGAGCAGCGCGAGCCGCACGGTCACGGCGCGGCCGCCCCGGACGGTGAAGACGGCCGCCGTTCCCGAGTCGGGCTCGCGCCACACATCCCCGTTCCACGGCACGTACCGAAGCGTGGCCCCGTGGCCGAGCCGCACCCGCAGGCCGTCGCCCGGACCGGGCCGGACGGTCACGCGCCCGTAGTAGCGATTCGTGTACACGCCCTCGTAGACGCGCCGCGGACTCGGGTCGGCGGGCGTGGTCTCCGGCTGCGGCGGAAGCGGCCGCGGCCCGTCGGCGCCCGCCTCGCCCTCTCTCGACAAGGCCTGTTCGTGGCCGAGCCAGTCCTCACCGGGCGCGCCCTCGAGGTACAGGTCGAGCATCGTGGCCGTGACCGCAGCGGCGAGCGTCCGGCCCTGCGGGTACGCGTTGGCCAGGACGACGACACCGACGCCGTCGGCCGGCACCAGGGTGACGAGCACGCTGGAGCCGGCCTCCAGATCGCCGGAGGAGCGCGCGACCAGACGGCCGTCGAAGCTCCGGGTCTCCCAACCCAGCGCGAATGCCGTGGGGCCGGACAGGTCCGCGGCCATCGGCGTCGCCGGCTTCAGCGTCTCGGCCAGTACCTCGGCGGGCGCGACGCGCACGCCTCCCACGGCGCCTCCGTTCAGCTGCATCCGGACGTAGGCGACCAGGTCGGCGACGCTCGCGCTCACACCGCGCGACGGCGCGAAGAGCGATTCGTCGGGCGGCGTCCCCGGCCGCATCGACCCGTCGACCAGCCGGTGCGGGTCCGCCCTGTCGGTCGCCGCCAGCAGTTCCCCGTAGGTCAGCGCCGTCGTCGCCATGCCCAGCGGCTCGACCAGCCTGCTCCGCACCAGACGCGCCCAGGACCGCCCCGTCGCCCGCTCGGCGGCCACGGCGGCGGCAGTGACGACCGCGTCCTGCGGAGCGTACGCCGTCCTGAAGGCGGTGGCCGGCTCCAGGTAGCGGAGCCGGCGAATGATCTCGGCGCGGTCGTAGCCGAAGGCGGTGAGCTCGGAGCCGGCGTGGGCCGGCAGGCCGCTGCGCATGGCGGTGAGGTCGCGGAAGGTCGCTTCGCTGCTCGCCCAGCGGTCGCGGAGCCTGAATCCCGGCCACGCGCGACGGACGGGCCGGTCCCAGTCGATCTCCCCCTCGCCGACGAGCGCCGCCATCATCGCCGTCGTAAAGCCCTGCGACACGCCGCCGAGCTGGAAGAGCGTGTCCTTGTCGACCGTCTCGGCACGCCCGATGCGCCGCAGGCCGAAGCAGCGGACGTAGACGGCGCCGTCGCCGGCGACGACCGCGACGGCGGCGCCCGGCACGCCGCTTCGCGCGACCATCCCGGCGGCGAGCTGATCGAACTGAGGCAGCATCCGCTTGACGGCGGCGGCCGCCTCAAGGCGTCGGACGGCCGCCTCCAGGTCCGCAGTTTCTCCGGCCGACGGGTCCGGCGATGCGGACGGCGCCGCCGACGGTGAGATCACCGGCGGCGACGGGGACGCCGGCATCGTGGACGGCGACGGGGACGTCGCGGGCGGCGGCGAAGCGGACGGCGCCGTGGCGGCGACCGAAGGCCGCCCGGACGGCGCCGGAGACGAGCTCAGCCGCACGCCGCAGCCTCCGAGCGCGCCGGCCAGTGCGACTGCGAGGATCGCCACGGTCGCCGGCCATCTGCTTCTCACGTCCGTCTCCTCGCCCCTCGCGCCCATCGTGTCGCCGGGCCGTGTCACCACGGGTCCGGCCGCCTCGGGAAGGCTTTCGCCGCCGACGGCCCGCTCCATCGGCATCCCGGCCCCTGGTGTAGACTCGCGGACACGAGTTCGACGGGATGGGGGCCGATGGACTGCGTCACGACCACGGATCATGCGTTCCCGCACCATCTTACCGGCGCGCGGCGCGTCTCGCAGCAGTGGTACCGCTTCTCCCGCCCGTACCGCCGCGTACGCTCCGTCACGACACCCACCCCCCAGCGGTGACGCCACCGCCCGACAGCCCGGACCTCCAGGCCCTCCTCGTCTGCCTCGAAGCCGTCGCGGCGACGATCGACGACCTGATCGAGGGCCGTGCCGCGCACCCCGTACCCGCCGACGCGTGCCCGCCGTCGGCGCGCCCGCTCGTGCACAGCGTCGACCGGCTGATGACGTACCTCGTCGAGATCGCCGACTTCGTCCGCCCGCTCGCCCGGGGCGATCTGGGGGCGGCGCTCCCCTCGCCGGACAACCTCATGGCGACCCCTCTGGTCGAGATGCACCGGCGACTGAGCCGGTTGACGGCGCAGACCCAGGCCATCGCCCACGGGGACTACAGCCAGCGCAGCGACTTCATGGGGGAGTTCTCGGAGGCCTTCAACTCCATGGTAGAGCTGCTCGAGGCACGCGAACTGAACCTCAAGGCCGAGATCGAGCGGCGGCACCAGGCCGAGGCGGATCTGCATCGCGAACGCGACCTGCTCGTCGCCGGTCCGGTCGTCACTTTTCGCTGGGACGTCGACGACGCCGGCACGGTCCAGTACGTCTCGCCCAACATCGCCGAGTACGGCTACACCACCGAGGAGTTCATGAGCGGCCGGCGCACCTACGACAGCATCATCGACCCCGCCGACTACGAGTGGGTGGTGACCGACGGCAACGACAAGGCCCGCACGGGACTCGACGCCTGGAACCAGGAGTACCGGGTGGTCGACGGCGCCGGCGACACACGCTGGATCCGCGACTACACGCACGCGGTGCGCGGTCCCGACGGCGAGGTCACCGCCTACGAAGGCTACATCATCGACATCACGATGCAGAAGCAGTCCGAGGCGGCCCTGCGACGGCGTGAAGCGGAGTTGCGCATGCTCTCGCTCGCCGACGACCTGACCGGCCTGTACAACCGCAGGGGCCTGTTCGCGCTCGGCGAGCACGCGATGCGCAGCGCCCACCGGCGGGGTCTGGGCCTCGGTGTGATCTATCTCGACGTCGACGGGCTGAAACGGATCAACGACCGCTTCGGCCACCACCAGGGAGACCAGGCGCTGCGCGCCGTCGCCGATATCCTGCGCGAGTGCATCCGCGAGTCCGACGTGCTCGCGCGCACCGGTGGCGACGAGTTCGTGGTCCTGGCCGAGGACGGACCCGCGGACACCGTTGACCTCACGCGGCGTCTCGAGCGTCGGATCACGACGTTCAACGCCAGGGGTGAGGAGCCGTTCCGTCTGTCGGTGAGCATCGGGACCGTCCAGTGGGACGCCAGAGAGCGTGTCACCCTGCAGGAACTGATCGAGCGCGCCGACCAGCGCATGTACGACGTCAAGCGCTCCAAGCGAACGGCCTGACACCACCGCGACCGGACCACGGAGGGATCATGACGCAGACTCTGAGCACGCCGGACGACCGGCCGGACACCGGCCCGCTCACCCCACTGCCGGCGACGGCCCGCCGCTGGTCGCCGCGGGTGAGCGCGGCGATGCTGGCGCGCCTCGCGGCGCGCGCGGCCGCCGCCGGCACAGCCGCGGCGACGCCGGTCGAAGCGCCGTTCACCGGCGAGACATTCGGCGAGGTGCCGACGGGCTCGCCCGCCGACGTCGCGGCCGCCGGCGCAGCCGCCCGGGAGGCGCAGGCGGAGTGGGCGCGGCGTCCCGTCGGCGAGCGCGCCGCGGTGCTGCTCCGCTACCACGACCTCGTACTCGACAACGCGCGTGAGATCATGGACCTGATCCAGCTCGAGACCGGCAAAGCGCGCATCCACGCCTTCGAAGAAGTGCTCGACGTGGCCATCCAGGCACGCTACTACGCCCACACGGCGGCGGACCATCTGCGACCGGTCCGCCGGCAGGGCGCCCTGCCGCTGCTCACCACGACGCGTGTCGCCTACCCGCCACGCGGTGTCATCGGCATCATCGCACCGTGGAACTACCCGTTCACGCTGGCGATCGGCGACGCCCTCCCCGCGCTGGCGGCCGGCAACGGCGTGGTCCTGAAGCCCGACGCGCAGACTCCGTTCACGGCGCTCTGGGCGGCGGGACTGCTCGCGGAAGCGGGCCTCCCGGCCGGGCTGCTCCAGGTGGTCACCGGACGCGGCGCCGAGCTCGGAGGACCCTTGATCGACACCGTCGACTACATGATGTTCACGGGCTCGACGGCCACCGGCCGCCTCGTCGCGGAGCAGTGCGGCCGGAGGCTCAAGGACTGCTCCATGGAGCTCGGCGGCAAGAACGCCCTCCTGGTACTCCCGGACGCGCCGCTGTGGCGCACCGTGCCGGGCGCCGTCCAGGGCATCACCTCCAACAGCGGACAGCTGTGCATCAGCATCGAGCGCGTCTACGTGCACGACGCGGTCTACGACGCGTTCGTGCCGCGGCTGGCCGAGGCGCTCAGGGCCGTCAGGCTCGGCGCAAGCCTCGACTTCTCCGACGACGTGGGCTCGCTCTCCGGCCCGAGTCAGCTCGCGACGGTGACCGCCCACGTCGACGACGCCGTCGGCAAGGGCGCCGAGGTGCTGGCGGGCGGCCGAGCCCGCCCCGACCTCGGCCCCTACTTCTACGAGCCGACCCTGCTCGCCGGGGTGACCGAGGAGATGGACCTGTGCCGCACCGAGACCTTCGGTCCCGTCGCGTCCGCCTACCGCTGCGCATCCGTCGACGAGATGGTCGACGGCGCCAACGACAGCGCCTACGGACTCAACGCCAGCGTCTGGACGCGTGACGTCGCCGAGGGACGCAGGATCGCGGCGCGCATCCAGACCGGCACGGTGAACATCAACGAGGCCTACGCCGCGACCTGGGCCTCAGCGGCGCCGATGGGGGGCTGGAAGCAGTCGGGGTTCGAGCGCCGCCATGGTCGTCACGGCATCCTCAAGTACACCCAGACGCAGACGGTCGCGGCCCAGCACGTGCTCAACATCGGCACGCCGCCACTCCTGGGCCACGACCAGTACGCGGCAGTCATGACCGCCGCCGTCCGGCTCCTCAAACACGTGCCGGGGATCAAGTGAAGACGAGGGGAGGCACAGCGTGACCGCGATCCACAACAAACACGTGCTCATCACCGGGGGCGCCTCCGGCCTCGGCCGGCTGCTGGCCCTGCGCTGCGCCGCGCTCGGCGCCGCCGTGACGATCTGGGACCTCGACGGCGCCGGCGCAGATGCCGCGGCGAAGGAGGCCGCCGCCGCGGGCGCCGCCGGCGCGCTCGCGCTCGCCTGTGACGTGAGCGACCGGGACCAGGTGTACGCGTGCGCCGACGAGACCCGCGCCGGCGCCGGCGACGTCGACATCCTCGTGAACAACGCCGGCGTCGTGAGCGGACGACCGCTTCTCGAACTGGCGGACGAGACGATCGAGCGGACCTTCGCCGTCAACACCCTCGCCCTGTACTGGACGACCAGAGCGTTTCTCCCGGCGATGATCGATCGCGGCAGCGGTCACCTCGTGACCGTGGCGTCGGCCGCGGGCCTGATCGGCTCCGCCCGCGAGACCGACTACGCGGCGAGCAAGTTCGCCGCGGTCGGGTTCAACGAGGCGCTGCGCCAGGAACTGCGGCACAGCGCACCCGGCGTCAAGACCACCGTCGTCTGCCCCTTCTACGTCGACACCGGCATGTTCGCCGGCGTGAAGACCCGCTTCCCGCTGCTGCTGCCGATCCTCAAGGAGCAGGACGTCACCGAGCGGATGGTGCGCGCGATCCAGCACGACCGCGCCCAACTTCAGCTCCCGTTCATGGTCCGCACCCTGCCGGCGATGCGACTCCTTCCGGTCTGGGCGTTCGACCGGCTCGCCGACTTCTTCGGCATCAACGACGCGATGGAGAGCTTCACGGGACGCACGCCCGGAAACGACTGACGTCGCCGGGCTCCGGAAGAAGGCCGGCTCGGGCGGCCGCTGCGATGTGACCCGGAGCGGCCGGCTAGAGCCTGAACTCGTGCCGGCAGGAGTCGTCCCCGGCGCTCAGGGCGCGCGTCTGCGCATGCGCGGAGGAGTCGACACCCAGCATCCCACACAGCATGCCCTTGTCGAACTGGCAGACGACCTCGGGGAACTCCTGCGCGATCTCGCGGTACACGCAGTTGTGCACCTCGATCACGACCAGACCATCGACGATGCTCAGCGTCGCCGCGTACCCGGCGGCGTCCATCCAGGCGATGACCGCCTCGGGAGACATCCGCACCGGCGACTCGGCGCCCGCGCCGGCGACCTCGGCGGCGGCCTCCTCGCCGTAGGCACGGCCCATCCTCTCGGCCGCCGCGATGGCTGCCGGCATCTCGACCGTCTCCTGCAGCGTGCGCAGCACCAGCCGAGCCAGCCGCTCGTAGCGCCGCGGCGGCAGCATGACCTCGAGCCTGTCGGCCGTGATCGCGTAGGTCTTCGCGGGCCGGCCGCCGGCGGCGCGGCGGCGCGTCCCCGTCTCGACGAGGCCCAGCTCCACGAGCTTCTCCAGGTGGGCCCGCGCCACCGTCCGGTGAAGGCCGAAGACCTGGGCGACCTCCGTCGCGGATCGCGGGTCGTCGGCCTCGCGCAGTTGACGGTATATGGACCGGCGGGTGGGGTCGCCGAAGACGTCGGCCAGCCGGCCGAGGTAGATGCCGTCCTTGTCGTACGCCGTCTCCACGGGAGACACTCTACCGCAGCGGCCGGATCAGACCAAGGGTAGCGATGCTCAGCACCCACATATCGGCCGCGACTCACCGCCGGAGAGGGCGACGCGACGGCCGGTCCCACGCGCACCGTCACCTGCCGGACGTGGACCCGAGTCGAGGACGCACCCCTCTCCGTGGTACGCTCGTGACCGCTCGGCGGCCGGGCACACACGACGACTGGACCCGCATGAGGCTGGCACCCTGAGATGGACGGACCGATCCCCGGCGAGGCACGCGCCGCGAACCTCAAGCTCTGGAACGCCTGGACGAGGATCCACGAGAAGTCGGCATTCTACGACGTCGACGGCTTCAGGGCGGGCGTGAGTTCGCTCTTTCCGCTCGAGACCGAGGAACTCGGGCCGTTCATCCACGACGACACGACGCTGCTGCACCTCCAGTGTCACTTCGGGCTCGACACGCTCAGCTGGGCACGACTCGGCGCCACGGTGACGGGCGTGGACCTCTCCGACGAGGCGATCGCGCTGGCGCGGCGGCTGGCCGACGAAGTCGGCCTCTCCAGCCGCGCCGAGTTCGTCTGCTCCGACGTCTACGACGCCGATGCGCATCTCGCGGACCGGCTCTTCGACATCATCTTCGTGAGCTGGGGAGCGCTCGAGTGGCTGCCCGACCTCGAGCGCTGGGCGGACCTGGTGGCCCGGCATCTGCGGCCCGGCGGCTCGCTGTACGTGGCGGAGATCCACCCCTTCGCCTACAGCCTCGATGAGGTCCCCGGTCTGCACGACGTGCAGGTGAAGTACCGCCTGCTGCCGGCGCCGGACCGGCCGGACGTGGAGGCCGTCGAGGGCAGCTACGCCGACAGGGACGCGGTCACGGAGGGACTGTTCGCCTACGGCTGGGCACACAGCCTCGCCGAGACCATCGGCAGCCTCTGCGACGCCGGACTGCGCGTTCGCTGGCTGCACGAGCATCCCTTCTCCCCGGCGCCGTTCTGGGAGTGGATGGTGCGGAGCCCCGACCGCTGGTGGTGGCTCCCGGACGGAGAGGGCGGCCACCGGCTCGACCTGCCGCTGAGCTACTCGCTGCTCGCGACGAGGCCGGAGGTCGGCGCGACGCAGGGAGGCCGGCGTGCTTGACGACTACCTCAAGGCGAACCTCGCGAGCTGGGACGAGGCGGTCGGTCTGCACGTCGAGTCCGAGCTCTACGACCTCCAGGGATTCAGGGCCGGCCGGTGCTCACTGCACGACATCGAGCTCGGTGAGCTCGGCCCCCTGGTGAGCGACGGCACGACGCTCCTGCATCTGCAGTGTCACTTCGGGCTGGACACGCTGAGCTGGGCGCGGCGCGGCGCCACGGTGACCGGCGCCGACTTCTCCGGCGAGGCGATCGCCAAGGCGCGCGAGCTGGCCGGCGAAGCCGGCCTGTCCTCGCGCGCCACCTTCGTCCAGAGCGACATCGAGCACCTGCCCGAGAGGCTGAGCGACAGCTTCGACGTCGTCTTCACGTCCTGGGGAGCGCTCATGTGGCTCGGCGACCTCGACTGCTGGGCCGGCGTCGTCGACCGGTTCCTGAAGCCAGGGGGGGTCTTCTACATCGCCGAGTTCCACCCGTACGCCTTTCTCATCGCCGACGATGCGACGCCGGAGTCCATGCGCATCGGATACCCCTACTTCCAGTACGGCCGTCCGCAGCGCTTCGACGAGCCCGGCGACTACGCCGACCCGGCGGCCACCTTGGACCACACGGTGACCTTCGAGTGGAACCACGGCTTCGCGGAGGTGGTCGACCCGCTCCTCCGCCGGGGCCTGCGCCTCGACTTCCTGCACGAGTTCCCGTACACGATCCCGGGACTTCCCCTCGACTTCCTGGAGCCTTGCGACGACGGCCTGCTGCGCGTCAAGGGACGCCACGACGACTTCCCGCTCAGCTTCTCCCTCATGGCGACCAAAGAGACCTGAGCGCCGCCACGCAACATTTCTTCATGAGCGCATGCCCGTCACTGTCTTGACCGGGCGACGCGACCGGCGTATCTTTTTGGTGCGTATTCACCCTCCAAACAGGTGATGCGTGTCCCGTCAGGGGGACAAGGCCGGTGCTGCCCACCAGCACCGTGGCCCCTCGAAGGCGGCGCCTCCCCTCCAGGCGCCGCCTTCATCTTGTGCGGCGCGTCCGCGAGCCCCCGCCGGCCAGCTCCCTCAGGAAGCCCGGCAGAGCGGCGCGCGGCACCACCAGATCGGCCGTCGCGCGCACCTCCGCGGCCGCTTCGGCCACGGCGACCCCGAGACCCGCCCAGCGCAGCATGTCGACGTCGTTCATGCCGTCGCCCAGCGCCACGACTTCTCCCGACCGCACGCCCATCCGTTCACAGAGCCACTCCAGCGCCCCGCTCTTGCTGACGCCGGCATCGGTGAACTCGATGTACTCCGGCTGCGAGCGCGTCACGTACAGACGACCACGCCAGCGCTCCTGCAGATCCGGCAGGATGGCCTCGACATCGTCGGCCGAGGTGATCAGGACCAGCTTGGTAGGCGGCCTCTCCGCGACCTCCAGACACAGGTCGTCGACGGTCTCGATGCCGACCTCGACGTGCTCGGCGTAGGCGCGCGCCCACTCGTTGACCTCCTCGACGTAGAGCCGGTCGTCGATGTAGGCGTTGACGTGCCGCCCGATCCGGACGGCGTGCGCCACCACCTCCGCGGCCGCCTTGGGCGACATGCGCACATGGCGCAGCTCCTCGCCGCTGGCGAGGTCGCCCACCAGCGCTCCCTGATAGCAGATCACGGGGCCCTCGTGGATCCCCAGGCGGGCCGCCACCCGGCGGGCGCTGCGGAACATGCGGCCGGTGCAGATGACGGTGAAGACACCGGCGGCGCGCAGTGCGCCCAGCGTGGCCGGCAGGTCGGCGGCGAACGACAGATCGCGGGCCAGCAGTGTGCCGTCGAGATCGGCGGCCACGAGGCGGGGGACGAACGCGGGTGGCACCTCAGCGTCCAACGGCATCAGTTGCCATCCGGCCCGGCGAGGGTACACTACGGGTGTATCTCACGATACGAGGAGAAGCACAGATCCCAGCACCCACGGGACGGCTTCTCACGAAGACCTGGTGATTCCCAGGTCTTCTTTTTCTTGGCTCACGGGCGCGCCTTGGCCTTGCCGCGCATCGACGTCACCACGATGTCCAGACGCACCAGTTCCAGACCGCCGATACGCCGCAGATCGGCGGCGAGCGCCGAGAACGCGCGCTTGCGTGCGTCCTCAAGGTCGCCCGTCGGCAGCGAGGCCTCGACGCGGACGCGCCAGCCGGGACCGTCCTTGTCCAGGCTGAGACGAGCGACCCGGGCGCCGGACAGCACCGCCTCGACACGGCGCGCAAGCGTCTGCTCGAGACCCGGCACCGACAGCCGCGTCCGCTCCTCGCCGCTCCCGAACTCGACCAGCGCCGGACCGCGCCGGCGGTCACCAAGCTGCCGGACGGCGACGACGATGAGCAGGGCAGCGACTGCGGCGACGACGGCCGCCGCGACGCCGGTCGTCGTCCACGAGGGATCATCGGTGAGGCCGGCCCACCACTCGGACGCCGGCCAGACGACCCCCGGCTCGGCGGCCAGCACGGCCTGGCGGACCAGCTCGGCGCCGGCGAGCACCATACAGCCGAGGCCGGCGAGGAGCGCGAGAAGACGCGCGGGCGGCGTCACGGAAGGTGCCTCTTGAGCTGCGGGACCGTGAGCACACGCACGCGCACGCGCAACGGATCGAGCTCGCGCTCCGTGAGGCGGGCGATCTCGCCGCGAAGCACCTCTTCGACGGCGGCGCCGACCGCGCCGGCGTCGGCCAGCGGCCGAGCACGCACCGAGGCGCGGCCCCGCAGGACGCCGCGCCGCACGGCAAGACTCACGTCGACGCCGACGACGTCCGGGTGGCCGCGCCTGACGGCCACCCCAGCAGGACGCTCGAGGTCGTCTGCGCGGACCAGCGTGCCGCCGTCCGCGCCGGGCAGCCAGAGCATCGTCTCGTCGTGACGCAGCACCAGCCACGCGAGCACCGCGAGGACGGCCAGCCCAGCCACCAGCAGCCACGCCTGCACGACGTGATCGTCCCGGTACGGGAGGTAGCCGAACGGCGAGAAATCGCACGAGAACGCCGCCGCCGTGAGCCTCATGGCGAACAGCAGCGAGACGACTCCGCCGGCGAGGAGCAGACAGAAGGTCGCGACGCGCGTGGCGGTGCCCGCGGTGAGGCCGGCGGGCGGCCGCATGTCAGTCGGCCGGGCCAGCCTGATCCTCCGGGAAGACGACGTCGGTGACGAGGACGTTGACCGACCGTACCGGCAGACCGGTGGTCGCCTCCACCTGCTCGGTGACCTTCTGGCGACAGGTCTCGGCGATGACCGGGACGCTGGCCCCGAAGACGATGCTCATCGTGATGTCGATGTCCACGCTGCCCTCATGGAGATCGACCGACACGCCGGGCGTGCCCTTGTCGCCGCGCAGCCCCGCCAGAGCCCGGGCGCTGGTGCCGCCCAGGGCGTTGATGCCGTCGACGCCGCTGATGGCTTTGAAGGCGATCTTGGCCACGACACTGTCCGAGATGGTGACGCCGCCGGTACCGGCCGCGTCGGGCTTGGGGGCTTCGCTCATGGCATTCCTCCGTCGTCGGTCGTCTGCGGTACCCGCGGATGACGCCCACGGCCGCTACGCGCCTACTGTACCCGTCACGGGTGCCGGCACGCTAACGCCGGGGCGTGGCGAGGCGACGATCCGCCACGCCGTATCGTCACCCGCACTTGGAGTAGCCGCACAGCCGGCACACCACGCAGCCGCCCTCGTGCTCGATGGCGCTGCCGCAGTCCGGGCAGGCGCCCTGCGCCACCTCGACGAACGAGAGCTGCGGCTCAGACGCGGCGGCCGCCTGCGCGGCCGCGCCCTTGACGTAGCGACGCTCGAGCGCCTTGCCGATGGCGTCGGCGCAGCTCAGCGTGGCGTTCGGGCCCACACCGTAGGGCACGTGGCAGCGGATGCCCTTGAGCTGCTCCACGATCTCCGCCGCGGAGGCGCCCTTCTTGAGGGCCAGGGAGATGAGCCGGCCCAGCGCCTCGGTGTTGCTCGAGGCGCAGCCGCCGGCCTTGCCCATGTTGGCGAAGACCTCGCGCGGCCCGGACTCGTCGTCGTTCATGATCACGAAGAGCTTGCCGCAGCCGGTGTCCATGCGCTGCGTCTCGCCGGTGAGCAGCTGCGGGCGCGAGGGCCGGGTGGTCGCGATGCCCATGCCCGGGTCGCGCTTCTTCTTGGACTGGCCGACGTTGAGCACCTGCTCGTCGCGGCTGCCGTCGCGGTAGATCGTGACACCCTTGCAGCCGCCGCGGAACGCCATGAGATAGACGTTCTCCACATCGTCGGTGGTCGCGTCGTTGGAGAAGTTGACCGTCTTGGAGACCGCGTTGTCGGTGTGCTTCTGGAAGGCGGACTGCAACTTGATGTGCCACTCCGGCGTGATGTCGTGGGCCGTGGCGAACACCTGCTGCACGTCCGTCGGCACCCCGTCGAGGTGACGGACGCTGCCGACGTCGGCGATCTGCTTCATGAGCTCGTCGCTGAAGAAGCCGCGCTGCTTCGCGACCTCCTCGAAGTACGGGTGGACCTCCACCATGCGGTCGTCGTCCAGCACGTTGGCGCGCACGTAGCTGATCGCGAACAGCGGCTCGATGCCGCTCGAGCACCCGGCGATGATGCTGATCGTCCCGGTGGGCGCGATCGTCGTGACCGTCGCGTTGCGCACCCGCGCCCCGCCCTGGCGATCGAAGATCGAGCCTTCGAAGTTCGGGAACACGCCGCGCTCACGGGCCAGGTCTTCGCTGGCCGCCTGTCCTTCATCGTGGATGAAGCTCATGATGTCGCCGGCGATACGGCAGGCCTCGTCCGAGTCGTAGGGCACCTGCAGGCGCAGCAGCATGTCGGCGAAGCCCATCACCCCGAGGCCGATCTTGCGGTTGCCCTTGGTCATCTGCTCGATCTCGGGCAACGGGTAGCGGTTGACGTCGATGACGTCGTCGAGGAAGCGCACCGCGGTGCGCACGATGCGGCCGAGGGCGCCGTAGTCGACGTGGCCGTCCGGCACCACCTTGGAGAGGTTAATCGAGCCGAGGTTGCAGCTCTCGTAGGGAAGGAGCGGCTGCTCGCCGCAGTTGTGGATGACCAGACCGTTGGCCACGAACGAGTGGGTGAGCGGCTCCGTGACGTCGTAGACCATCTCCATGCCGTCCGGCTCGAGCGCACGGAACCGCGCCGTGAAGGGCTGCCGGTACGGACCCCGGCGATAGCCCTCGAGGAGCGCGAGGAGCTTGCTCTGCTTGGCCTCGCTCATGAAGCCGATCCCGTCGGCGAACAGCCGCAGGCCGCCGCGGGACACGACGAGGTCGTGGTACGCCTTGCAGTCGTAGAACGCCGTGCCGCCACGACCATCCGGAAGCTCCCTCCGGCCCTGGGGCCTGCGACCCTCGTAGATGCGCGACGGGATACCGAAGTTGAGCAGCAGGCGCTGGACGTCCCGCAGGAGCGAGCGACTGATGGAGGTGAGGCGCACGCTGACGCCCTTCTCCGGCGAGCCGCTCACGTGACCGTCCGCCGTGAACAGCGCCGTGAGGAAGCCCTGCTGCATCTCCTCGGACCCCATGAGCACGCTCTCCGGGACCTTGTGCTTGCCACCGCGCCGGAGCCCGTGCTCCTCGGCCACACGCCAGAATCGCGCCGACTTGACGCGGTACTCGTCGCGTCCGCCGACGTGATACCCGCCGGTCGTGTAGGACCGGTCGAGGATCTGCGTGCCTTCGACTTCCTCCTGCATGAGACCGGCGAACACGGGGGCCAGCTCCTGCTTCTCGTCGCCGAAGAAGGAGAGCACCACCTCGGTGGCCTTCATCGTGCCGTCGCCGACGAGCCAGCCGAGAAGCATGCCGAGGTGGCTCGACCCGCCGCTGCCGAACCCGCCCTTGCGGTCGAGGATGTGGATGCGGTCACCCGGGGCGAGCTCGGCGGCCGGCACCCACCCGCGCGCGGTCTTGACGCGGTGGTCGGCGGTCAGCCGGAGCTCGTAGCCCTCCACGGTGGTGAGCCGGTAGACGGGCTTGACGCCGCTCGCGACCACGTTCGAGGCCTTGGACCGCGTCTGGGCGCCGGCCATGCGGCCGTCAAGGACCAGGCCGGGTCGCCGGCGGCCCTCGTACAGGTCGACGATGCGCCTGAGGCCACCGTCCGTGTACACCAGGGTCTCCCCGGTGACGCACGGGTTGGTGCTCTCGATCTCACCGAGGTGGGGCGTCGGGTTGTCCTCGTTGATGCGGTCGATGAACACGATGCCGGGGTCGCCGTTCTTCCAGGCCAGGGTGACCATGCTCTTGAAGACCTTGCGCGCGCTCAGCGTCTTGACCGGCTCTCCGGAGCGCGGGTTGACGAGCGGGTACTCCTCGTCGGCCTCCACGGCGCGCATGAACGCATCGGTGACCGCGACCGAGATGTTGAAGTTGTTGAGCCGGTCGTCGTCCTGCTTGGCGGTGATGAAGTCGAGGATGTCCGGGTGGTCGACGCGCATGATGCCCATGTTGGCGCCGCGGCGCGTGCCGCCCTGCTTGATCGTCTCGGTGGCGGCGTCGAAGACGCTCATGAAGCTGAGCGGGCCGCTGGAGACACCCTTGGTGCTGAGCACCACATCGTTGTGCGGGCGCACGCGCGAGAAGGAGAAGCCGGTGCCGCCACCGCTCTTGTGGATGAGGGCGGTGTTCTTGATCGCCTCGAAGATGGACTCCATGGAGTCGCCGACGGGGAGCACGAAGCAGGCGGAGAGCTGGCCGAGCTCGCGGCCGGCGTTCATGAGCGTGGGGCTGTTGGGGAGGAACTCGAGGCTGGTCATGAGGTCGTAGAAGGTGGACTCCCACTCCTCCACGGGGGCGGCGGGGTTGTACAGACGCTCCGCCTGGGCGATGGCGCGGGCGACACGGGCGAACATCTCCTCGGGCGTCTCCAGGACCTCGCCGTCTTCGCCCTTCTTGAGATACCGCCGCCGCAGCACCTTCAGTGAGTTGGCCGAAAGCTCGATCACTGCCTTCCCGATCTCAGTCATGCCCCGTGCTCCCCTGAGTAGCCACCGCGTGCCGCGGTGTGGTGAAGATTGTCTCGTCGTACAGACGGTCCACATCGAGACCCGGCAACGGCTCCTCGCCGGGCAGCGGGTCGGCGCCCGCGAGCTCGAGCCTGGCCAGCTCTCGCTCGAACTCCTCGATGTCGTCGAAGTGCCGGTACACGGAGGCGAACCTGATGTAGGCCACCTTGTCGATGTCGCGCAGGCAGCGGAGCGCCCGCTCGCCGACCATCTGCGTGGTGACGGAGCGACCGGAGGCGCGACGCAGCTCGTTCTCGATGTCGTCGACGGCGCGCTCCAGGCGATCGAGCGGGATGTCGCGCTTCTCGCAGGCGCGCAGCAGGCCGTTCAGCACCTTCTGGCGCGTGAACAGCTCTTCTCGGCCGTCGCTCTTGATGACCACAAGTGGGACCTCTTCGATGCGTTCGTAGGTCGTGTACCGGCGCTCGCAGACCAGGCACTCCCGGCGCCGGCGGATGGCGTCGCCGGACTCCGAGTCGCGAGAATCGACGACTTTGCTCTCTTCGCTTGTGCAGAATGGACAACGCAAGGAATCCAACCTCACCACAAGATGTAGTGCCCCCGGTCAGTGCGAACACCACTATAGTGTATTCCGCGGCCGGGGCAACCATTCCTTCCCGGAGATCCGAGCCCACATGCTCCGGACAAGTCTCACCTTTAGCTGGAGGGTAAGACTTGTCCAGACACGCGGTCTCCTCTCCGGGCCGGACCCTATCGCGTGGGCCGGACGGAAACGGGCCCGCGGCGGCGGCGGCGCGGCACCTTCGCGGCGCCTGCGCCGCCGCGCAGGAGACGCCGGCCCGGTCTGCGGAAACGCGCCCGCGGCGCGGCCGGGCCGGCGGCGATATACTTGCCCGGCCGTGAACGTCATCGTCCTGCCCACGTACAACGAGCGCGAGAACCTGCGCGACGCGCTGGCCCGCATCCGCGAGGTCGCGGACGGCCGCGGCCTCCAGCTGCACACGCTGATCGTCGACGACGACTCGCCCGACGGCACCGGCGAACTGGCCGACCGGCTGGCCCGCGAAGTGCCGGAGGTCTCGGTGCTGCACAGGGCCGGCAAGGAGGGCCTGGGCAAGGCCTACGTCGCCGGGTTCCGCGAGGCCCTCGCCATGGGCGCCGACCGGCTCTTCGAGATGGACGCCGACCTCAGTCACGACGCCACCTACCTGCCCCACTTCCTGCGTCTGATCGACCGGGGCGCCGACCTGGTGCTCGGCTCGCGCTACGTCAAGGGCGGCGGGGTCGAGAACTGGGGCCTCTCACGCAGGATCATCAGCCGCGGCGGCTGCCTGTACGCGCAGACGATCCTCGGACTGCCGTTCCACGATCTCACCGGCGGCTTCAAGTGCTTCCGCCGCGAGGTGCTCGAGGCCATCGACCTCGACGCCATCGACACGGCCGGCTACGGCTTTCAGATCGAGATGACGTACCGGGCGCACAAGCTCGGCTTCACGATCGCTGAGCTGCCGATCGTCTTCGTCGACCGCAGGGTCGGCGAGAGCAAGATGAGCAACGACATCGTCTTCGAGGCGATGAAGAACGTGTGGAAGCTCCGCTTCAGCGGTGTGCCGGCACGCCGTCCGTGCCGATGACGAGGCCTCGGGCGTGAGTCTCGGGACGGAGCGTTCCAGGATCCTCGCCGTCGACGTGGGAGCGGGCACCAGCGACGTCCTCCTCACGCGCCCCGGCGAGCCGCTCGAGAACGCGGTGAAGCTGGTCGTCCCCTCACCGACCCGGGTGACGGCGGCACGCATCGCGGCGGCCACCGCCCGCGGGCAGACCGTCGTCTTCCGCGGTCCGATGATGGGCGGCGGCGCGAACGCCGCCGCCATGAAGGCCCACCTCGCCGCCGGTCATGCGTTCGTGGCCACCGAGACGGCCGCCGCGTCGTTCGCCGACGACCTCGACGAGGTGCGCGCCCTCGGTGCGCGCGTGGTCGGCGAGGGCGCCGCCGGCGAAGTCCTGCGGCGCCTCCCCCCCGACGCGGTCGCGGACGTCCCCAGCGGCGACCTCGACGCGCCGGCGCTGTGTGACGCGCTGGCGCTGCTCGGCGCCGAGCCGGCGTTCGACGCGGTGGCGGTCGCCGTCCAGGACCACGGTTACTCCCCGGACGAGTCGAACCGTGTCTACCGCTTCAGCCTCTGGGAGCGCGCCGTCGCGGAGCGGCGGCCGATCGGCGACCTGTTCTACGACGCCGCCGGCACGCCGCCGAGGCTGACCCGCCTGGGCGCCGCCGCCGCGGTGGCGACCGCGCTGGCCGGAGACGGTCCGGCGCTGGTCGCCGACACCGGACCCGCGGCGCTCTACGGGGCGCTGCCGGACGGCGTCGGTGACGCCGTGCTCGTCAACGTCGGCAACGGGCACACGGTCTGCCTGCTGGCACGCGGCGGCCGCGTGGCCGGCGTGTTCGAGCACCACACGCGACTGCTCGACGGCCCCGGGCTGGAGCTTCGTATCCGGCGCTGGCTGGCCGGCGACCTGCGCAGCGACGAGGTCCACGCCGACGGCGGCCACGGCGCGCTGATCGACCCCGCGGCCGCGAGTCCGGCGCCGCCGGAAGCCCCACTCATCGTGACCGGGCCGCGCCGCGGGCTGCTCGCCGGCAGCGGGCTGCCGCTCGAGTTCGCGGCGCCGCACGGCGACATGATGCTCACCGGCTGCTTCGGGTTGCTGCGCGCCGTGCGGGAGCGCGGCGTGAGGAGACCGGCGTGACGCCGGCGCCTCCGATCCGGGAGATCCGCGTCTGCAGCCGGCCCGGACCGGGAAGGTGCACATGACCCGTCACCTCACCTCCGGATTGATCGTGCCGGTCGAGGCCGCCCGCGAGCTGGTCGCGCCGTGGCTCGACCTCGTGCCGGCCGCCGGCCGCGACTTGCCGCCGCACGTCTCGGCGCTCTGGCCGTTTCTGCCGCCGGACGCACTCGACGACGCGGTGGAGCGGGAGCTCGAGGCGCTGCTGGCCGACGTCGCGCCGTTCGACTTCACGCTCGCCCGCGTCTCCGGCTTCACCGACGTCTCGACACTCGCGCCCGAGCCGGCCGAGCCCTTCGTGGCCCTGACGCGGCTGCTCTGGGGCGAGTGGGCGGAGTGCCCGCCGTTCGGCGGCGCCTACGATGAGATCGTGCCGCACCTGACGGTGGCGATGGACCCGAGTCCGGCGCAGCGGGAGGCGATCCGGACGAGCCTGACCGGTCGGCTCCCCATCGCCGCCAGAGCCGACGCCGTGCTGCTCGTCGCGGAGGCTGAAGACGGGGTCTGGCGCGTGCGGCGACGCTTCGCCCTCGGCGGCCGCCCGGAGAACACGAGCCGGGCCTGACATGCGGGCGGGAGGCGCCTCAGGCGGATCCGGCGCGCCGGAGACCCGGCGTCGCGCCTACTCACCCTCCAAGACCGTGCGGATCGCCTCGAACTCGTCCGCAAGCGCGGCGAAGGCGTCCACGACCGCAGGGTCGAAGTGCGCGCCGCGCGACCCCAGGATGATGTCTCTGGCGGCCGCGTGCGGCATCGCGGGCTTGTAGCTGCGCCGCGAGCGCACGGCGTCGTAGACATCGGCCACGGCGACGACTCGCGCCGCCACGGGGATCGCCTCGCCCGCGAGACCCTCCGGATACCCGCTGCCGTCCCACTTCTCGTGGTGTGACTGCGCGATCTCGATGCCGAGCTTGAGGAAGACGTTGCCGGGGTACTGGGCGTGCACCGACCTGAGCGTCTCCGCGCCGAGCGTGGTGTGGCGCTTCATCACCTCGAACTCCTCGACCGTCAGCTTGCCGGGCTTCAGGAGGATCGCGTCCGGGATGCCGACCTTGCCGATGTCGTGGAGGGGCGCGGCGCGGGCGAGGTCCTCCACGAACCGCTCGGTGAAGACGCCGGCGAACCGCGGAGTCAGCCGCATCTCGCCCGCCAGGAGCCGGCAGTAGGCCGCGACGCGCTCCAGATGCCGACCGGTGTCGTCGTCGCGGTACTCCGCGAGCTTGGCGAGCGCGAAGATCGTCGCCATCTGCGCGCTGGCGATCTCCTCCACCTTCTGCTCCACCAGGTCCTCAAGGTCGCGGCTGTGCGCTTCCACCTCGAGCTGCAGCCCGCGCAGGCGCAGGTGCGTCGCCACGCGCGCATACACCTCCTCCGCCTGGAACGGCTTGGTCACGTAGTCGACCGCCCCCAGGGACAACGCCTTCACCTTGTCCTCCGCCTGCGTGAACACGGCGCTCACGAAGATGACGGGGACGGCCCGCAGCCGCTCGTCCGCTTTGAGGCGCCGGCACACCTCGTAGCCGTTCATGCCGGGCATGTCGACGTCGAGGAGGACGAGGTCGGGCGGGTCGGCCTGCGCGGCCGCCAGGGCGGCCGCGCCGCTCAACGCCGGGCGCGGCTCGTACCCCCGGCTGCGCAGCATGTCCGAGAGCAGCTCGAGATTGGCCGGGGCGTCGTCGACGACGAGGATCCCGGCCTCGGAGGCCGTGGGAGATGCGTCGGCGGTCATGCGCCATCCTCCTCGAGGGCGCGGAGCACCGCGGCGTAGTCGAACCCGCCGACCACCTTCTTGAGCGCCGCGCCCGCCTCCGGGTCGACGGCCGCGACCTCGTCGGCCAGCTCGAGCAGCCGTGCGTGGCGGGCGCGGACCGCGGCGTCGCGGAGCTGCCGCTTGAGCGCCTCCGGGAGTGCAAGCAGCCGCTCGTTGCGCAACGCCGGCGCCTCCTCGACGTCCGCCGCCGGCGCGGCCGTCTCCGCGTAGACGTAGCGAACGCCGGTCAGCAAGCGGATCTGCTCGAAGATGGCCTCCGCCTGGAACGGCTTGGTCATGAAGGCGTCGGCGCCGGCGGCCAAGGCGTTCGAGCGCACGCCGTCCGACACGTTGGCGGTAAGAGCGACGATTCTGGCCCCCGCGCCGGCCTCGGTGGCGCGGATCAGGCGCGTCGCCTCGTTGCCGTCGACGTCGGGCATCCACAGGTCCATCAGGACGAGCGACGGGCGCAGGCTCTCGAACACCTCGACCGCCTCCAGGCCGCCGGCCACGGCACGCACGTCGAACCCCGCCGCGCCGAGCAGGTCCCGCAGGATCGTCCGGCTGTCCTCGTCATCGTCCACGACCAGCACGCTGCACGGCGGCTGGTCGGCTGCGAGCCGGACGACCCGGCGAACTTCGCTCCTGGCGGCCATGCCGGCCGTCCCCGCCTCGAGCGGTATCTCCAGGCGGAACACACTCCCCTCGCCCACCCTGCTGGTCGCGGTGAGCTCGCCGCCCATGATCTGCGCGAACTGCCGGCTGATCGCCAGCCCCAGACCGGTACCCGATCCGCTCGCCCGGCCGGATGCCGTCTGCTCGAACGGCACGAACAGCACCGACATCTCGTCCGCGGCGATACCCGGTCCGCTGTCCTCCAC
>Ga0172375_10003227_pt1 | contig 24896 bp, 26 predicted proteins | sample LakKiv1m_FD_114537 | JGI IMG/M metagenome (GOLD analysis project Ga0172375, IMG submission 114537) | Freshwater microbial communities from Kabuno Bay, South-Kivu, Congo - kab_092012_11.1m | ecosystem: Environmental > Aquatic > Freshwater > Lake | place: Democratic Republic of the Congo...
AGCAAATATATCGCGGGGTGGAGCAGTCTGGTAGCTCGTTGGGCTCATAACCCAGAGGTCGGAAGTTCAAATCTTCCCCCCGCAACCAAAAAACGGTCCGGTGGTGTAGTGGATAACATGCCTGCCTGTCACGCAGGAGATCGCGGGTTCAAGTCCCGTCCGGACCGCCATTTATTTTTAATGGTTCGGTAGCTCAGTCGGTAGAGCAATGGACTGAAAATCCATGTGTCGCCGGTTCAATTCCGGCCTGAACCACCATTAAGAACGAAACAAAGCCATTTATTGGCTTTTTTTGTTGCAAATCAATTTACTGCCGAATGCTATGTGCTATAATCGATATTGTAAGGATATCATTTTTACATCAACATCTTTACAAATGATGATTAATAAAATTACTCATGTAAAAAAATAATGTCCATTAAAAGATAGTTATGGAGGCATAATAGATGAGCCTATTTGAAACAATCCCTTACAAGGTAATCAGCAAAGACAAAAATATTGAGATACGCGAATACAATGATGTTTTACTAGCTAGCACAAAAACTCTTGTAAATAAAAGATATGATTCAGGATTTGTAAATGTATTCAATTTTATTTCAGGAGAAAATAATAAATCAGAAAAAATATCAATGACCACACCAGTTGTTTCCTACGAAGAAAAAGATCAATTGATTACTGGTTTTTATGTTCCGAAGAAATATGACAGAAATAAATACGGTTCCAGAACCGACGTCGAGCGAGGTATTTATCGACGATTTTGGTAACTCTTTATACGGAGTAATAAGATTTAACGGTTCATGGAAGAATAAGCATTTCATAATTAAGGAAGAAACACTAAGACAATATTTGGTAGAACAAGGATATGCAATAGTTTCTCCACGCTATGTTTTCCGCTACCAACCGCCGTTTATACCCGCCATTTTTCGAAGAAACGAAATTGCATTCAAAATAGAAAAACAGAATTGAAGGAGTGTTTGAAATGCTGAAATTCAAAAAAATACTAAAAAGAACAATAATCAGTTTGGCAGTTTTGATTGTACTGTTTTTCATTGCGCTGACAATCTATGCTTCCAATCCCTATCAGCCATTACCAGATATGCAAACAAATATCGACGAGCTAAACACTGATGATATAGACACCGTCGAGAAATATGATTACATTTCTTTCACGGTCTCAGATCCGCTTGGAAATATTCTCTTCATTCCCGGAGGATTGGTAAATCCTCACAGTTATGATTATTTAGCCATAAATTTAGCTTTGGAGGGTTATAATGTTACAGTATATAAACCTTTTTATGACTTGGCAATCTTGACTCCTAAATGGGCATCCAAGTTCTTGGATTCTGATTTGGAAAATATCGTAATCGGCCATAGTCTTGGTGGAGTAGTCGCAAGCATGATTGCTTCAAATAACGATTTGGTTTCAGAGGTGATTTTAATGGGTAGTTACCCAATAAAAGACATATCAGATAAAGATGTCCTGATTATAACCGCAGAACACGATATTCAAATGGACCAGGAAACTTTTGACAATAGTTTACAATATGTAAATGATCAATACATTCTATATGATATTTTGGGAGGAAATCATGCTCAATTTGGCTGGTATGGTCCTCAAAAAGGTGATGGTGAAGCAGACATTTCTACTTTGGAGCAACAGAATTTGGTGCTGCAAAAAATAATTGAATTTCTTAATAATGCCATCTAATCAAAAAGGAGCCGTCCGGCTCCTTTTGATTTCAATAATCCGTTTTAGGAAACAATTTGTAAAATCATGGAAATGTATAGAATGTAAAATAAAAATTTGCTAAAATATATCATGTAGTAGATATGGATAACTTAGAATCCGAAAGCAAGGTGATTATCATTTCTGAATTTGTTAGACCAAATGTGTTTGTCAGCGATTGCTTGGAATTTAACAATTGTCGTTTTGATGGCACCATGATTTCCGATGAATTTGTCAGAAGAATGAAGCCTTTGGTAAACTTCATCCATACCTGTCCGGAATTGGCCATAGGACTGAGTTCGCCAAGAGAGGCAATACGACTTGTCAAGAACACAGAAGATAAAACCTCTTTGGTTGGCAGTATTCATGGCCAGGATTTTTCCGAAGCCATGTTGTCGTTTTCTTCATCTTATATCGAAAAATTGCAATACAAGGAGATAGATGGATTCCTTCTGAAAGCAAAATCTCCTAGTTGCGGAGTTGGCGACGTCAAGATTTATCACGGAATCGGTAAGGATCATCTTGAAAGCGCGAGAAACGATGGATTCTTTGGCGGGAAAATAAAGGAATTATTTCCTGATCATCCCATTGAAACAGAAAGGCGAATATCGAATTACAATATTCGTGAACAATTCCTTACCGCCATATTCACATTGGCAGATTTTCGTGAACTGAAACAAAATTTCGAATATAAAAAATTGGCTCATTTTCATAGTAAGAACAAGTACCTTTTCATGGCTTATAATCAAAGTTTGTTGAAAAAGCTTGGTAATTTGATTGCCAATCATGATAAATTATCCACTGAAGAAATTATCGAGAATTACGAGACTGGATTACGTAAATTACTAAGCTCCGAGCAATCAAAAAAACAGAGAATCAACGTTTTGTCGCACATATATGGCTATTTCAAGAAACTTTTGAATACGGAAGAAAAGGAATTTTATTTCAATGCACTGGACGATTACGTCGATTATCGTATTTCCTATTCAAATGTTCTTTATATTCTAAGAGGATATGCAGTGCGTTTTCAAGAAAAATATCTCTTGATGCAAACGGTATTTGAACCGTTTCCTAAACAATTGTTGCTGACAACCGATAGCGGTAATAAAATCTGAATAAATCCCGAAGAAAATTTATAGCTATAGTCGTTGAACAAACAGAAACGCATTAATAGTTAAAATAGACTGAAACAGAGATTGATATGATAACGCTAATTTGAAATCACTTCGACTAAGTGATTATCTGTTTAGAACCTATGATAAGATCAGATATTCCGATACAGATCGACAAGGCCACGTTAATAACGCAGTTTTTTCTCAGTTATTAGAAACAGGAAGAGTTGAGATACTGTATAGTCTAGATCAACCGATACTTTCCGAAAATGCATCATTCATAATCGCGAGTTCAAATACGAATTTGATAGCGGAATTGAACTGGCCGGGAATTGTCGATATCGGAACCGGTATCGCTAAAATCGGCACCAGTTCCATTACCGTCTACCAAGGATTGTTTCAAGACGGGACCCTCTTGGCTACAGCCGAGACAGTCATCGTCCAGGTTGATAATGAAAACAAAAAATCCAAACCTCTTACTGAGGAAGCAAAAAAAAACTTAAAAACCTTTTAATTGTACTATAATAATGATAATCTATAAAATGGAGAAAAAAAATGAGAAAAGTAGTTTTGCTTATCATTGGCTTGATTATGTCTTTAGTAACCATATCCTGTGCTGAACCAGTAAATGTATTCAGATACTATGGCGTAGCTGCTTATCTGTATGATGGCCAGATAGAAAATCCGCAATTATGCATACTTATACCTAGCATCGGGTACTTAATCATACCTTCAAATGTAAACATTACAGCGACAATTGATGATGAATATTACGAGGACTATGATTTAGTGGCAGGAGATCTTTTCGAAATCATTTTCAATGATGTTGAAACAGTAGAAATACTCGAATCGTATCCGGCGCGATTTAGTGTTGCACCTACCTCGATACATGTTTTTAACAAGCAAGATATTTCATTGGAAAGGCTTGATGAGTACACTTGGACATTTGCAGTGCCGATTGATGACATAGCACTTAAGTACAACTCCACCATGGATGAGATATTGGTTGATAACACATACTATTTCTTTAAACAGGATATAATTGATTACAGGCCGACAATATCATTATTATGTACTTCTTATGTGACTGAAAAAACCGATTCCCGTATCAGCTTTACGATTGGGAATGATTATGCGGATGAATGGCTTAAGTATTATTTTTGGGGGGAATTATCATTATATCCCAATATGAGCCTTGCATAAAATCCCAATATCGCTAAATTTAAAAAGTCGGTCAAATACCCGACTTTTCTTATATTTGGAGGTTTTAAAACAGAATGGCATTACTCTAATTCATCAAAGTTGTTTTTTCATTTGGATGCTTGTCGGCACATAACCAATGGACTCATATAGCGCTCTAGCGGCTTTATTGTGTCCGAACACATGGAGGCCAATGGCTTTTGCACCATTGGTTTTAGCATCTTCTTCACATGCCTTCATGACTTGCTTTCCAAACCCTTTTTTACGATGATCTTCCAAGATGAAAAAGTCATAAATAAATGCAAGTTCAGGTGTGCGCATGCAATACCAGATAAACCCAATCAAGGTGTCCTGATCAAAAGCGTTATATAGAAAATTACCCTTGGTATTCAATCCCTCCGGCAGTATATTTGCAAAGGTGTCTTTTGCCACAAAAAGAGCCTTATCCTCAGGAACCATACCCGATTCCTTAAGTTCATTTGCATAGTTTTCAATTGCATTTCCCAGATAATCTTGATATTCTTGCTCGGTCAATTGTTTTAATAACATATTTTCATCTCCTTATCATAATATTATTATAGGATATTGTATTACCACTTACAAGCAACTTTGAGTTGCTGGAAACGGATTAATTTCTAGCTGTGCTGTTCCCTTTATCGATTTATAATCCAAAATACTTTTTTATCTGATTATTTTACCATTTCAATTTATTGGTCCACGCTTGCAAGAATTAAAATTTCTTTTCTTTTAGGGAGTTGACTATAATTCGTTTTTTACATAATATAAAATATGTTATAATTGAATAATAAGATTTTGGTTCTGATGAATTACATCGGAACCTGTAGAAATATTACAAGCTCAAGTTTTTCAGAGGGGATAATTGCATATGAAAAATCTATTAAGGAAATCGTGGTTCATCGGAGTAATAATATCTGGGTTGCTGCTGATGGTTTTTCTGCTTAATCTTTGGATAATGTCACTGAAATTGGTTAGCCCATACTCGGCCGACAGCTTTTGGTCTTTAGCCGGCGAAGTGTCATATGGCGATGCACTTAGCGTCTTTGCATTCAGTTTCAAAGTCGCTTTTTATGCATCTTTAGTACCGTTGGTTTTATCGGGAATCAGCCTATATAAGAAAAATAATTGGGGATTACTGACAGCGGCGCTATTCTTCCTTGTATTTGAAACCTCATTCATAGTATTCCAAACCTTGGAACATTATCTTACGGTTTTCGCTTTAATCTTAACCATATTGAACATTCTACTAATTATAGCCGTGATGGTCATGATGGTGCTAAGAAGCAAGGTGCTGGTTCAATCGGGAGAACTACCGAAAAGTCTAAAACCGCTGGACCGTAGCGATTCGAAAATGCCGAGAATAGTGCTCATAATTGATATTGTGGCAATTGTTGTATTTTTAACAACTTTCTTATTCCCGCTATATGCGATGCTTGAATCGGGATCAACCTATAATGCCATTCTCATCAATGTCTTGCTTTCGTCCGACACGCATATAACAAGCATCATTTTCTTCTTCATCGACTTTGCGATGTTGTTGGCCATGCTTGTCTATTTCGCGAATAGTCTTTCTTTATATTTCTTCGATAAGGAGAGGTTCATCAATCAGTCAAGAACCTTGGTAACGTTTGCTTTCATCGCTACCCTGATTTTCTTCTTAACGGGGTTATCGATGGATATCTACTATACAATTTCCGATGTCGTTTCACAGACAAACGCATATACTCCGTTACTGATGATGGTTGCCGTAGTATTTGCATACTCCATCATTGAAGGAAAATACCGACATCATTATCAGATTGACGACAAAAAAATCAGAGTCAAATATCCGCGAATCGAACCCTTATTTTATGTAATCTTGTTGACGGCTATCTCAACCCTGATGCTCTTATTGCCAATAATAAGTTATCATATAACCGTAGAAGGATATACCTATGATGCAAATCTAACTGGATTCAATATCTTGCGAGACTACGGCGAATTGGATCCTGGTTATCGAATTGTCGCTTTCATCTTGGTTGTACTCTTGATATCGGTAGGTCTTGCATTGGTAATCGGCTTATCGGGATATCTATCCAAATATAAACGATTCAACTCGATTGTGAAATCCGTTGCCGGAGTTAATGTGTTCTTTGTTTTTCTCGTTGCCATATCGGGATATTATTTCCAGATTGCCCAAGAAATCAATCAAGTAATCGTCGAAGATGTCTTTGATTTTTATGGAATCTATTTGCCGCACGCGTTGGAATATGATTATACAATTGGTACTACGGCCGTCTATGCTTTAATCGCCTCAGTAATCGTCTTGATTCTTATGTTTGTCAGGAAAGCGTTTGATCGCGACGAATTGGAAATCGACTCATTTCTGATGAACAATGGCGGAGTTTCGACCAATGAAGAGTCGACAACGCTTCTTGACGAAGATGAATATCGTAATTTCGATCCTTGTCCGGCTTTTACTGAACTGGATTTAAGAGTAGAAGAATTCCACCAAGATTTGGATAAACGCAAAGAATTACAAGTTCATGATCATTCACTTAACGATCTGATTTACTTTGTTGTGGAATATGCCAGAAATTCTCCGTTGCATCTATCCTACACCCCTGAAGACATCGCCACCTTCGTTGCCGGTCTCGGCGCCAGTCGCTTATCCATATTGCAAGGTATGTCAGGGACCGGTAAAACCAGTTTACCGAAGATTTTCTCTGAAGCAATTTATGGAAATTGCGACATCATCGAAGTCGAATCTTCTTGGAAAGATAAAAACGAACTATTAGGTTATTATAACGAATTTTCAACCAAATATACTCCGAAGAAGTTTACCTTGGCTTTATATAAAGCCGCACTTAATAAAGAAATCGCCACTTTCATTCTTCTTGATGAGATGAATCTTTCAAGAATTGAATACTATTTTTCAGACTTTTTATCACTGATGGAAAACGAAGAAGGTTATCGAGAAATCAAACTGGTAAATATCAAATTGTCCAGAACCGAAGAAGAAAAGGAAGTTGACTATCAAGCCTTGACCAACGGCCATACTCTCAAAGTACCAACAAATGTCTGGTTTATCGGCACCGCCAATCGTGACGAATCCACATTCGTGATTTCCGATAAAGTCTATGACCGCGCCCACACAATGAACTTCACGAAGAGAGCGCCAAAAGTCAGAAATTTCTCGAATCCGATATCAAAACAATATTATGATTATCAAACCATTAACAACTTGTTTAAAGTGGCTAAGGAAAATGGCGATTTCGACGCCGAAAACAATCCGTTGATTAAAAGCGTTGAAGCATTATTGGCTCCATTCAATATCTCTTTTGGTAACCGAATATTAAAACAGATTGAAGATTTCGTTAATATCTACAAAGCCTGCTTTGCGGATATCGATGTGGAAAACGTAGCCATAGAGAAAATACTTCTCAGCAAAGTTGTGGCCAAGCTTGAAGTCAAGACCATCGACGATAAAGAAAAGTTGGAATTGGAATTCGAGAAGTTGAAATTGTATCAATGTCTGGATTTCATCAAACGGCTAGACAACGATTAGTATTATGAGAGACATCGAAAGAATCAAACTGGAGGAATATAATAGCATATATTTGCTCCTGGAAGATATCCAAAACTTTGTGGAGGGTCATGACTCGATATCGTACATCGAATTCGATTACTATATCGTGCATAACATGACCTTGTTTTCGATTGAACCGGATTTTGATTTCGATAAACTAGAAAAAACAATTCAACAGATTAGAAAAACCATACCTGCCATTAAAAGGATTTTCAACAAACCGATAATCATATTGAAAGACACCGACGACGTATTGCCGGTAGAAAACGCCAGAATCATCAATCAAAACACATTGCTTCATTTAGCCAATCATGGTCAACATGTCGCCAACCTGACCAAGAGAGGCGTAAAACCAAGAAAGTTATTGACGAGATACTATGAAGATGATTATAGCATTTATGAGAATGTCATCTTCTGTAATTTCATCGACGACATTCTCTCTCTAGTCAGAAAAAACGTAAGAATATTTGACAGTCTCCTGTATGCAGGTGATGTCATGAAGTTTAATCTTCTGGAAAAACTTAATCATGTCAACTATTTTTTGGCATTAGGAAAATTGCATACTGGCTATATCAGAGATTTCAACCAATATCTGAGCATAGCCAAGAAATTACTACAAGAATTATCATTCATAAGTCAAGCAATTACTCCGAGACTGTATAAACCTGCCTACCAACTGAACCGCAAACGAAACACGAGTCTTTCTCTGAAAAAGACCAATATTTTCTTGATGCAAAAAGACTACCATCAAGTATACAAAACCTATAAATATTTGTTAGGTAATCAAAAATTTTATGACGAAAATCAAGGTATAGTCGATTTTGATCTGTTAAGCAGGAATTATCTGACTTACGTGGAATTGCTTACGTTGTTCGCCGCTGGGCATTTCAATTTCGAAGTCGATTCAAAAGTGAGAATGAATCTGCGATTGCTTGATGTTAAGTTCAATTACAAAGATTGGGAATTAAAGATCACGAACAATGATAAAAAAGAGTTGTTTCTTACATTTGTAAAAGACAACACATATAGGATGATGATTACCGACAATGTCTATAGTCTCGATGATCTCAACAACCTTAAAACAATCGATAATATCGATGAAGTAGTAGTGGGCAGCCCGGTTTATGAAGATTACTTAAAACGAGACGACGTCTATATCAGCATGAATGACATCGATTCGTTCAGACGTATCCAACAAATCATTCTGCGTGGAATGATTCATTCCGACACAGAACGGAAAGTATGTCCTTTCTGCGGAGGAGAGTTACATAAACATCCACGTCAGGGATATTATCAGTGCAACGACTGCACTATGCAGATTAAAGAAGGAATCTGTAAAGATAGCGGACTAGCATATTTCTACACCGACAACACTGTACATAAAAAACATACGACTAATAAATCGGATATTGAATACGACGAGCACTGGTATTATGAAAAGCAAGTAGAATCATTGTTCTATTTTAGAAACATCACCAAGATAAATCAAGATAACGAGATTATCTGTCCTCATTGCAACAAAGTGCATACCGAATGAAATCTTATTGATTGAAGTAATCAAGATTATCCAAATAATCATCCCAAGCAACAAGATAAGTTCATTTGAACAACATGGTTTTGGTGAAAATAGGATGGCTAATAAAATCTGGTATTTTTTACTTGAAATTCAATTTGTTTTTATAATTTACAAAAAGCATCAAGATATGAATAGAAGTAAATTTGTTCAAAGGAAGCAATATTTTGGAAAAAGCATTACTCTTGTTGACAATGATATTCACATTGTTTCTAGAGGCTTGCGATCCGATTGAGTACGGAACCACGACACTATCAACTGAGGAAACAGAAGATACCAGAGCGGATTCTTGTACGGCTTTTACAGTAGAAATTTCCGATAGAATCGAGCAGATTACAGGGATTTATATACCGTGCTTAGCTTATTCTTCTGAGTTTACCGCTGACGGCTTTTGCCATAATTGGTTTGTTTATGTCGAGTCAATAGATGACTTTCCTGAATTGGGTCAGACAGACACCATGAATATTATCCGAAACTTTTCACTTCGTTAAGCGATGTGGAAGTCTATGATATGGAAGGTGATCTAGTTACAACTTGGGATTCTTGGGGGGATAGAACAATGCTCGACACCGGGAGATACTATATATTGATTAGTGTCGCAAACGGCGTAGATGATTGTCATTCCTATGGGTACACTTCATTTATCATGAATGTTGAATAAAATAATGATGAAAAACGGCCAACCCAGTGCGGGTGGCCGTTTTGTTTGAAGATATTATTTCTTGGTTACTGGTTTTTCGACTGCCGGCTCTTTAGTTTTTACGACTTCAGCCACCGGAGTCTCCTCTTTATTGACTTCCTTTTCTTTCCCTAAAAAGCTAGGGAGTTCCATACCTGTCATTTTGAACAGATCACTTAGCGGTGGAATTGACTTTAACAAACCAGATGCGAAGTTTGCGGTCTGGGTCTTGCCGTCAGGATTGCTTCCGCTGTCCCAAACGGTGATGTTGTCGAATTTCAAGTTTTTAATAGCCTCAACTTGGATACCAACCAAAGTCTCCAATTTTTGAGCAATCAAATATTGGATGGCCGAGTTTGGATCTTCTCCTGATGCTTTAACTAATTCTTTGAAACCTTCCGCTTGTTTGGATAGGATTTCCAAAGTACCTCGACCTTCGGCTTCCATTTTGGAGAAAACGCCGTCAGCCACACCTTTTGCAAGACGCCGAGTTTGTTCGGCTTCAGCTTCCGCTTGAATTACCAATCTTTGTCTTTCGATTTCGGTCTTGACGATTACGTCAGCTTCCAAAGACGCTTTTTCACGAGTGGCTCTCGCGATTTCCGCTTCCTTCTCGGCGACATAAGCTTGTTCCAAAGCTTTGGCGGAAGCGATTTTCTCGGCAGAAGTAGCTCTTCGTAAGGACTCTGCTTCGATTTCTCTTCTTGATGCGTCAGATTTGGAGATTTCGGCTTTCGAATGGTTTTCACCTTCGATTGCCAAGGCGTTGGCAGTAGCTACGGAGATGCGTTGGTCTCTTAAAGCTTCTGCTTCACCAATGGAACCGTCTCTGTTCTTTTCAGCCACCGATTTCTTGGCTTCATTTATGGCCTTCGCAGCGGCTTCTTTACCTAATGCTTCGATATATCCGGATTCATCGTTGATGTCAGTGACGTTAACGTTGATTAGACGAAGACCGATTTTCTTAAGCTCGGTTTCGACGTTGTCGGATACAGCTTCCAGGAATTTATCTCTGTTGGTGTTGATCTCCTCGATATCCATCGTGGCGATGACTAAACGTAATTGTCCGAAAATGATATCCTTAGCCAATTCCTGAATTTCGTCAAGGTGTAATCCAAGAATACGCTCTGCGGCATTCATCATCACTGCCGGTTCCGTAGAAATACCAACGGTAAATCTTGAAGGAACGTCGATACGGATGTTCTGTCTTGACAAGGCTTTTGTCAAGTCGACGCTAATCGAGAGCGGCGTCAAATCCAAATACTGATATGATTGAAAGAACGGGATGATGAACTTGACACCACCATGGATGCAATCGGCGGATCTTTCGGAACCGTCTTTGTTTTTTCTTACTTTTCCATAGACGACAAGAATCTTGTCGGATGGACACTTTCTGATTCTGGAAATGATGAAAACAAGAATCATGACGATAACCGCCACGATAGCGATTATCAACCCTGCCGGGTTAGTGGCTAACAATCTAAAATACATCTTAACTCTCCTTCTATTCTTTTATTTTCTGTACGAATGTTATTTCTTTATTGTTTCAACAATCAAGGTACTATCGTTTTCTAAGCCAATGATTGTAACTTCTTTCTTGGCCATTATGTCTTCGGACGCTTTTGTTATCGCGTCGACCTCGACCATCTTACCTTGATGTGTGAACATAACTTTACCCTTGCCAGAACCGTTTTTCGGAATGCGGATATAAACTGCCGCAACCTTACCAATAGCGGTACTATAATCCAGATTACCGGAAGATTCCAAACTAAATATGGCCTTCATCACGTAAGCAAGCAGAATCGCTGCGACAGCACCGGAAAGGATACCGACGATTATTGCCAACCAAACCGGAGAAGATTCGGCCATCAGGTATACCACCCAGCCACCGATACTGAAAAATGCCAACGCACCTCGGATTGTGATGATTCTGAGTCCGCCTAATGAAAAGAAAGATTCATGATTGAAAACATCACCACCATCATGAAAATCACCGCCATGAATGTCGGCCGCATCCATATCCCCAGCAACGTCGCCATCATAAGCTTCGCCGCCTTCCATTCCGATAAGCATCATGATAATCAGGATGATCATCAGAGCTGTAGCTACAGTAGCGATGATGAACATAACCTGTTGAAGATTACTGAGATTTTCCCACCACATAAATATGTTCCTCCATAGATTAAAACTAGATATATTTTATCACAATTGAATGGTTTTTTACATTGTTTACTGAAAAATCACCAAGAAATCATAATCAGAGACTTCAACTGTCTTAATGAAAGGTTTGATGAATTATTTTGTGATAATTCGGTCGAGTTATGTCACAAAGTCGTTATGTATGATAAAATATCCAATGAATAAGATGATTATTGGCACCATATAACAATAAGGGGAGGTCAATGATATCATGAAAATATATATTCCAGTAAAAAAGTTTCATAGAATAGTCTGGATTGCCCTAGTAACGCTTGCGGGACTGGTGTTTTTCCTGATACAATCGGTCAGGACTGAATATTCCTTTTATAATTATGGCTTTTATGTGTTTCTTGTTATTAACATCTTGATGATTTTCACGCTCTATGGCTTTTTTAAAGCCAGAATTGAGATTGATGATAAGGAAATTCGCTGTCCAAGTTACCCTTGGTATGAAGGCTTCCGCCTCGACGAAAGCGATTTTCCGCATTTTCTCCACATCGCTTATACGTCAATAAGATCTTTGGAGACAATCAAAGCCCCGGGCCATTTACAAAAGGAAATCCCGGCGATTCTAATCAGGATTGTCGATAAATACGACGTTTGTTTACCGCTTGACGGATATGAAGAAGATAAAGTCGTGGAAATTTGGAAAGAGTTGGAAACGGCCTGGAAAAAAAGTCAGGAACAAGCCAGTTAATATTGTTTCGATGTCATAAATATAGGGGTATATGATGTTAGCGTTATGCTTGGTAATCACTGTGGTTCTTTTGGTGGGAACGGAATTATTCAGAAGATATGTTTTAAAACAGGAAGAGATTTTTAAAAAAGAGAATATCACCGCGACTTTCGTGGCGAAAGTTGTGGCCATTATCATTTTGGCACTCATCTTGTCTTATCCAATCGGTAATTTTCTTTATTGGCATACCTTCCTAAACATGCCGATGTCATTGGATGTCGAGTACAATAACGAACTCACGCTATCGCTCCCTTATAAGAAGGTTGATGATTCCTGGGAAAGTTATGTAAGATCCTACAGTTTCAAGACCTATTTAGATTTGGATGACTTGGCAGAAGAATTGTTTGATGGTAATAACGAGAGGTTTGATTATGTCATCCAGGAAGATGTCATAATCTTCAATATGGAATTGTATTATTTAAAAATTTATAAAGTAGGGGAAACCTTGTTCAAGGATCATATATATGAAATCGTTTATGATCATCAGACAATCCGTGACGAGAACAATGACGCCTTACTCTACGTACCGTTTCCGGAAGAAGCAATTTACTCCGCAGACTATTCCACATATGGAACTGATACTTACTCTTTCCAAATCACCTGTTCTTGGGATGAATTGGTTGCTTACTATGACGATTTGGCTACACCGGTAATCACTGCCGACACCATCTCAATCACGCTATACGCCTATGAAGAAAACGGTACTGACAAATATAGTTACACCTTGACCTTATCAATCAATCCACTTGATGGATATTTGCTTGTTGACGTAGTTAATGTCCAACCAGTGAGCTAGGAGAAGAAATGGACGCAGATAAAAGAAAATTTCTAGATGATTTCCGGAAAGCCAACAAAGAAAAGCTTTTCTTACCGATATTCTATACTCTCATTTTTGGATTGGGTATTTTTGCGGTAATATCACTTCCAAACGAGGATATCAGCGGACAAAAATGGATATACTACCTATTCTTTGCTTTCATAATAATCCTGAATTGGTTTCTTTTCTGGTTGGGGAAAAGAAACGAGAAAAAGTCCGATAAGATAATCGAACAAATTGAAAACGATGAATTGACAGGAGCGAACGAAGAAAAATACCTTACACCCAAGCAGGCCGAACTTGTCCAGAAAAGTCTCAGAAGCATCATTGGGAACTTGGTATACCTATATGTGGCAGTATTTGCGATTTCTGCATTTAGCTTGCTGAATCAATTCTTTGAATTATCAGGTTGGCAACTCATTGGCATAATTTGTGCTTTGATTATCAATCTAGTCATAGCCATTGCCTTGGGAATAATAAAGTACTTGGAAATCCAACGATTCTTAAAAGATATTGATAAATAAGTTTGCGGTAAAAAATAATAAGGCCATCGCAGGATGGCCTTGTTCGTCTAGAAATCATATAAACTTTGTTTCTTTTGGTATAGCGGGATAAAAAATACGACAAATATCCAAGGACATGTTGGTTTCATAGCGTTTGTCGGGTAAGCGCTGAAAGACAGATAACCAGGAGCCAAGGTGTAAACATCAAAATCATATGCAAATGTTCCTGATGCAAAATCCTCAACCCACAAATTCCAAGTCACAAGATAAACCACATTTTCTCCCAAGACCAAGGCTTCATTATTTCTGGTTGAACTTATACACAGATCAAACACTGACCGGAATTCATATGTACATAAATTATTTTCTCTGGTTGCCAACTCGTATACTCTATTAGCCAATCGGATATAAAGATAATCGGGTAAATTCGTTTCTAAAACCGTATTGAAGAAGCGAAACCGTGAATTGAAGTAGTCAATCGGAGTTGCGTGTGTGATAAGCGGTGAACCATTAACGATAAAAGTGTCGCCATATTCCGCCACGATATAAAGTTCCAATTTTCTAGCGAACTTATACAACTTGTCATATCCGGGATTCACTTCGCCAATCAACCAGTCCAAGTCATAGTTTTCCGGGTATTCGACCAGCGAATCACCTGATACCATATACAAGGTGCTTTCAGTTTCATAGAATAGTGTTTCGGTATTATTAGTTTCACTATAACTGTTTAGATACAGTACGCCATAGAAATCTTCAAACTCGACATCACCAACCAGCAGATTATGTAAATACATCTCTAGCAGTTCACCGTTTTCCAGGAAATATAATCCGGATTGCGTGGTAACGTAAATAACACCTGCATATTCATTAAGACAGATGTAATCCATCAGGTAATTGTCGGAATGAACACTCGTAAATAATAGAGTATCGGTTCCATTGCGGATATCATATGCATAGAGTTTTTGTTCTGTTCCTTTTTCGACATAATAAATATAATTATCTACCATGACAATGTCCAAAACCGATTCCTTTTCATGGTTTTCAAGATTGTCGATATACAGATTCCTTCCAAGAATTGTCGCTCTTGGATTGGTTGGTTCAATCCCGATTTCTGGATTCGAGTAATAATACGAGACCAGAGACATGCTGATGGCGATTATCGCAATCAAGGGCAGGAACATTCTTTGAATCACTCTGATTCTTGATATCATTCTTGCATAGAGAACTTGGATAATAAAGTATACCAGGACAAAACCGAAAAACTCGAACAATTGTACCAAAACAGGAGATTCGGGAATATAACGAATTACCAAAAGATAAAAAGCATTAAAGGTGATACCGATGATTACGGCATTAAAAAGCGTTGCGAAGAATTTTTCGCGTAAACCATCCACTTCCAGCGGATGGCGACTCAAATATTCCATTTCCACCAGTAGTGATACAACGATGGCCAGCAGTAAATAACCAACCAAAATATTCGAAACACCATAGTAGAAGCTTAAATTGATTAGCAAAGTAACTATCAGGCTGATTGTAATTGTGTGAATAATCACATACACTTTTGGGAAATCTTTTCTCATGTAACCATATGTGAACAACGATAGAATCACAAAGGATAGAAGCAATAAAAACTCAACCATTAAGCTCACCTCTTCCTTTGGCAATTATAAACGGTACAATTACTAGGCAACTACCTAAAATAATGGAAATCCACGGACTGATAAAATCGATTCTGCCGGAGACTACATCCTGCTGGAAAAGATCCGGATCGATTGTTTTGATTTGATAAGATTCCGTTACCTCGGAACTTAGGAAATCGAAATATGGGAAATACTGATTCTCAATACCGGAAAAGCCCACCAGATACATTGCCTCTGATAACATAACCTTTTCACCGATAGCCACTGAATCGACAAGTTCAAGAGCGGTGTTATAGACGCGAATTCCATTTTGGGTCCCAAAGATATAATTATCTCCATCATAAAGGAATGAATCAATTACTCCTACATTTAAGTCAATCTCGTGGTCATAGTCGAAATCTCCAAACAGATAATCCTCAAGATCAACGATATATGAGTCATCCTGATAGACGATTATCAGTTTGTCATTGCTATAGAAACGGTATGAATCAGGACTACTGAAAACATTTTTGAAAGACACGTATTGATAGAACAATCCATCCTTGATGAAGATCACTTCCTCATCAGTTTGATAGAGAATCAGATTACCTGTTTCCAGCGCGAATGAGCCTGACAAGCATGTAAATTCCGAAGAGGCATCGCCTTCAAAATTGATGATGGCATCTTCATAATAGATAACCTTCGTTTCGTATCCTTCCCTTGCATAATCGAAAAACAAACCTGAAGCTTCCTCAATTGGATGAAGTGGATTTTCGATACCATAGATGATTCCATAAAAAGTGTAGTAATTGGAATCCGTTTCCGGATCTTCGACCAAAACCTTAAGCTTATCACCAACAAAGAAGAAGTATCGAACATTATCCAAATTCGGATCAATCGAATCGATAAGTTGCATCGACGTGTCATATTCATAAAGAACGCCTTCACTTTCGGCAAAGTACGAATCACCATGGATAAATACGTTATTGATATCGATATCATCCAGGACATCCTGATAAAACGGTACGGTATCGATATAGATGAAATTAGTACTCGCGGCTTGAACCATATAGTCCGGGAAACTTCGGAAAACGTAGAACACAAATAGTACAAGGAATGAGAATAACAGCAGTCGAGTATTTTTAAATGCCATCTTAAAATTTGCCGTAAGTCTACTTAATAGCGGGTAAATAACTGTCAAAATCAAGACAGGTAACACATATGCAATGACTATCGTATGGAAATCGAGTTCATAAAGTAAAATGATATCGAAAGTTGTCATAGCCACTATCAACAAGGAGAGGTTTTGTCTTCGCGGAACAATATTGGCATATTTAGATTCATTTTCCACTGCCAAGATATCTTTGCTAAGAGAAATCTCCAAAACCAAAGAGACAATTGAAATGATTGCCAGCAAGATGACAAGAATTATGCTGACCACTTGTCCAAATATCAAAAACAAGACAATTGAATTGATGGTAGTGATAATCGCAATCAATCTAATCAAATCAAATCCGATAGCCACCATCGTTTCATATTCAATCTTTCTAATTCTTTTGAATCGCAACTCCCGATTTAAGAGCGGAACGCAGAAACCTCCGAATAAAGCATGATTGATCATCAGAAAAGCATAATGTAGACTGTCAAGCTGTCCGGCCAACCACCCGATTACCAGGAATATTGCCATAATAACAAGAAATACCAAAACACCGGTCCTTAGCAAAGGGAACCGGAAATGTTCAAAATCATATATCTTTTTCATATCTAAAACAACTTTGTATTTCGATACAAAGTCATTGACGAACTTTTTCATGTAATTCTCCTTTCAATATTTTTTCTGGGATGGAAAAAACATTGTCAGCAGCGAATTACCGATAATTTCTTTATGATTATTCGTAGAGGAAGCGGTGCTTCCCTGGGGTTCGAATGATTATCTGAAAGATCAATTTCAAAAGTATCTTGTTTGAATACGAATATTCTGATCATGAAACTTCGTATCATTGTTAAAATGCTCATGACCAAACGATAAGCCAAGAATACGAGTTGTAAGGCAAACATTAGCGTAGTAATGGTCATAAGCCAAGGAGAAGCGGTAGACAAAGTTGCGGTTTGATCGAGAAGAGCAGAAACAAATACTGATAAAATAGCGATGACCAATGCAAGTCCCGCCAAACTATACCAGCTGATTTCACCCTTTCTTTTCAGCAACCCTCTCGTCATAATACACTCCTGTTGTTTTGATTATATCACATTATAATACATTTGGTCGGGAGTATATCAATTTTTGAAGAAAAAACCAGCACTTATCGGCCTTGTTTCATGCCAAATACCTTTCAGAAAAGGAAAATAAACGGCTTTTGGGTCGAAAATGTAAAATATTCGCTAAATCTCTTGCATTTCTCTAAAAATAATGTATTATATATGAGACGATATAAAATGTGTAATATGATTTGGATAACGCAGTTACCTCAATATTATTGTACAATTTGTAGTAAGTCAAAAAATAGTATGGAGGTAGCAAGCATTGACTGGTAAAGTTAAATGGTTCAACTCTGAAAAAGGCTACGGATTCATCACCGCTGAGAATGGCAAGGACATCTTCGCTCACTTCTCACAAATCAAGAAAGATGGATACAAGACTTTGGAAGAGGGAGAACGCGTAAGTTTCGATGTTACTGATGGCCAAAAAGGCCCACAGGCAACGAATATCGTCAGTTTATAATTTACGTGAGAAAAAAGCCGATTTCGGCTTTTTTTATTTAAATAGACTTTTTCAATCAAAAAGCGCGATTAATCTCCTGTTTTTTACATAAAAATCAGGTGAATCATTATAATACGAATTATTTAGTGATATAATTGTGTCAGCTTATTTTTTATACGGAGGAAAATAATGAAGAAATCGTTATTGCTTTTGTCTTTATTCTTTTTGTTCCTGACAGGATGTACACCGGTGCAAGTAGATATTCTTGCACAACCAGAAGGTGTTGATGTTTGTCAAGAAGAATGTATTACTGAAAACGAAGAAGTTTTAGCGTTGATTGATGACTATCATGATCAGCTAGATCAATTGGCTTTGGAACTGGTTCCTGAATATGACGACGAACTTTTTCAATTGCAATCCGATATTATCTATAGTCGCGATGATATTCCGCAACAGGATTTAGTGACAAGTAACAGCTATATACCTTTGGATGAACCATATTTTCGCTTTGGACGCGCACTTTATGAAGCCGAGAGATTGGTCAACACCTGTGAACTCGGAGTCGAGTGCATCGAGCAGAACATCGACGTTAGATACCAGGTTTTAGACTTTGATTACGGTTTTGACGAGGATGGCGGATACGCCAATTTCCGAATGGGAAACACGATTGAGACCGCCTTTATCCGGGATATCAAATTTAGATTTGAAAAAGACGGGCTGTCATTTGAGTATCTTGACTATGATTTCCTTAATGACAATTATATTTATGGAATCATGTCTGAAGGAATATATCGTGAATATATGTATGATGACTCAGAACATTTCTATTTCACCTACATAAATATGAATACCGAAGACTATTTGTATTACTACACCCAAGAGTATGGTGAGTTAATAGTGATTTATGATCAGAATACAGAAATGAATTATACCATGGGATTGAACGGAGACTTTACAGTGGCCAAGATGCAAGATCACGAATATCTTGCATCATTAAGGTCATCTGAACTTGGATATACATTACGATTCAATCTGTTTAAAACTGAAGGGTGGAATAAAGTTTCGTGGGGAGTAGAAGATTTATCACCATATGCATCACTTTATCTGGATGATGAATCAGTTCTAACTGATTATGAAGCCGAGTTTAGTCCCATCAACTCCCATTTCTATGCTTTATATGCAGAGATAACTAATAGCGACGTAAATCAGCTTCAATTTCCGACGGGATTTACCGGAGATGTTACTTTGACTCAATTGAATGAAGAACTGACCAACTTCATCGCTTTGGAAGATCCTTGCATCATGTTTGGTCTTTCTAAAGAAACAATAGTTGCGAAAATTATGGAAGTCAAATCGCAGTTTGATACAGATCTAAACATGTATAGTTAGGAGAATTACATGAAAAAATAACTTATCTTGGGATTACTTGCTTTTTTGGTTGGCTGTACACCAAACGAAGAAACATTCCTGGATATTCCTAATGTGGATTTCAACACCTGCGATGATAATTGTGTAACTGATAAAGCAAGTATTGACGTTTTGATGGAAGGATATGGTGCAGCTCTCAATGACTTAAGTCTGGAAATTGCGCCGGAATCAAATGGAGATGTTTTCTTACTAGCAAGCGGAGAAACCTATGATCGCGAAGACCTAAAGACTGCCGATGAAGTAACAAACAACTTTGACATCCCAATCTTTTATCCACTCTATGAATTTGGCTTGATCTTGGAAAAGGCAGTAGCAGTATATGACTATTGCGTTATCGGTGAAGATTGTCTGAACCCGCTTATTCAAAACGGTATGGATATTATCCGATTCGGATATGGGTTCACGGAAACCGCTGGCTATGTATTATATACTTTAGGTGAAAACGACGAGGAACTCGTCACGACAAGTATCGAATTTCAAATAGATGACGAATTTGCAACATTTAGTTATATAGAATGGTATCACGAGACTGATCAGTATATCTATGAATTATACAATGATGGCATCTACTGGCAATATCAATATGCAGACGCAGACAGTTATATGCTTTATTACATCGATGAATCTACTGGAAAAAGCATCAAATACTACCACAATACTCCTTTAGATTGGTGTACCATCTATGACCCTGAAAACCAGACGGTTTATCATGAAGCCTTCTTATCGGGAGAAATCCGTGTAGATCAATTTGATGGTATGAGTGTTCTTGCAGGTTTGGCATACGATGGAGAAACGTATACACTCAGTCTCAATTTTCATTATGTAACTGATTGGAATCGTTTATGATTTATGATTGGCGAATCAAGTCATAACTCATTATTGTATTTAGACGATCAGGAAGTATATAGTGATTATTTTGTATATGTTGCGGCGAGAACGCCAAAATATATAGAAATAACCGGCAGCATTGACATCAACGCCGCCGATATCCAAAAATACCTGTTGCCGGAGAACTTTGAAAGGGACACTACAGTAGCCGCTTTGTATACGGAACTCAGTAGTTTCCAAGCTTTGGAGAATCCTTTCTCGGTATTGAATATTTCTTTAGATGACATCATGGCCAGTTTCAACGAAATAAAAGATTCTTTTAATAGATAGAATATTTTTACTCATTATTGAGGAGGAGAAATATGGCATTATTATTCCTAATCGGACATTTTGTTCTGTTTCTTATCTTGTCGCTAATCTTCAATTTCAAAAGATTGGACATGAGTATCGGTTTCAAAGTAACTCTTTCTTTTCTTGAGGCGATATCATCTTACCTCTTGATATCGACAATATTTCTCTATGAATTCATCGCCATCCTCTGGGTCTGGATCTTGCATTTGTTTTTGTTGATGCCGGCGGCGGTCGCCGTGGCATATTTCTATCGGGAAATCAATGAGAATTGGGATTGGGTTTTGGAAAACATCAAGAACAATGTATTGATCTTTTTAAAGTTCCTCTTGCCATTTTATGTGTTCCTGATAATATTCCAGAATCAGAACCTGACTGTACAAGTTGTCTTATCAGTGTCGATCACTTTCGCGCTATTCTCGATTGCTTATTGGGTTAGAAGGAAGTTGGCCGATAAAATCAATTTCTGGTGGATAAATATGAAGAATGGCTCCATGACCGTTTTGGCAATCTGGATTACTTTGGGAGTAATAGCGGCAGCTTTGCTTTTCTTCTGGCATCCGATAAACAGTTTGACAGAAGTTTTGTATTTGTCCAATCATATCAGTTTTTGGACCTTTCTCTTCAATCCGCTCGAATATACTGCGGATTTGCATACCGCTTTCCCTTTGTATACGCAATTTGGCGGATTGGTATTCATTCCTATTCTTCTCGGGACCATTTTCCCTTTGAGCAATTATCGAAAACACGTCCAAGTAATCGATATCTCCGTCGCTTACGGTACAAAGCCAATCGACCGTACCGACAAGGATATCTGATCTAATTGATAAAAACTAATTAATTGAGCCATCCTATGATGGCTTTTTTTATTAATTCTGGAAAAGACATTTATTTGATTGGATAAAAGTGATATAATTTTATTTGAGTAAATTCATTATTATTTTTGATATATGAATTGTTAAGTTACCGATAACGGGCAAGCTCCGGATTAAGCGGAACGCTTGATTAGTTTGCAGTCTAATCATATTACAAAATCAATTTCTAAGGATGTATCAACATATGAATAAGGAAGATTTCGACAATATCAATGACAATTTGCTTGTTAGAATCAAATCTCTAAATCCATTGATGAGATATGTAGGTTTGAAGAAATGATTGTCGAAAGAATTGAAATCCACCCTAATGAAGATAAACATTATCCTTTTAACCTACCGCTTTTCCAAAAAGACCAGATTATCGATCTTAACGCTGCCGTCATCGTTTTTGTAGGCGAGAACGGCACCGGTAAGTCAAGCTTATTGAAACTAATTCAAGCCAAACTAAACCTTGTGCGAATCAGATTGCCGGAAGATGAGATAAAGAATGAAGTTGATGGTTCAACCATCACTATTCACCTAAGGCTTGGCAAACCGCACGGTTTTTTCTTTGAAAGTCAGAAATTCATCAATTATATCGACTACATGCAAAAAGAGATAGCAGATTCCGAAACGGAACTCGCCAGAGTTAAGAAAGAGTATAAAGACAAATCTACTTATGCAAAAATGTTGGCTGAAGCACCCTTCAGACGCACTATAAGCGAACTTGAAAACATGTACAATCGGGATCTGTCCCGTTCGTCACACGGAGAATCATATCTGGATTTTTTCGCTTCCAGAATAAGAGATAAACAGATTTACCTACTTGACGAGCCGGAAACGCCATTGTCTTTTCAAAATCAACTGACCTTGATGGCCATGATTCTTGACGCCAGAAGACGAGGCTGTCAATTCATAATCGCCACCCATTCTCCGGTGTTAACGGCGATACCGGAAGCACTTATCTATGAAATAATCGACGACACCTTTGTAAAAACAGAATATGACAACGTCACCAGCATCAAACTGATGCGGCAGTTCCTTAACGACAAGGAACAATTCCTGCATCATTTTGATGATTTATAGAAAGAGGATAATTCTGTGAAAAAAGTTGTTTTCTACGGGGACTCTATAACTCAGGGATTTAACATGCTAGATAAGCATAAGAATGTTGTGAACCTTGGCAGAAACGGAGACAAAATCTCTGACCTAATTTGCCGATTCTTCGAACTGATGGATGAAATGCCGGAACGGATCTTCGTCATGATTGGCATCAATGATCTATTGGTATCCAAAGGTTATTGGCAAAGACAGATCAATATCGACTTTGTGACTCTTTACTTTGGGTTATTAGCGCTTTTGCGCGATAATATACCGCATAAGGATGTTGTCCTTATCAGCATTTTACCTATCTGTATCGATCACGAAGAAACGCTGTCATGGAATTATGAGATCGACGCTTACAATGTCTTCATCAAGGGACAGGCCGAGTCTTTGGGATATCGCTATCTGGATCTCAATACTCACTTCAAGAACGGATACAATCTCATGTGCACCGAGTATTCTTCAGACGGAGTGCATCTTAATGAAAAAGGCTATGAGCTGTTATATAAGCAGATAAAGGCAGAATTATCATAAATACGTATTTTTTAATTACAGGAGGATACTTGCATGAACTATGAAAAAGAATTGAGACTGCTAGAACAAGTTGTGCCAAACTTATTCCAACAGACGGAAGAGCAGGAAAAGAAAGTTTCCTATAAACAAAGAAATGAAGTCGTTACTTCATCGGATTTGTTTATGGAATCGGAGATAATCAAGGCAATCAAGAAAGAATTCCCAAATGACTTGTTCCATAGCGAAGAGTTCAATCGCGAAACAGGACTTGGTGACCGTACCTGGTTGATTGATCCGATTGACGGCACCAGCAATTATGTCCATAGACTGGATTTGTTCGTGGTGCAAATTGCGCTATATGACAAAGGTGAGATTGTACTCGCCTATGTCCATGTACCGCGAGTTGGAAAAACCTACCATGCAATAAAAGGTGAAGGTTGTTATCTTAACGGTAAAAGAGTGAATGTTTATTCCGAAGGAGAGAAACCAAATCGATTGATGACGATGGTGGGATTATCACATCAAACCACCAAAGACAAACACCTGTTTTTCCATATGATCAGTTTTTCCTATAAAAACGATATCAAGATTAGAATACTGGGAAGTCTCGGTTACGAGATGGCAGCGATGGCCGAAGGCTCTTTCGTGATTCTCTATACTGATGTAACCAATTACTGGGACATCGGCCCCGGAATCCTGATGATAAGGGAAGCCGGCGGCATCATCGTCAATCAACTCGGTGAAAACTACGAGATCGGTGACGAACACATGTTTTGTTTCGCTGATGAAACCATCAAGTCGCAAGTCTTGGAATCATTGAGAAATCAATGATGAAGATTAATATCTTGCCGATAGTGTCGGCATTGCATAAGACCAAAACCATCAATGAAGAGACCAAGAAACTTTTGGATGAAATCGAAAGTCTCGGAGACTTCCGATTCCATCTATCCGAACTACCAGAATTCTATGATACGGATATATCGCTTATCTTGGTCCAAAGCGGCGGTTCCGAGGGATACTTTCTTGAGATGGAGAAACAGCTTAAAGCTCCATACTATCTATTGACCTATGGATCCAACAATTCTTTAGCCGCCAGCATGGAAATCCTTTCCTATCTGAAAGCCAAAGGCCAAAAAGCCGAGATTCTTCACGGCTCGGCCAAGTATATAGCAAAAAGGCTTGGTGAATTGAAACCAAGTCAAAAAGAAGAACCGGTCAATCTCGGTGTCATTGGCAAACCAAGTGATTGGCTCATCGCTTCTAATGTGAATTATGATGATGTATTGGATCGCTTCAATATCAGACTCATCGACATCAGCATCGATGAGTTGGTGGAAATTTATGATAGTATCGGCGCTGATGATTATGAA
>Ga0172375_10003230_pt1 | contig 24867 bp, 20 predicted proteins | sample LakKiv1m_FD_114537 | JGI IMG/M metagenome (GOLD analysis project Ga0172375, IMG submission 114537) | Freshwater microbial communities from Kabuno Bay, South-Kivu, Congo - kab_092012_11.1m | ecosystem: Environmental > Aquatic > Freshwater > Lake | place: Democratic Republic of the Congo...
CCACCCTCGCCATGCGTGGCAAGTCGATTTCATATTCCCCGGGCGCCATGGCGGTCATCGCTTGGCGAATCTTCAATCTTCAATCTTCAATATTCCAATCTACAATCCCTAATGTCCTATTGCCACCCGGACGGATTCTGCTATTATCACAATCCTCTGAGGCAGGTAGGAAGGAAAGACATGAAGAAGATGAAGAATAGCGGCGAACTTTTCCTGGGAGTGGACTCCAGCACGCAGGGGTTGAAGGTCACATTGATCGATGCGAGTTTCAAGGTTCTCCACGATGTGGCGGTGAATTTCGACAAGGATTTGCCCGAGTTCAAGACCGAGGGCGGCGTTCACCGTCATCCGGACGGGCTCACGGTCACTTCGCCGCCGCTCCTATGGGTGGCGGCCCTCGAACTGGCGCTGGACCGGATGAAGGCGGCCGGCGGCGCGCTCGACCAGGTCGCCGCCATCTCGGGCTCAGGCCAGCAGCACGGCAGCGTGTGGATGAAGAAAGGCGCGCGGGATGCGCTCCGGAAGATTCAGCCGGGCAAATCCCTGCGCGACCAGCTCGCGGGGATCTTCGGCGTTGCCGATTCGCCGATCTGGATGGATTCCAGCACCACGAAGCAATGCCAGGCGCTGGAAAAAGCGTTGGGCGGCGCGCAGGCGGTGGCGGACCTCACCGGGTCCCGCGCCTACGAGCGCTTCACCGGCAACCAGATTGCCAAGATCTACCAGACGAACCGTGCCGGGTACGACGCCACCGAGCGAATCGCGCTGGTGAGCTCGTTCGTGGCGTCCCTCCTGGTGGGCGACTACGTGGCCATCGATACGAGCGACGGGTCCGGCATGAACCTGATGAACGTCCGCACAAAGCAGTGGGATCCCGCCGCGCTCGACTGCACGGCGCCGGGCCTCAAGGCGAAGCTCGGTGGCGATATCGCGCCGGGGCACACGGTGGCCGGCAAGATCCACGGTTACTTTGCCGCGAAGTACGGATTCAAGAGCGATGGCCTGGTGATCGTGTTCTCGGGCGATAATCCCTGCAGCCTGGCCGGGTTGCGGATTCAGCACGCGGGCGATATCGCGATCAGCCTTGGCACGAGCGATACGGTGTTCGGTTCGCTGACCGATCCCAAGCCGTCGGCGACCGAGGGCCACATTTTCGCCAACCCGGTGGATCCGAACGCCTACATGGCGATGGTGTGCTACAAGAACGGGTCGCTGACGCGGGAACATATTCGCGATACGGTGGCGAATCGTTCGTGGGAAACGTTCAACGCGATGCTCCAGAAAACGACCGTGGGGAACCAGGGCGATATCGGGTTCTATATCAAGGAACCGGAGATCACGCCGCCGATCCTCAAGACGGGCATTACGCGCTTCAACGGCCGGGGCACGAAAGTGGACCGGTTCGCGCCGGAAGCCGACGTCCGGGCGGTGCTCGAGGGGCAGTTTGTGTCGATGCGGCTGCATGGCGGCCGGATCGGACTGACGCCGAAAAGCATTCTGGCCACGGGTGGCGCGTCCGCCAACGAGGCGATCCTGAGAGTCGTCTCGGATGTCTTTGGCGCGCCGGTATTCGTGGCGCCGCAGGCGGGCTCGGCGTCGCTGGGGGCGGCGTACCGGGCGCTGCACGGGTGGACCTGCCAGCAGGCAGGGGCGTTCGTGCCGTTTGCCGACGTCATGGCCGGGGCGCCGGCGTTCCGGAAGGCCGTGGAGCCGAACCGGGACGCACACGCGGTCTATACCGCCATGATGGACCGGTACGAAAAACTGGAGAAGAAGATTGTCGGGTAAGTAGGGTCAAAGGGTGGGATCAGAAGCCGCGAGAAAGAGCACGAAAAAGAAGAAGGAAGAAGGACAGACGCTATGGAGATGGTCAAGTTCAACGGGTGGAAGAACAACGTTCGCTTATGTAACAAAGAAGTGGAGCTGATTGTTACCAAGGACGTGGGGCCCCGCGTGATACGTTTCGGTTTCATCGGGGAGCGGAACGTGTTTGCGGAGTACAAGGGACAGCAGGGCAAGACGCGGGAAAAGGAATGGATGATCCGGGGAGGACACCGGTTCTGGGTTGCCCCCGAGGAGAAGCCGAAGACCTACGAGCTGGACAATGCGCCCGTTGAGGTCGAGCGGACCAAGGAGGGCATCCGGACGATCCAGCCCATCGGGCCCCTCAGCGGGATCCAGAAGACCATGGAAGTGTCGCTGGCCCGGAAGACGAACAACGTCAAGATTGTCCACTATCTCAAGAACATGAAGAAGAAGCCCGTGACCGTGGCGCCCTGGGCGTTGTCGGTCATGGCGCCGGGCGGCATGGAGATCATTCCGCTTCCCAAGAAGATCCCCCACACCGATCGCCTGACCCACAACCAGCAATGGAGCCTGTGGGGCTATACCGATTTCAGCGATCCGCGCTGGACATTCAGCTCCCACTACGTGTTCTTCCGGCAGGACGCCAAGCGCGGGCCCAACAAACTTGGCATCGCGCACCAAGAAGGCTGGGCGGCCTACCTGATCGACGGCTACCTGTTCGTGAAACGCTTTAAGTGGATTGAAGGAGAGAAATATCCGGACGGCGGCTGTAATTTCGAAACGTTTTCCAATGAGGATATGCTGGAAGTGGAAAGCCTGGGACCTCTTATCACGCTGGGCCCCGGCCAGACCACGCTGCATGAAGAGCGTTGGTCGCTCCACAGGAAGTTGCCTTCCATCAAGACGGAAGCGGATGTCGATCTGCACATCCGGAAGTTGCTGTAAGAGAAGTTGGCCGCAAGAAGACGCAAAGAAGAAGGCGATTGGCCCGTCGGGGCCAATCGCCTTTTGCGCTTTCTTGTGCTGAAGACTGTCTGGCTACTTCTCGCGGATCATCGTTAGCAGCATCTTGAACTTCTTCACAGCGCGGAGCGCGTGTGGCACGTTCGCCGGCATGATGACCACTTCGCCGGGAAGCGCCTTGACCGGCTTGCCGCCAATAACGAGCTCTGCCTGTCCGTCCAACACCTGGACCACGGCGTCGTAGGGCGCCGTGTGTTCGCTCAATCCCTGTCCCTTGGCAAAGGAGAACAAGGTCAAGGTTCCGGACTTCTTATCCACCAGCGTCTTGCTGACGACGGACGCCTTGGAGTAGTTGACGAAACTCTTGAGTTCGATGGCTTTCGCTTTCCAGCTTTCCGGTGTCTTCATGAACTTGTCTCCTTACGTAAGCTTCCTCACTTGTTTGATCTCTCCTCCCAATCCCACGACGACTTCCTCGACTTGAAGATCGGTTCGCCCGCTGAGGCCCACGGCCTCCTTGACGATGGCGGTCAGTCCGCCGCAGCAGGGGACCTCCATCCGGACCACGATCACCTTCGGAATGGAGGGCTCGGCCAGAATGGCGCCGAGCTTCTCGGCGTAACCTTCCGTGTCATCGAGCTTCGGGCACCCGACCACAACGCCGCGGCCGCGAATGAACTGCGAGTGGACATTGGCGGAGGCGATGGGCGCGCATGTGCTGAGCACCACCAGCTCGCGGTTCTTGAAGAATGGCGCGCCCGGCTGAACGAGGTGGATCTGTACGGGCCACTGTTCCAGCTCGGAGCGCAGGGCCTGGGCCGGCATCGCGGTCGTCGCGGGGGCTGGGGTCGAATCGCCAGTCTCCTTCTTCAGCGTTCGCATCCGGCTTCCGGGACAGCCGCCGGCGGCGTGAGCCGCCGCATGTTGTTTCTGTTCATGCGCCCGGGCGGCCGCTTCCAGTTTCTTCACGCCGTCCTGTCCCTGCTCGGCGAGCACGTGCTTCTTCGTGGCGGCGAAGTCAAAGCCGTCCGCCTCCCGCATCTCGATCTTTAGCGCGCCGGTCGGGCATTCGCCGAGACAATCGCCAAAGCCGTCGCAGAACTGCTCTTTCACCAGTTTGGCCTTGCCGTTGACGATCTGGAGCGCACCCTCCGAACAGGCGCCCGTACAGATCCCGCAGCCGATGCACTTTGATTCATCGATCGTGATGATTTGCCGCTTCATAATCTAACCGCCGTTTCAATGCCACGGGAGAGATTCTTCGTCCCGGCCTCTCCGAGGGCGGGACGAAGAATGACAAGGTCGTATAGTGTCATGCTGAACCCCGCGTCCGCGGGGTGAAGCCTCTCTCTTCTTGCCCATTGCGTTTCATGGTGGAATCGAGCTCAGCTCACTTTCCCAATATCGCCTTCAGATCGTCATCCGGCGTACTGATGGGTTTGACACCGAACTTCTCGACGAGCACCTTCAGCACGGGCGGCGTGACGAACGCCGGCAGGGAGGGACCCAACCGTATGTTCTTGATGCCCAAGTGAAGGAGCGTCAGCAGGATGCAGACCGCCTTCTGCTCGTACCACGACAGGACGAGCGAGAGCGGCAGATCGTTGACGCCGCACTTGAATGCGCCGGCCAGCGCCACGGCGATCTGGATCGCCGAATAGGCATCGTTGCACTGTCCGCAATCGAGCAGGCGTGGAATACCGCCAATGGTGCCGAAGTCCAGCTTGTTGAACCGGTACTTCCCGCAGGCCAGCGTGAGGATGACGCAATCCTTCGGCACTTTCTGGGCGAAGTCCGTGTAGTAATTCCGCCCGCTCTTGGCGCCGTCGCAGCCACCGATGAGGAAGAAGTGCTTGATCGCGCCGGACTTGACCGCGTCGATGACCTTGTCCGCCACGCCGAGCACGGCGTTGTGGCCGAAGCCGACCAGGATCGTCTTGTCGGGGCCGTTGTCCTTGAACCCTTCCGCGGCCAGGGCGGCCTGGACGACCGGAGCATAGTTGCGGTCCGCGATATGGGTGACACCCGGCCAGGCCACGAGGCCGGAGGTGAAGATCCGGCCTTTGTAGGTTTCGTTCGGCTTCTGTATGCAGTTGGTGGTCATCAGGATGGCGCCCGGGAACTGGGCGAATTCCTTGCGCTGGTCCTGCCACGCGCCGCCGTAATTGCCGACGAGGTGCTTGAATTTCTTCAGGGCGGGATAGCCGTGGGCCGGTAGCATTTCGCCGTGCGTGTAGACGTTGATGCCCTTGCCCTCGGTCTGCTTGAGCAGCGCTTCCAGGTCCTTCAGGTCGTGGCCCGACACCAGGATGGCCTTGCCCTTGACGGGGTTGACGCGTACCGGGGTGGGGATGGGGTTGCCGTAGGCGTCGGTGTTGGCGGCGTCCAGGAGCCCCATCACCTTCAGGTTGATTTCGCCGCACTTGAGGTTCATTCCCAGCAATTCGTCCACGGTTGGATCCGGCTTTGTCAGGAACGCCAGCGCCTCGTGGAAGAACGCATAGACGCTGTCGTCTTCCTTGCCCAGGATCATGGCGTGATCGGCGTAGGCTGCCGTCCCCTTGAGTCCAAAGGTCAGCAGGTTCTGCAATCCGGCGATATCATCGCCCAGTCGCGCCCTCTGCACCTCGATGCCGACTTCGGCGGCCTGGCGGAGGAGCCCCTTCAGGTCTTTTTCGGGTTCAAAGACCGCCGCTTCCGGCAACTCGTCGCATCCGCAGCAGCAACAGCAGCCTTCGGATCCGCCCACTTCATTGAGGAGCTCGCGAGCTTCCTCGCGGACGTCGATCGCCTTCCGGATCATAAGCTGTATTCGCTCGGGATCGAAATTGACGTTCGTAACGGTCGTGAAAAGCGCTTCCAGCACGAAACGATCGATCGCGGGATCTTTTCCGCCCGCCAGACGTGCCTTATGGGCCAACACGCCGATTCCCTTGGTGACATAGACGAGCAGATCTTGAAGCGCCGCCGTGGTGGCATCCTTGCCGCAGACACCGCCCACCGTGCATCCCGTGCCTTTGGCCGTTTGTTCACATTGATAACAGAACATGTTAGTTTCTCCCTTTTGTTGTTTTCTTGCCATAGACGCGAACCAGTTCCGAAAGGTGAGTGGTGCTGAGGTAGTCGAGCGTCTCCCGGTTGACCCGTTCCACCATGCCGCCGAGAATGCAGTGTTTTCCGTCACAGGCTTGAGTCCTCAGCAGGCATTGAACCGGCTCCAGTCTGCCCTCGATGGCTTCGAACACCTCGCGCAGGGCGATCGTTCCCGCTTCGCGGGCGAGGGTGAACCCGCCCTTGGGGCCCCGCGTGGGCGCCAGCAATCCGGCGTGGGTGAGTCGCTGGAGCACCTTGACGAGGTGCGCTTCGGAGACCCGAAGCGTCTCGGCCATCTCATGGGCGCGGCAGACCCGTTCGGGGTGCGCGGCCAGGAAGACGGCGGCGTGCAAGGCGATCGTCCCCGCCTCCGATATTTTGAAGACTCCCGACATGGTTCCTTTCCTTAAAGAATTAAACTGGTACTACAATACCACATTACGCGGCGCTGGCAACCCAATAGATAATCTTTTTCCACCAGGCCCCGGCGGCCTGCCGGGGCGTTCCGGCCGGGCAAGCCGCGGGGCGCGGGCGGGCCCAGATTGTTGTTGACCCCCCGTTTTCCGAAGGTATTGTTTCGGGACTTTGGGATAGAAAGCACGAGGCAGGAAAGCAAGGAGTCAGGCGTACTATGGCGAATATCAAAGGCGGAATAAAGCGGGCGCGGCAGGCGATCGGACGGCGCAGCAAGAATAGGGCGGAGAAGAGCCAGGTCAACACGGTTCACAAGAAGTTCCTCGATGCCGTGACGGCCGGCGACAAGGCGAAGGCCCAGGCGGTCTTCAGCGAGTTCTGTTCGGTCTTGGATAAGACCCTGAAACACGGTGTGGTAAAGGCCAATCTGGTCAATCGCACCAAGTCGAGAGCCGCCAAGAAATTGGCCGCCATGAAGTAGCCGTATTCCCCGGAGCGACGGAAGCCTTACCAGGCTTCCGTCACGCTCTGGACAATCTTGTGGGCCAGGTCGCGGGCCGCCGCGGGAAGCGCGGTCCGCTTCGAGCTCGTGAGATCCCCGGCGACCAGGAACGTCGCCTCTCCCGCCACGGATTTCGTCGTCATGACGGTTTTCGCCGCCGTTTGCTTCACCGCCACCGAGGCGCCGATCTTCAACCGGTATTCCTTCGTCGTCTTCGGCTGGTCCTTTTCGTACCGCAGGGGCTCCAGTTTGTACGAGGTCAGCGTGACGTCGACGACCAGGTCGGCCTCTTTCGCGGAAGGAACGATCTGCAAGGCCCCGTCCCGCTGAAAATCCGCAATGGTGGCCTGCGTGGTCTCGTTCTCCACCTGCGGCTCTCCGCATTGGTTGACGAACGCCGGCACGTACACGGTCTTCAGGTTGGGCGGCAGGCCGCTGCCCAGTTGATAGACGCATCCCGCCAGGGTCAGGATCAGAAGACCCGCAGCGCTCGCGGCCACGATTCGGGGCAGGGGATTCGGTGTGCTATTTCTCATTCCTCTTCTCCATTTCCAGTTTCAGTGCATCCATGCGGTCGCCGGCTTCGGTGGCCAGATGAGACGTCGGGAAGTTGCGGATGAAATCGGCGTACGCGATGACGGCCGACGCGGGCCGGCGGGCCACCTTGTCATAGAATACGGCGCGCTCGTAGTACATCGCGGCCAGCCGCTCTTTGAGTTCATCCAGGTACTTTGTCGCGGCTTCCGCGTTCTCGCTTTTCGGGTAGGTCTGCAGGAACAGCGAGAGGGCCGAGAGCGCGTTCCGGTAGCCGGGCTCATGACGGGGGGCGTCGTTGACCAGTATATAAAGACATTGCGCCCGGCGGAAGCTGGCGTCTTCGGCCTCCGCACTGTTCGGGTAGGAGACCTGGATCACTTCGTAGGCGGCGATGGCCTCGTCGTAGTCCTTGTTCTCCTCATGGATGAGGCCGATGTTGAACTGGACCTGCGGCGCGTTCTGCCACTGGGGGCCGTTCTTCACGATCTGCTCGAACAGGGGCAGGGCCCGTTCCGGCGCGATGTACCCGCCGAACAGAAACCGGCAGTGCCGCTGTGTCATGACCGTATTGGCGAGACGGAACTGGTGATCGAGCGCCTCTTCAAACGGGAACTGGCCGGCGAAGTAGTCGATCAGGTACTGAAACTCATGAAAGGCCTCGACATCCTTGCCGCGCTCCTCGATCAATTTCGCATAGGCGAGCTGGGCCACCGGGGCCTGGGGCGACTCATGCCACCTGGCCACCAGGGCGTAGTACTGCCGGGCGGCTTTCCGCTTGTAACCGGTCGCGAGGAGGCCGTCCGCGAATTTGAGCTGTTCTTCCGGCGTCGCGGCGTGTGGCTTGCGGAACCAGCCTGTCGTCTTCCTCTCCGGCCGGTCTTTCCCGGCTGGTGTCGGCGGAAGGGGCCCCATTTCCTGCGCCTGCAGGCAGGGGTGGACGAGCAGCCCGAGGCACGCCGAGATGATTAAAAAGGACCGATGTGACCACCTAGTCATGACGGGGTAAGCTATAGACGGCTTATGGTACGGTCAAGCTTGATTCTGCCGGCGCTTCGGCGTATCTTTTCTCTCCAACCACAAGGACAAAGGGAGAGACCTCCTCATGAAAAGAAAAGTGCTGATACCCACGAAGTTGAACAAAGTGGCCCGCGACATTCTCACGGCCAATGGAAACTACGAAGTCGTGCAAGATGACGCGACCGAACTGGCGGCCCTGGCCGCCCAGCATCTGGACACCTACGCCCTTATCGTCCGGAGCGAGAAGGTCTCCGCCGCCCTTATCGATTCGCTTCCAAAACTGAAGGTCATTGTCCGGGCCGGCGCCGGCTTCAACACGATCGACACCAGGCATGCCCGCAAGAAGAGCGTGGATGTCATGAATACACCGGGCGCCAATTCCAACGGCGTGGCTGAGGAAGTGGTCGCGCTGATGCTGGCGGATGCGCGCCACCTGATCGAGGCCGATGCCTCCTGCCGCCGGGGCGAGTGGGAGAAGAAGAAGTTCATGGGCCGCGAGGTCGCCGGCAAGACCGTCGGCATCGTGGGGCTCGGCAACATCGGGCGGCTGGTGGCTACCCGTCTCTCCGGGTTCGGCGTCAAACTGCTCGGCTACGATCCGGTGATCTCCAGCGAGCGCGCGCGGGAGATGAGCGTGGACCTGACCACGCTGGAGGATCTGTTTGCCAAGTCGGACTACGTTACCCTGCACATCCCGGAGAACGAAGAGACCCGGGGCATTGTGAATGCCAAGTTGCTGGACGTCATGAAGGAAGGGGCCACGATTGTGAATTGCGCGCGCGCCGGAATCGTCGACGAAAACGCCCTGCGCACCGTCAAGAAGCAGAAGAAGCTGCGTTTCTTGAACGACGTTTATCCCAAGGACGAGGAGGGGCCGAAATCGGTGGCCGATATTGCCGACATCATGATGCCTCATCTGGGGGCGAGCACGGCGGAGGCGAACTTCAACGCCGCCCAGCGCTCGGCGGAGGAACTTATTGAACTCGACGACAAGGGCATCACGAGTTTCATTGTCAACCGCGACATCCCCGAAGGGCTCGACGAGGCCTACTGCACGCTGGCGAACACGCTGGCGCGGCTGTGTCGGTGCCTGATCGGCAAGACCACGGCCCTCAAGCAGATCGAGACGAGCATCTACGGTTCGCTGGAACCGTTCGCCCAGTGGCTGGTCGTGCCGATGGTGGCCGGGATCTGGAAGGATTTCGAGCGGTCCACGGACTTCGGTTCGGCCATGAAATTCCTGGAGGACATGGGCATCGAGTACGTCAACCGGAAGGTGGACCCAAACAAGAAGTTCGAGAACTCGATCACCATCGACCTGCTCGGCACGGTGGATACCGGCAACCTGCGCCGGATGAGCATCCGCGGGACGGTGGCCGAAGGCATCCTGATGGTGTCGCGGATCAACGAGTTCGACAAACTCTACTTCGAACCCATCGGCCATACCGTGTTCTTCCTGTACGACGATCGGCCCGGCGTGATCGGCATCATTGGCGGCAAGCTGGCTGGCCGGAAGATCAACATCGAGGATATGCGGAATCCGCATGACGTGAAAACCAACCGCTCGCTGGCCATCCTGAAGGTCAACCAGCCGGTGCCGGAGGACGTCATGCAGGAAATCAGCCGGGAGATCAAGGCGCACTCGGCGTTCAGCATCAGATTGTAGGCAAGCCGTAGCGGTTTGACGGTTTTCAGCCCCGAGGGGCGTGGTTGGCATCACTGAGCAGGGTTGTCGAGGGGGGAACGTGAGCATCCATAGACATCGACTGGCGGCCGGCATGATGATGCTCTGGGCCCTGGCGACCGGTGCTTTCGCGTCGGTCGAATTGATCCTGACCAAGGACAACCGGACCTTCTGGGCGGAAAACACCCGGACCAACGAAACCGACGTCCTGTTTGTCGACAACGAATCCAAAGCCGAAACCAATCTTCCGCTGAAAGAGGTGGATTTTATCCTGCCGACCGTCCAGAAGGGCAAGACCTACACCGAAGAAGAGGTCAAAGCCAATCTCAAAAAGATTGCCGATGCACAGACCGGGCACGGCAAATTCATCAAACAGTGGAAACTCCTGCAAGACCAGTGGCAAGCGGCGCTCCGTACCGACTCTTCGGAGTTGACCGGCAAGATCGACGCCGCCGTGGCAAAATTCAAGGCGGGCTACAAAGACAGCCGGGCCTACCGCGATGCTCTGTTGACGCTGGGCATGGTGGGGTTCAAAGATGCTACGGGCACCTGCAAGGGGCCCCTGGACGACGCGATCGCGACGGTCCAGGAGCTGTACATGGGGGTCAGCATCCGGCAGTTGGAATCCCTCATCTCGGTTGAGAAACTGACGGTCGAAGACTATGGCAAGGTCAAGACGCTGTCGCTGACAGCACTTCGACGGGCGCCGGATGACGACGCCAAGAAGATCAAGATGGCCTATGCCAAAGCGCGCGCCAAGATGATCGGGCAAGGCGAGACGGAGGCGCGCGGCTTCCTGGCCGCTGGCAAGAACCTGAACAACTACCTGAAGAGCCGGACGGTTCTACTGGGAGTGGGCGAAGAGTTTGCCGCCACCGCCGATGAAAGAGCAACGGTGGCGAAGATCCTGGTCGACATTACGCAGACGGTCCAGAAAGCCCAGCGTAACGTCGAGTTCGACGAGAAGGGCTATGCCCTGAGCAAAAAGGACCGGGAACGGATCGAGGCAACGAAGAGCTGCAGCGCCGGGCCGGATGCCAAGGTGGGCGCCTCGTTCCGCGAAGAGTGCATAATGATTCTGCACCAAGCGCCGCCCGCTCTCACGAACGGATCCACGGTGACGCTCACCACCACGTTGATTTTCAACCGGCTGAGCGACGCGAAGCGGGACTACGCCGTGGCAGTAATCGGGAAGAAGGACGATGCGGTGGCCCGGAGCTACATCAAGATTCCCAAGTTGGTGTTGTCGGGCGGGCGTAGCGATTTTCTGTTGCCGCTCAATACCGCGATCCTGAAAGGCGCCGAGCCGTGTCAGGACGAAGAGGGGTCGTTTCTGCTGGTCTGCCTTGTGTTCCGCCCGGCGGGCGCGCCGGACGATCCCGATCCGTGGAAGACGATCAGCGCACCCCAGCGGATTCCCGTGGCCCCGCCGCCGGTGGCAGATCCTCCGACCGCCCAGGCTAATCGAAACCCGAATCAGCGCTCGTGACAGGCCAGATCGGTGGGGGGCGTCTCCAGGTCCTGTTCCGGGAACAGCATGGCGGAGCTGAACTCCATCTGGAATTCGGGGTCCAACGACAGATCCAAATGACGCGTTTCCTGCGTGATCCGGGCCGCGTATTCCTCCTCGGTCTGGGACAGCAGGACCATCTTGGCGCCGAACGACGCCGTATTCCCCATGAAACGAATCCGGTCGCAGGGAATCTGCGGTAGCATGCCGATGCGCCTGGCATTCTTGCGGCGAATGAAATTCCCGAACGCGCCGGCCAGCAGGACGGAACCCAGATCCTCCGGTTTCAACCCGTCGTTCTTCAACAGGATACTGATTCCCGCTCGAATGGCGCCGTTGGCCAGCTGGAGTTCGCGAATGTCCTTCTGGTAGAGGCATAGCGACTCGCCCGTGGCGGTGTGGGCGCGGTCCACGAGCAGGAAATCGTACTGGTCGCGGTTCGGGATCAGCCGTCGGCGGATGGCCTCCGGCACACCAGCCGGCAGATCGTCCGGCCCCTGGAGGCGGCCCGTGCTGTCGAGCACGCCCAGGCGGAGCAGTTCCGCTGTGGCGTCGATCAGGCCCGACCCGCAAATGCCCGCTGGTTTCACGTTGCCGATCACATTGATCAGGATATCGCCATCCGCGACCACTTTCTCGATGGCGCCGTTGGTGCCCCGCATTCCGTTGACGATGCGCGCCCCTTCGAAAGCGGGGCCGGCGGCCACGGACGTGGCGGTCAACTTGCCCTTGTGGCAGAGCACGATCTCGCCGTTGGTGCCCACGTCCACCAGCAGGCTCGGTTCCTTCGTCTGGTCCAGCCGCACCGCGAGGATGCCGGCGACCGTATCGCCGCCGACAAACCCGCCGATCTGGGGGAAGATGTGGACATCGCCGTGCGGATTGATCTTCACATTGAGATCCCACGCCCGCATTCGCAGTGGTTCGCGGAACGCCGGAACGAACGGCAGCTCGGCCAGCGACATCGGGTTGATCCCGCACAGGATCTCCTGCATGGTCGTGTTGCCGGCGAACACCGCCTCGTACACGGACTTCCGATCGACGCCGGATTCCTTCAGCAACTTGTTGATGATGGTGTTGACGGCCTGGAGCACGGCCTCCTGTAACTGGCCCAGGCCCTTCTCGTCGTCGCGGCAGCGCTTGATGCGGGACACCACGTCGTCCCCGAACGAGGTCTGCGGATTGATCTGGCTCGCCACGGCGAGATCGGCGCCCGTGATGAGATCCACCAGGGTTCCCACCAGCGTCGTGGTGCCGATGTCGAACGCCACCCCGCAGCACTTGCTCGTGGTGTTCCCGGGTTCGATATCGATGATGCGGTTGTCGATGGCGGTCACGGTGACGCTGAATTTCGACTCGCGGAGCACCTTCGGCAGAGACTGGATGGCGGAGATGTCGAGCTTGACCGGGCCGAGCGCCTTCTTGACGCAGTCCATGTCGGACATCATGTTCTCGCGGCCTGGCGGGGTCAGCTGCACGAATTGCTTGGTGGTCCGCGGCTTCACAATCACCTTGCCGCCGGAGCCGTGCTGGAGGATCTTGTGGCCCGCCTGGAACAACGAAGTCTCCGGAATCTCGACGGTGACATGGCCCTCGACCTTGCAGTGGCAGGCGAGGCGGTGGCCCTCGCTGATTCGGCGGACGCCCAGAGCCTTCTGCTCCTCGTCACCGGCCGGCGAGCAGGAGCCGGAGGCGATGCGGACCACGCACTTGCCGCACTTCCCGGCGCCGCCGCAGGGGGTCTCGATGATGAAACCGGCGCGCGCCGCCACCTCCAACAGGGTAGTCCCCGGCAGGGCGAACACAGTCCGGCCGGACGGTTCGAAGCAGACTTTCACTTCCTTGTTCATTGGCCCGAAAGCATAGAGCGGCAGGTGTTGGGTGTCGAGTAGAAGAGTAGACTCCGGAGCCGACCTCAGCCGAACACGGCGCGCAGGTCCGAAACGACATCGCAGGGGCAGTCGGCGAGCCGATGTTCGGCCTGGTGTCCGCCGGCGACGAGCAGGCACTCGCAGCCGAGCTCCACGGCCACCTCGTGGTCGTGGAGTGTGTCGCCGATCAGGAGCACCTGGTTGGCGGGGAGCCCGATATCGGCCAGCAGTGCCCGCCCGATGTCCGTCTTGGACGTGGCAAAGAGATCGGACAGGCCGCGGACGTGCTCAAAAAGAGACCGAATTCCGCGTGCGGTGAGCATCTGTTCCAGGAGGGAGAGTTCACTGGCTGAGAGAATGGACATGGGCATGCCGCGGTCCCGAAGCCGATGGAGCAACTCGACCGCTCCGGCGCGGAGGGGAGAAGTGACCGAGGTGATTGCGTAGAAGTCGTGGTACTCGCGGGCCACGTCGTCCCAGTTGTCGCGGGTGAAATCGAAACCGAGCGTCAGGTAGTAGTGCTTCACCGGAAAGCCGAAGACATCCCGGTACTGACTCATGGTGACGGTCGGGAGTCCGCGCTTTGCCAGCATCCGGTTAATGGCGGCCAGGCAGGCGGCGGCGTCATCGAGTAACGTGCCGTTCCAGTCCCAGACGATGTGCCGGATCTGCGTTGCCTTCATCAACATTGAATATGCCCAGTCTGTTTGATAAGTTTCAAGGCATGAAACGGCCGATCATCGGAATCACGATGGGGGACCCCGCGGGGGTGGGGCCCGAGCTTTGCCTGCGCATCCTGAGGAATCCGCGAATTCTGCGGCAGTGCGTGCCGGTGGTGTTCGGCGATGCGGATGTGCTGAGACGGGTCGCGCGAGTCTGTCGGTTGCCGTTCAAGGCCGAGGCGGTCCCGCTCGAGGTGTGGCGCCGCGATCCATCCGTCACTTGTCCGTTGGTGGTGGACTGTTGTTCCCTCCGCGGCGGCGGGGTCCGGCCGGGCCGCGTCCAGAAAGCGTGCGGCCGGGCGGCTTACACGTACATCGAGGCGGCGATCGACGCGGCGATGAAAGGCCGGACCGCCGCCGTCGTGACGGCGCCGATCCACAAGGAGTCATTGCGGCTGGCGGGGGTCCCGTATCCCGGCCACACGGAAATCCTGGCGGAATTGACCGGAACGAATCATGTCTGCATGATGCTGGCGTCGGACGAGATCACGGTGAGCCTGGTGACGACCCACACCGCTTACGGGCATGTGCCCGCCGAGATCAGCAAAGGGCGGATCCTGGACGTGATCCGCCTGACCGTCGCCGCCATGAAGCGGCTGGAGAAGAGCCGGCCGCGGATCACGGTCTGCGCGCTCAATCCGCACGCCGGCGAGCATGGCCTGTTCGGGGACGATGAACGGAAGATCGTGGAGCCGGCGATTCGCGCCGCGCGGAAGAAGGGGTTCAACGCAACGGGGCCCCTGCCGCCCGACACGGCGTTCATTCCGGCGAAACGCGCGGTCACGGACGCCTACGTGGTGATGTACCACGACCAGGGACTGATTCCGTTCAAGATGCTGGCGTTTGACAAGGGTGTGAATGTCACGCTGGGCCTGCCGATCGTGCGAACGTCGGTGGACCACGGCACGGCATTCGATATTGCGTGGAAGGGCAAGGCCTCGCCGAACAGCCTGATCGAAGCGGTGTCGTGGGCGGTACGGTTGGCGCGGAAACGGTAAATTGTCCCCTCACCCTGGCCCTCTCCCGCAAGGGGAGAGGGAGGGGGGCTCTTCCAGTTCCTTCCTGATGTGCGCCAGAACCCGCTCCAGATTTTCTCTGATCTGGCTATTCCAGAATCGAATAGTCCGGACTTCCTGGGAGCTCAGATACCGGGTGCGCTTTACATCCCGTTCTCGTCGTTCTGGAAGGTCATGTTCTCCGCCATCGATTTCGATACTCAATCGCTTTTCCGCGCAGAAGAAATCCAGAACGTAAGGACCGAGCGGCTGTTGGCGGCGGAATTTCATGCCCAGCAACTTGCGGTTCCGGAGACATGCCCAGAGCTTCTTCTCTGCCCATGTGATTTGTCGGCGCAACGTGCGGGCACGAGTTATGGCGGCCGTGGGCATTTCCCCCTCACCTCAATCCTCTCCCCTTGCGGGAGAGGGCTAGGGTGAGGGGTGAATTCAATCAAGATCATATGTATTAGGAGGTCAACTCGGGATCGTCCACACCTGCGGCTTGAGACCCTTCTGAGATGGGAATCGGTACACTTTCGCACCCGCTTTCAGAACCGCTTCTCCGGCCAAGACCTCGATCTTCATCTCCTGATTCGGCTCGCGGTTCCGCAGGATGTTGGCGAGCAGCAGCGCCTTTTCGGCGCCGTCGCCGCGGCCGTAGTTCCAGACTTCGTCCGGCTGGGCCAGCCGGCCCGCCTCGTCGTAGATCGAGTCCTCGGGCATGGCGCGGATCTTCGCCGTCAGCGTGTCGAGATCGAGGTCCCTGGCGCCGGCGATCGAAACGGGGCTGCGCTCGACGGCGCCCAGCACGAAGGGCTCCGCGTCGGTGCGATTCAGATCGCGATAGGCATAAAAGGCCAGGTCGGCGAACGGGTTCCGGTTGCGGATGGCGTCAAGGCGGCGGATGATGTCGTCCCGCGTCATTCCGAGTTCGATGCCGAGCGGTTCCTGCGAGGCGCTGAAGGTCTTGGACTCTGCCTTCGGGAGGCGCGGTTTCACGCAGCAGAACCCGATGAGGCGTTCGATCGCCTGCTGCGAGCTCATGCAATCGCAGGCGAACTTGGCCTTCAGCCGCGCCTGGTCGAGCGGGCTCTGGATGTCCAGGTTGCCGTGCCGGACAAAATCCTCGAGATCGTTCAGGACGATACTTTTCCCGAGCGGACCGGGTTGGAACTCCTCCTGCTCGATGTCGCCCATCAGTCTGGCGCGCGTGTTGTCGCTGACGCTGTACGGGCCGCTTTCCTCGAAGGCGAAGACGCGATCCATGCCGATGTAATGGTCCACGCCGTGCAGCGGCCAGCGGAGCTGGAAGCACTTCTGGAGGTCGTGGGAATGCCGCAGGAAGTTGTCGAGCAGTTCGACCGTCAGGTTGGCGCAGAGATAATGCTGGAGCCGGCTCGAGAAATGTCCGTAGGCGCGGCGATCGATCGTGGCGTCATCGTAGATCACGTGAATGCAGCCGGATTCGTGTGTGACCACGGTGACCTGTTCGTGTTCCAGCGCCCGGCGCGCTTGGGCCGAGAGCTCGGTGCCGTTGAACCACATGTTCTTGGTCACGAGGCGCCGGTTGTTCGTCAGAATGCCGTCGTCCACATCGACGAAGTTCTGGGAATGGAGCGGCGTGGCCAGAAGATAGATATCCTTGAGCGGAACGCCGGCCACCACGAAGAAGGCGGCGGCATAGAGCGAGGAGAGCGACACGCACTCACCGGCCCCGGTGGAATAGTTCGGCTTGAAGTGGAACGCGTCCATGGCCTCGACCGTCTCGGTCTTCCAGTAGGGGATGACGTTGCCCTCGTACTTGTTGAGTCCGAAGTGCGTGCGGATGTCGATATCGAAGTAGTACTTGTCGCCTTCGTAACCGAACAGGGCATTGGACTGGCTGAGCGTCTCGCGGTTGACGAAGTCGCTGAACCGCGACATCTCTTTCTCCTTGGTCGTGAGGCCCCACGTGTCGAGGTCGAGGTTGAAGGTGTAGTGGTCCATGATGTACTGCTTGGTCCGCGTGATGCGGCGGTAGGGCTTCATCTTGTCGATCCCGTCGAACCACGGGTCCTCGCGCCACTTCCAGAGGCGGGGCGACATGATGTTGGCCAACACGAGGCTGTAGAGCAGCTCGGGGAAGATGAAGATCTCCATGTCGGAGAGCGTGGCCGCGGCGGACTTGCGCTCGAGATCGCGGGATCGTTTCATGACTGTCCGGACCTCCTTTCCCCGGCGGCGAGCCGCGAATAAACCTGGCCTAGAACTCGGTGGGGCGGGAGCGGCGCATGACGAAGGCCGCGATGCCCCACACCACGATGAGTACAATGCCCACAATCAGCCCCACCTCGCCCCAGCGAAGGCTTTGGCGGGGCGCCGTGGGTTTGGCGACGGCAACGGGATTCACGGCGACGGCGTTGGTGATTACCGGCTTTGGCGGAGGCAGCGGCGGCAATTCGAGGAACGCCTTGGAAATGAGTCTCGCCGCTTCGTCGTCCCGCGTCTTGCGGGCCTTGGCGCCCATGATCACGGCGAGGACGCGGCGGCCATTGCGCTGAGCGGTCGCGACCACGGAAAACCCGGCCTCGGTGAAGAACCCGGTCTTCAGCCCATCGCAACCGTCGACTTCGCCGAGCAGATGGTGGTTGGGATTCTCCAGGTTCATGGGCTTGGGTCCGGTTCGGAACGGCTTCAGTCGTGTGGACGAGAGCGTCAGCACCTGGGGGTGCTGCAGGACCGCGCGAGCCAGGATGGTGAGGTCGCGTGGTGTCGAGATGTCGGGGGTCTGGTCCTTGTCTTTGGGGCTGGGGTCCAGACCGTGAACGGTGTGGAAGCGCGTGGCGGTCATGCCCAGTTCGGTGGCGCGCTTGTTCATGAGATCCACGAATCCCTCCTTGGATCCGGCGATATGAATGGCCAGGGCGGTTGCCGCGTCATTGGCGGAATGGATGACCATGGCTTCAATCAGTTTCTCAACGGTGAACACCTCCTTCTCCTTCAGGTAAACCTGCCGGCCGCCGATTCCCGCCATCTGCCGGGTCACGGTTACGGTGTTCGAGAGACTGGTGTAGCCCTGATCGATCTTCTCCAAAACGATGAGGAGATTCATGAGTTTGACGATACTGGCCGGATAGGCGGGGAGATCGGCATTCTTCTCGAACAGAACCTGGCCGGTGGCGACATCGACCACGATGGCGCCGGCATAGGGATCCTTGGATACGGTGGGGATCTTGGCGGAGCAGAGGCTCGGAACCGTCAGGAGAAGGGCGATACCAAGGCTGGAGAACAGGCGATACGACGGGCCAATCTTCATGGACAATCCTTTTTGTGTCAGGCTGGGTGTTCCAGCGGTTTATCGTGTAAAAGAGTCGCGGCTAGTTATCACGAAAGGGCCCCACGTGCAAGTGAGATTGACCCCGGCCGGAGTGAGAAAGTGTGAAGATGGGGTGGCCAGCAGACGTATAGTAGTAAGAGGCCGAGCAGATTGGGGAAGACCATCGAAAAAGGAGGTCATATGACAGGACGAAACAGCTGTTCACTTATTGCCATGGCACTATTGGCGGCCGCATTGTGCCTGCCGAGTTGTGCTCCGGCAGGCGACGCCGACGTGGTTAAAGAAGTCACCAAGCTTCTGAAGGCCCAGGTTGGCGAAACCGTGGTCCTTTCCTATATTCAGAAGGAAGGGGCCCCCGCCAAACTCAACGCCGACGCCATTGTGGATCTCAAGAAAGCCGGCGCCTCCGACGCGGTGATCCTGGCCCTCATGGGCGGCGCGGTTGCAGTTCCCGTTGCGTCCGGCGACTATCCGTTCGATCTCGACGAGAACCACCAGGTGCTCAAGCCTGTCATCCACGGACCCATGGCCGTGTTCCCGATTGTCCGCAAGGGGCCGGCCGTCAAGGGCGACTACCTCACGCTGGACGAGGCGGTGAACCAGAAACTGGTAACGATCAGGGAAAAGGGCGACGGTTCCGTACCGATCGTGATCATCGTCAACAACGGTAAGCTCCCGATCTACATTTCCGCCGGCGAGATCATCATCGGCGGAAAACAGGACCGGATCATCTCATACGATGTGATTGTCCATCCCTCCAGGGAACTGCCCGTCGAAGTGCGATGTGTGGAACACGGCCGCTGGCAGGGCGGCCAGGTGGAGTTCTCATCCTCCCCGGTCATGGGCGGCCGCGCGACCAAATCGGCGGCGCAGTTTGCCGATCAGGCGACCGTCTGGCGCGAGGTGGCGGAACAGAATGAAACGCTGGCGGCCGAAAGCAGCACCGGCAGCTACAAGGCGTCGCTGACCAAGCCGGAGATTGAGAAGGCCTATGAGGAATACGCCAAGGCCATCCTGTCCACGCTCGAGGACCGCAACGTGGTGGGTATGATCGTGGCGATCAACGGCAAGGTGCATGCCATCGAAATCTTCGGCAGCCCGCGCCTGTTCGCCCAGCTCAAGGGCAAGCTCCTGAAAGGCTACGTCCTTGACGCCATGGGCGAGAAGGACGAGAAGGCACCCCCGCCGGCCAAGGACAAGATCGTGAGCTTCTACCAGGACACGATGAAAGCGCAGGCCCAGGAGCTGAAGAAGTACGACGAGAACACGAACATGAAGCGCGAGAGTGGCGCCGCCAACGCCAGCGAATGCCTGGACAAGGACGGCGGCAGTCTGCATCGCAGTCTGTTGGCGAAATAGCCGTTACATTTCCGCTTTCTTGGTTTGGCGACGCGATGTAGCATCCCGCCAGATTGAGAGGACGTCGGCAATGGGCGGAACAGAAGGGACAGAAAGGACAACAGGGACACAAAGAAAGCAGCGAACCCGCTATCGCTCTTTGGGTCTTTGTGGTCCCTTGAGTCCCTCATCCGGTGCGGTTGAGAAGGAGGGCTTCATTCCGCCGCATGGAGGCTACAAGGAACTGCTCTCATACCAGAAGGCGGAGATCGTCTATGATGCCACGATCTACTTCGGTGACCGTTTCATGGACAGCCGTCCCTACTTCGGCTTCCAGCGGACCACGGTGCGGAGGCCGGTGTCTTCGAACTGCATGCTGACGCAGAAATTGTCGATGTCGTTGAACAGGCCGAAGGAAGACTTGTCTTTGGCGAACGACGGCTGTGTCTGACGATGGACCGAGCCGTATTGTGAGCTCATCAGCTCGAAGTTGTCCCACACCCACTTGCCGTTGCCGGGATGGACCGGCTTGAAGCCGAACAGCCGCGCGTGTTCCGCGGCCGCCGTCTCCGGCGTCGCCGACCCGCTCGCCACCAGCGGATAGAGCAGGCCGAGGTCCTGCATGCTGGCGGCGAGGGCCTGGCCCTGCGCGGCCGAGAAGAGCCCCGGCAACTGCAGGTCGCAGGCGCCGGGGTACGCTTGCAGGCAGGCGCCGTTCAGCGGCGATGTGTCGGTGCGCGCCACGCGGTCCTTGTTGCTCCAGGGCATGTTCCGGATCATCAGGTAACGGCCCTGGACCTCGATTCCGTAACGCAGCTTGACCATGCCGAAGAGGTCCAGTGTACAGATCCACGCATCCTGTCCTTCCACCTGGCTGAAGTCCACATCCACCTCACCCCGGCCCTCCCGGAGGCGAGGGCGGCTGCCCGTGGTCTGGCGCAGGTATTGCCGCGTTCGCTCCGGGTTTCGCGTCTCGACAATCAAGCTGCAGGGCCGGGTCAGTATCGACAAGGCAACCGGGATGAACATCATCTCCTCGCCGCCGCGGCCGCCGGCGCCGAGCAGGTTGGCGTTGAACGCCCCCAGCATGTCGCCGCTGCCCAGGGCGATGACGGGGTCCGCATCGTGAATCGCCAGGTGCAATCCCGGGCCGAGGTCATCGAGAATGGCCGGGCTCACGCCGCCATAGTGCATGAACATCTCCGATAGCCCCTCGGCAATCTTTCCCCACGACTGGTCGCGCAGGTTGAGCGACAGCATCACGACGGGCTCCGGAGCGAGTCCCGGCGCCTTTAGCGGTATGCCGTCTTCCCTCGTGAGAAGCACTTCGCGCAAGACGTTGTAGGCCGAGTTGTCGATGAGGGGCAGAATGAACGTGGTGGCTTCAATGGCGCCGCCCGGGGCGTCGTCGAGCCGGACGGCAATCGGGTCAAAATAGCGGCGCCAGTACTGGCTATAGTTGTCCACGTAAGCTTTGTAGGAGCTCGCCTCCTCCGGCGTGACCTTATCCACCGGCACCTCCGTCAGCGTTTTCATCGCGGGCAGCGGGCCGTAGGTTTTCGAGGACACAACGAGATTGGTGCCGATGGTAAAGTCGTTGCCGGCAGCTACGTCGGTTCCCCGCAGGTACCGGTTGGTCGCCAGCGCCTGTACCGACTCCGGCACGGGGATGCCGTCCAGCCGCGCGAGCAGGGCGGCGCCCGCGATCTGTTCCATCTTTGCGCGGGCGGCGGCGCGGCGCAGCTGGCCGATTTTGACCGCCGGGCCAACCTGCCGGCGAATGAACGGATCGGAGAAGTAGGCGTACATCCGGGTCGTGGCCCGTACCGGTAGCTGGGTCAGCATGTAGCGGAACTCCGCGCTGCGGCCCAGGCTATCCTTGCCGGCGTTCTTCTGGAGCGCCAGCACGGCCTCCAGCTCGGGTCGGCTGGTGCTGGTGATCAGGCAATCCCCCTTCAGCGCCCAGAACGCGCTGCGGCCGTCGCCGAGATCCCGCGTTACGATCTTGTCTTCCGCAAGGTCCGCCACGCCCGCCACCTTGAGCACGTCCTGGATCAGCTTGGGTTTGGTCAACCGCGAGACAACGGTCACATCCGTGCCGTCGATAAAGAACAGGTCCGGGAAGATCAGGGCCATCTCCTTCACGAGCTCCGGCTTCAGGAAGAGCTTCAGCCAGTCGGCGGTCAACCCGAGGTGCGCCAGGTATTTCGCCTTCAGGTCATACTCCACACTATTGCCGGTGAACGTGGTGCCGAGCAGGGATAGGAAATCGGCGCCATCGTCGAGGAAGGGGAGAAGGGCCTCCGGCTTGGCGACATGGACGAAGACGCGATCGCAGGGCGCGAAGTCGGCGAGTGCCAGCTCGCCGCCTTTCTCGCCTTTCAGCATTTCCTCGTACGGGTGCGATTTGACCTCGACGCCCTTGATCGTGCTCAGGGGTATCGTGCGCTGGGCGGAATTGGCCGCGACCGGGCCCACGGCCTGGAGCTGGAAAGTTTCCATCATGGCCGCGCGGCCGCCGAACAGACCGAACAGCGAGGTCGACCGGCCGGTGTTCCGGCCGGTGGGGCCGCCGCGATCGTCGAGTGAACCCAGCCACGCGTCCATCACCATGGAATCGGACGACAGTGCATACGGCATCCACGCCACGGTTCGACCGGTTTTGAGATCCGCCATCACGACCTTCTCGTCGGTCTTGACGTCGATCAGCGTCCACGTCACGTTGATCCGGGCGCCGGAGGGCGAGCTCTTGAATACCAGCGGCACGGGCGTTGCGGCGCCTTTCGGGCGAACGGCGACGATCCGGTAGGTCAATTCGCCCGGCAGCGAATCGTCGTCCTCGCGGTCCTGGCGGGTGATGACGGGCCGAATGGCCAGGTTGTGTTTCTTGACAAGGTTCGGGTCGATGGTCTCGCGCGAGAAGGAACCGTCGGTGAACGCCACCCAGTGCTTGCCGTCGTCAACGTAGGGCCGTAACTCCACGGCCAGCACCTGCTTGTCCCGGCTGTCCGGAATCTCGTTTTCCGGCGTGGCGTCGAACTTGGCGCCGGGCACCAGGAACACAAAGGGGCCGTCCACGGTCTCGTCCTCGGTCCTGTACGGCGAGCGGCGAATACTGTCCAGGACATACTGGTATTTCTTGGGATCGAGATCGGCCAGCGCGGCGGGGCCCACTTGACTGTGCTGCTTGGCGTATTCCCGACACGGCCAGTAGAGCTGCGACACCGCGTATTGCCCGGCGCGGACCTGCCGGTCGTTCTCCACCGCCAGCATACGGCGGCCCATCTGAATTTCGGCGGCTCTCGAAGGCGGAATCACGTAAAGCTGGACCACATCCGTGCCGGAGGTCGCGACGGTCGCCTCCCAGAAACCATCGGCAGGAAGAGTGATTTCGCCGCGATAGAACACGTACGCCGATTTGTCGAGCTGGTACGTGGCGTTGTTTGTGATGGAAGGCTCGGCATGGAGAAGAGGAACGGCGACGAGTACGGCGGTCAGTAGTGCGGCGGTTGTTTTCATTTCTATGTCTCCAAAAACGTTCAACATGCAACGTTCAACGCTCAACGTTGAACGCCGGAGTTCCTGTCTTGCCACTTCGCTTGCCTTCCGTCTTCCAGCTGAGCGTTGGATGTTGAACGTTTCTCTTCACGCTAGTTGGTCAGACTCTGCACCGGCGCGGGAATATGCCCGCCGCGGTTCACAAACTCGGCGGCGCCGTCCGGACAGTTCACATTCGTTACCGTGCCAGACCCGAACAAGCCGCCGAAATCCACCGTGTCGCCGACCTTCTTTCCGGGCACGGGAATTACCCGTACGCCGGTGGTCTTCCGGTTGGTCATGCCGATGGCCGCTTCATCCATGATGATGCCGGCGATCGTCTCCGCCGCCGTGTCGCCGGGCAGCAGGATCATGTCGAGGCCCACCGAGCAGACCGCCGTCATCGCCTCGAGTTTCTCCAGCGTCAACGTGCCGTCGGAGATGGCCTGGGCCAGCGCGCGGTCCTCCATGACCGGAATGAACGCGCCGGAAAGGCCGCCGACGGAACTGGATGCGAACGCGCCGCCTTTCTTGACGGCATCGTTGAGGAGGGCCACGGCGGCGGTGGTGCCGGGGGCCCCCAGTTTCCGTATGCCCATCGTCTGATAGATTTCGCCCACGCTGTCGCCGATACGCGGGGTGGGGGCCAGCGAAAGGTCCACGACGCCGAAGGGGACCCCGATCCGCTCGGCCACTTCGCGGCCGATCAGCTCGCCGGTGCGGGTGACGCGGAAGGCCGTGTGTTTCACTTCCTCGGCGATCTCATCGAGCGTCGCCTCGGGATCGGCCTTGAGCAGCCGCTCCACGGCGCGCTTCACCACGCCGGGTCCGCTGACGCCGACATTGATGACGCATTCCGGTTCGCCGGACCCCAGGAACGCGCCCGCCATGAACGGATTGTCTTCCGGAATATTCGAAAAGACCACCAGCTTGGCGGCTCCAAATCCCTTCTGGGCCTTCGTGGCCTTGGCGATGCGCAGGAGGGTCTGGCTGACGAGACGGATCGCGTCGACGTTCATCCCGGCCTTGGTCGTGGCGACGTTGATGGACGAGCAGACGCGCCGTGTCTTACTGAGGACCGCGGGCAGGGACTCGATCAGCACGCGCTCGCCGGAGGTCATGCCTTTCTGGACCAGGGCGGTGAATCCACCGATGAGGTCCACGTGGACCTCGGCAGCGGCTTCGTCGAGCGCCCGGGCCAGAACCAGTGCGTCCGCCGTTGTGTGGCCTTCGAGCAGGATGCTGGCCGGCGAGACGGCCAGCCGCTTGTTGACGATGGTCAAGCCGTACCGTGCCGTCAGCTGGTCGCAGATGCGGACGAGGCTGCCGGCCTTGATCCGGATCTTGGCTTGGATGGCCGCGGCGACCTGTTTCATGTCGCGGCCCGCGCACTCGTTCAGGTTGATGCCCAGGGTGACGGTGCGGACATCGAGATTCTCCTCCTGCAGCATGCGGACCGTGGAGAGAATGTCGGATTTCCTAAGCATTGGGTTTGCCTCCGAGCAGTGACTTGATGGGGCCGACTTCGTTGGTGGCCCGGAAGATGTTCTCGTGCTGGA
>Ga0172375_10003232_pt1 | contig 24858 bp, 18 predicted proteins | sample LakKiv1m_FD_114537 | JGI IMG/M metagenome (GOLD analysis project Ga0172375, IMG submission 114537) | Freshwater microbial communities from Kabuno Bay, South-Kivu, Congo - kab_092012_11.1m | ecosystem: Environmental > Aquatic > Freshwater > Lake | place: Democratic Republic of the Congo...
ATGCTCGGTTCCTTGTACTCGCCAAACACGTCCCGGAAGACATTGGCCATCTCGCCCACGGTGGCGTAGTCCTTGCAGCAATCCACCAGGTAGGGCATGACGTTTTTCCGGTCACGGGCCGCCTGCTCCAGGGCCTTGAGGGATCGGCTCACAGCGGCGCTGTCTCTTTCCTTCTTCAGTTGTTGAAGCCGCTCGATCTGGAGCTTTGCCCATGCCTCGTTATATTCATGGAGTTCCACCTCCATGTCAACACCTTCCGTATATTTGTTGACCCCGACCTTGATAACCTCTCCCGCCTGGAGTTTCTTCTCGAACTCATAGGCCTGCCGGCCCACCTCCCTCTGGACGTATCCGGAGGCCACTGCCTCCACCATGCCGCCCATCTTTTCCACCTTTTCCATCTCTTCGAGGATCTTTTCCTCCATCTGTTTGGTGAGGGTCTCCATGAAGTAGGAACCGGCCAGGGGATCGACGGTATCCCTGAGCCCGATCTCGTCCATGAGGATCTGAAAGGTGCGGAGGGAGAGAAGGGCCGCACGCTCGGTGGGGATGGTGTAGGCCTCGTCGAAGGAGCAGAGGGCTGTGGTCTGTGCCCCGGAAAGGGCCGCGGCCAGAGCGTAATAGGCCCCGCGCATGATGTTGTTCTCGGGCTGCTGCTTGGTCATGCCCGATCCCCCGCCCCCGAATATGCCCCGCAGAAAGAGGGCCTTCTTGTCTTTGACGCCGTAGCGATCCCTCAACAGGATGGCCCAGAGTTTTCGGGCGGCCCTGAATTTGGCCACGGTTTCCCACAGGTTGCCGTAGATGTTCAGGTTGAAGGAAAAGCTGCCCACAAAATCCTCGGCCCTGTACCCGCGGGCGATCACATTGTCGATGTAGGCGAAGGCGATCTGAAAGGCGTAGGAGATCTCCTGGGCCGGCGTGCAGCCGGACTCGCGAATGTGGTAGCCGCAGACCGAGACCGGATTGCACCGGGGGAGTTCCTTCATGGCGTATTCGATGGTGTCGCCGATGAGCCGCACCGCCGGTTCCACCGGGTAGATCCACGCCCCCCGGCCCACCATTTCCTTTAGGATGTCATTCTGGGGGGTTGCCGAGATGTCGGTCTTTTGGTACCCGAACCCCTCGGCCACGGACTGATACATGGCCAGCATAATGGAAGCGACTGCATTGATGGTGAGGCCGCTCCCGATGCGGTTGAGCCGGATATCCTTGAAGGCGATCTCGAAATCCCTGAGCGAATCCACCGCCATCCCGACGCGTCCCACTTCTCCCTCGGCCATTTCGTTGTCGGAATCGTAGCCCATTTGGGTGGGGAGGTCAAAGGCCACATTGAGTCCTGTCTGGCCGTGGGAGATCATCAGCTTGAAACGTTCATTGGTCTCCTCCGGCGTCCCGAATCCGGTGTACTGCCGGGTGGTCCAGTTGCGGCTGCGAAAGCCTAACGGGTGGATGCTTCGTGTGAAGGGAAACTCCCCGGCATCCCCTAAATCCTTATGGTAATCAAAGCCGATCTGATTGAGGTCCTCCGGGGTATAGACCGGCTTGACCTTGATGCCGGACTGCAAAATGACCTCTTTGATGGCATCCTTCTCATCCTTGATATAGGTTGCTACGCCCATCTGTGCCTCTCTCTTAAACGGTTACCGATTGCGGAGGAGTGAAACCCTTGGTCTTCCTTCCTGTGGTTTGAAGCCATCTATCTGCCGGTCGCGTGCGTTTCAATGAATGCGACAATGTCGTTAAAATAACTCCCTCCCGGAAATATCCCCTGAATCCCCATCTCCTTCAGGGCAGGGATATCCTTGTTGGGAATGACGCCCCCGACCGCCACCAGTTTGTCGTCCAGGCCCTGTTCTTTGATCATGCCCATCAGCTTGCGGCAGATCGGGATGTGGGCCCCTGACATGATGGACAGGCCGATCACGTCCACATCCTCCTGCAACGCCTGATTGACGATGCTGGCCACGGTCTGATGAAGACCGGTATAGATGACCTCCATCCCGGCCTCCCGCATGGCATGGGCAACCACCTTGGCCCCTCGATCATGACCGTCCAGGCCCGGTTTAGCCAACAGGACGCGTATCTTTCGCTCTCCCATATCTCGCTCCTTAATCCCCGAATTCTTTCAGCACAATCTCCTGGCCTCTCAGGATGTGTTCCCTTACGAGCTTCTCCACCTGATCGGCGTCTTTTTGCTTCATCGCCTTGAGCATCCGGCGGTGATCCCCGTGGCTCAGCTCAGCCATTTCCTTGACCTTGAGGATCACCACCCGGTACCGGTAAATGTGATCTTTCAGATCATTGATCATCTTGATCAGGCGGGGGCTGCGGCTGAGGGCATAGAGGAGGTCGTGGAATTCGGTGTTGATCTGCGGCAGCGCCGCTGTATCCCCCCGATTCAGACACCGTTCGTAATCCTCCAGCTTGGCCTCCAGGGGCTGCAATTCACCCTCTGTATGCCGAATGGCCGCCAGCCGGGCGGCGTAACTTTCGAGAACGCTTCGGATGCCGAAGGTCTCTTCGATATCGGCCCGGCCCAACCCCTCCACAAAGAAGCCGCGCCTGGGATCGTGACGGAGAAGCCCCTCTCGTTCCAGTTTATGGATGGCCTCCCTGACCGGCGTGCGGCTGATGCCCAAAGTTCCAGCCAGTCGGCTTTCGACCATGCGACTTCCCGGCCGGAAATTTCCCTGAATGATGGCCTGCTTGAGACTCTCATAAACGCCCTGGCCCAGGGATCGTCTTACAGGCAGGGAGGGGAGCGCTTCAAAGGCCGGGACATCGGCTTTGTCGGTTTCAAGCATGGCCGATTCCGATGCGATATGGATTAAAGGCCAAATTGCCTGGCGATAGTCGTTTGCAAGACCTCATGGGTCCCGCCGCCGTAGAGCAGAAAACGGTTGTCCCGGTAGTATCTCTGGACCGGATATTCCATGGAATAGGCATAGGCCCCGAAGATTCGGGTCGCCTCGTCGCAGGCGCTGCACGTCGACTCGACCGTGAAGTATTTTGCCATGGAGGCCTCGTTCAGGCAGGGCACCTTCTTGTCGATCAGGTGGGTCACCTTATAGGCCATGAGACGGCCTGCCTCCAGGTTGACGGCCATATTGGCGATCTTGGCCTGAATGAGCTGGTATTGCCCGATCGGTTTTCCGAACTGAGACCGTTCCTTGGCGTATCGGATAGAATCGTCCATGGCGGCCCGATGGAGCCCGATAGCCAGGCAGGCGGTCATGATTCGGATCTCTGCAAGGATGGTGAGGAGCACATTCAGGCCTTTCCCCAACTCGCCCAGCATGTATTCCTCCGGGACATGGCAGTTGTTGAAATAGATCTCGGACAGGGACGAGGTCCGGGTGCCGAGGGTCTCGAATTTCTTGCTGTGGGAAAAACCGGGCGTGTCGCTGGGAACGAAGACGAACATGAGGCCTTTCAACTTCTTGGCGGGATCTGTCTGGCAGAGGACCGTATGGAAATGGCCGTAGGGCCCACTGGTGGACCAGGTCTTCATGCCGTTAACCACCCATCCATCTTGGACCTTTGTAGCCGACGTCCTCACCGCGCCCAGGTCGGATCCCGCCTCCGGCTCCGTCAACTGAAAGGCCCCGATCTTTTGCCCCTTAAAGGCGGGGCGCAGATATTCTTCGTGCATCTTTGGGGTCCCATAGAGGTAGAGGCCGTTGGTGGCCATGAGGCACTGCATGGCCGTGGTGGCGGCCAGGCTGAGGAGGCCCCTTGCCAGTTCTTCGACGGCAATACAGAACAGCGTGGTGTTGCCGCCGGATCCCCCTGCTTTCTTGGGGTAGCGGATGCCCAGGATCCCCATATCGGCCAGCTTATGGAACAGATAAAACGGGAAATCTCCCTTTTCATCGATCTCTCTGGCCGCGGGGATCACTTCCTCGTTCACGAACCTGGCCATGACTTTTCTGTGGAGCGTTTCGATATCTGAACGTAACATGGTTCCCCCCTACTTGCGCTGGCTTTTCGAAACTGCCCGGGTTAATTCGGGGACCACCTGATGCAGGTCCCCCACGATGCCCCAGTCCGCTACCTGAAAGATGGGCGCCCGGGGGTCTTTGTTGATGGCGATGACATATCGGGAGCCCAGCATCCCGGCCCGGTGCTGGATCGCGCCGGATATGCCGCAGGCGATATAGATCTCGGGCCTGACGGTCTGGCCGGTCTGGCCTACCTGCCTCTCAACGGGGAGCCATCCCTCCTCCACAACGATCCGCGTCCCCGCCACTTCGCCGCCCAAGGCCTCTGCCAGGGAAAACAGCGATTTCATCCCCGCCTCGGTGCCGACGCCCCGTCCGCCTGCCACGATCACCCGGGCCTCTCCGAGACTGACGCCCTGTTTCTTTTCCTTGAACCGTTCGAGGATCTTCGTGCCGATCTCCTTTTCGGTGAGAGACACCTTGTAGGGAATGATCTCTCCCCTGTTGCCTATCTTCTTGACGGCCTCCATGACGCCGGGCCGTACCGTGGCCATCTGGGGCCTGGAATAGCGGTTGGCGATGGTGGCCATGACATTGCCGCCGAAGGCAGGCCGGGTCTGAAGGAGAATCCGTTCATCCGGATCGATGGTCAACTCCGTACAGTCGGCGGTCAGCCCCACCCCTACCCGGCGGGAGACGCGAGGGCCCAGGTCCCGACCGATATGCGTAGCCCCCATCAGCAGGATATTGGGCTTGTACTGGGCAATCAGATCGCCCAGGACCTTGGCGTAGGCGATGGTCCGATAATCCTTTAGGGATTTGTGCTGAGCCAGGTGGATACGGTCCGCCCCATACTCGAAGAGCGTCTTTGCTATCCCGGATACCTGATGGCCGAGAAGCACGGCCGACACCTTCTGACCAAGATCCGCGGCCAGCGATTGGGCCTTTCCCAGGAGTTCGAGGGAGACTCGGCTCAGGACGCCGTCGCGTTGTTCCGCAAAGACCCAGACCCCTTCCCAGTCGCTGAAATCAGGGATCGCCTTCGGCTGAATGTCAGTCTGAATGGCCTTCTGCTTACAGACCTCGATGCAGGCACCGCAGGAGGTGCACGTCTCCAGGATATGGGCCTTGCCGTCCTTCAGTTCGACAGCCCCATAGGGGCAGGCCTTGATGCAGCGCTTGCATCCATTGCACAGTTCGGTTTCAATCCAAACGGTCATGTCCGTATCTCCTCAATTCCGGCAGTGATTGTGCTTACACCAAGGCACAAAGCCACAGAGGTTTTTCTTTTAAATGATGCCCTTTTCTTTAAGTGCAGATAGTTCTTTATCCGAGTACCCAAGCTGCTGTCCGATTACCTCCCGGTTATGCTCTCCGAAACGGGGAGGGAAAGGAAGCTTACGGTCCAGTTGCTCCAGAAAGGGCGTCATATTCGGGGGAGGCGGCAGGGTAATCTTGGTGCCGGTCTTCTCGTCCCTTGAAAAGAGGATGCGCCTCGCCACCAGGGGGTCCTCGATGACCTCGGGAATCGTTTTGATCTTGCTGATGGGGAGCGTCAGGGAATTGAACAGGTCAATCAGTTCCTCGGAGGTATGCAGACGGGTGACCGTATTGATGGCCTGGTTCAGATTGTCCACGTCCTTGATTCTTCCCGCGTTCTTTTCATACTCCGGTTTGTCCAGGGTCTTGAACATCTCCTGGGAGACCATGGATTTCCATTGCCGGTCATTTCCTACGGCCATATAGACGAATCCGTTGCTGGTCTGATAAACCGAGACCGGGCAAAAGAACTCGTGGGTGTTTCCCCTGCGGGTGATCTTCTTGTTGAGGAGTTTCGTTAAGGTGATGGGCACCGTCATCCAGGAGACCGAGGATTCGAACATGGATACATTGATGCAGGAACCCTCGCCAGTGGCCTGGCGTTTGAAAAGGGCCTTCATGAGAAGCCCGTAGGAATGCTCGCTGGTTCCCATGTCCGGCAGGGGAATGCCCAGAACCTGAGGATCGCCATTGGCCTCTCCGGTAAGCTCCATCAGGCCGGATCGGGCCTGCAGGATAGGATCGTAGGCGGCCTCGTTGCTGTCCGGACCGAATCCGGTGACGCCCAGCCAGATGATGTCCGGCTTGACACCCTTCAACGTCTCATAATCGATGCCCAGCTTCTGGTAATTCCGGGGGAGCTGGTTGGTGGCAAAGATATCCACCTTCAGTTCACGGATCAGGCGGTAGAAGATTTGCTGACCTTCCGGATCTCCGAGATTCAGCGTCACGGCCTTTTTCCCGGCATTGATGCAGAGAAAATAGGCATTCATCCGCTCTTCGCCCAGGACGTTTTCGCCGATCATTCGGTTGGGATCGCCATAGACGGGGTGTTCCATTCGGATGATATTCATGCCGTCATGGGCCAGCCGGTAGGTCAAATAGGGGAGTACGGTTGCCTGTTCAAGGGATAGAACAGTGATGTTTCTGAACAGATCCATGGGTTCCTCCTTGCAAGCCGGGTAATCACCCATCGAAGGGTGGATGGGGCAATGTGGATGGTCTATGTCAGGGGGTTGTGTACTGTATACAATCTGATGTGTCAAGCGCTTTTTTGGCAATCAGGCGTGGGCGGAAACAGATTCCCCATGCCCGCGCAGGAATGGAGCGGACCGTTAACAATGCCCACGCAGACATGGGAGAATGATCTTGATCTTGGCCGGCAGAATGTATCTGAGCGCGGAAATCGAGGGGAGGTATGGATCAGGACGCTGATTCAGAAGCGAGTTCTCTTAGGGCAGCGGCATTCTTTTGAAAACGGGCCAGGTTTTTCTTGATATTCTTCTTGTTGGATTTTGCCTTGCGGGCGCGAATCGCTTTGGTCTGTTTGCTGTTGGACGCCATGGGTCTCTGTCTCCTTACAGTTTATAATATATTGATGGAGCTCAAAAATAGGCGTTCTCAGGGGCCGTGTCAAGCAAAAATTGTCAGACCCTTTCGCTCGTTGACACATCATTAAGGGAGCAAGGACAAGCCATGATCTGGACCGATGATCAATATTTTAGAGCGGTTATTTAAAAGAACCCTGAGGCTGCCGGCTTTCTCACGGTTCCACCATACTTCTATCGGCTTTTCCAATGCGTTCGCGGTTGGCTATCGGAATTTCCAGTTTGACAGTACAGGACCGCCTTCCTATGCTACGCAAAATCCCTGCAAGGAGTTTTCCTCATGAATCGGTTTTTCGGCTTTACCTGAGTTCCTACAAGTCTACTGCCCGTGGTTGGTAGGCGCAGGGTATGGCCGGAAAACTGACTCATCCTATTGGTATTCCCATACGTACTCTTCCCTGACAGATTCCAGCTTTTTCGTCTGCGCTTGATCGGAAAAACACCGGGGGCAATGGTGCTGGGCGCCCCGCGGGCTTCAAACCCGTTGGCCCGGTCTGCAAAACCGGGAGGAGGTTCGATTCCCCTTGCCCCCTCCAACGATAAACCGATAGGAGTCATGACAAAAGGTTGCTGACAAATGGTCTCCAAATTTCTAACAGCCGGGGTGGCAGGCCATGTGGACCATGGGAAGACCACCCTGGTGCGATGCCTCACCGGAATCGATACGGATCGGCTGCGAATCGAAAAAGAACGGGGGATGTCTATCGAGTCGGGCATTGCACCCTTAGCGCTTTCATCCGGCGATCAGTTGGCCGTGGTGGATGTCCCCGGACATACCGACTTCCTCAAGAATACCATTCGGGGCCTCAGCGCCGTGGATATGGGCATTCTGGTCGTGGCGGCGGATGACGGGGTGATGCCGCAGACCCTGGAGCATATCCAGATTCTCGACTTCTTCGGGGCGAAGGGCGGATTCGTTGTCTTGAGCAAGGCGGACCTGGTGGATGACGAAACCAGGGAGATGGCCGAGCTGGAGATCAGGGACCTGACAGAAGGGACCTTCCTGGAAGACAGGCCGGTCGTCCCATTTTCGTCGGCAGACCGGAGGGGGCTCGCCGAAATCCAAACCCGGATCGAGGAGGCGGCAGAAGCGGTCAGGGGCAAAGACTTCCAGGCCCCTTTTCGCTGCTGGATCGACCAGGTAAAGGCATTTGCGGGTTTCGGGACCGTGGCCAGCGGGACCGTTCTTTCCGGATGCGTTCAACAGGACGACCCCCTTTGTCTCATGCCCAATGGCATGGAAACCCGCGCCCGTTCCGTCGAGACGCACCATGAGACCTGCGCAAAGGCCTGGGCCGGCCAACGGGTCGGCATCAACCTTCATCGGGTGCCTGTTGACAGGGTCAGCCGTGGGTTGCTGATGGCAGCTCCGGGATCGGTGGCGCCGACCTATCTCCTCAATGTGGATCTCCGGGTTGTTGAAAGGGCCGGGAGACCTCTTCGAAACCGACAAAGGGTGAAGCTCTATCTGGGTACGTCGGTCACAAACGCCCTCGCCGTCCTTATGGAAAAGGACCAACTGGCGCCAGGTGAGAGGGGGCTTGTCCAGTTTCGGTTGATGCGACCGGTGGCCGCACTTCCAGGAGACCCTTTTGTCGTGTGCTTGTTGAATGTGCCAACCGTGATCGGCGGCGGAAAGGTGATCGAGGTCCCACAGGAAAAGTTCAGACAAATCAAGGCATCGACGACCCTTCCCTGTCTCAAGGCCCTTCAGGAGAACGACCTGGAGGGGTTCGTGACGCATTTTTTTGCGGGGAACATGTGTCGTCCGGTCACCTCCGGCGAGCTATCACGGGAAACAGGGTTTCCCATCGCCCTGATGGAATCGGAGATGAGAACCCGGGTGGCATCCGGAGAACTCCTTTCATTCAAGGGCCGGGGTGTATTGAAGAAGACTGTGTACCAAGAATTGAAGGCGAGACTGCCGGTCGTGGTGGAGGCGATCCTGCGGGATGACCCGCTCAAAATGAGTGCAACCGCTGAAGAGATTCGAAGGCAACTGGCACCCTCCCTTGATGAAGCCCCCTTTCAGCGAATGTGCGCCGAGCTGTGCAATGAAGGGGTATTGATAAAGACCGGTGGGAGCTTCAAGCTGCCGAGTCTTTCCGTGAACGTGTCTGACAAACAGGGGGAACTCATCGAGAAGTTGCTTGACTATGCTGAATCAAGCGGTTTCGTGCCTTTCAGCGCGGATACGTTTTGGAAGGTGTATGGAAGGAGCAAATTGAACAAGAACGAAGTTCAGAGGCTCCTCGATTATCTCCAAAAGCAGGGGCGTCTGGTCAGGCTCAACAACAGACGCTTCCTGACCCCCCAGGCGGTGGAGCAGATCAAAGAGCGGGTGAGAGCGGTCATCGGCTCTAAAGGCGATCTGACGGTTGGCGACTGCAAGGAGGTGCTCGGCTACGGGAGGACGGTCGGGGTCCCGGTATTCGAATACCTGGACACCATTGGATTCACTCACAGACAGGGAGACGTCCGGGTGCTCAATGCGGGCGACTGAATGTGATGGGAAGGGAAGGGTATGTCGGTTTTTATCCACCGTGAGGCAAGGTTGAAGAAGCGTCTCGAAATGTTGAGGCGGGGAGACAGGAAATCGTCCATGGCCGCGGAAAGGGCTCAGGGACTTATCCGAAAGCTGTTGCAGGAAGACCTGGCGTTCCTGGAGGAAACATTCAATCGGACCAAACATGGGGAATTGAGGATCGACAAGTGCCGGAAATATGATCTGGGAAGCGGATTTCGGCTGGTCTGCGTGGAGCATGGCCGGGATCTCCTGATTACCTATGTGGGGGCCCATGACGATTGCGACCGCTGGATCGAAAACAACCGCCGATTCGAACCTGAGGCTGCTGAACTCAGTGATGGCAAGATGTTTTCAGCGGACGAGGGAGATGGGAACAACGCCGGTGAGATGGAATGCGGCATGCCATATGACGATGACATGGATTATGACGATATTCTCATGAAACAGATCGATGACAACCTGCTCAGGGAGATCTTTTGTGGACTGTGCAGAGGAGAGGCTTGAAAGGAGAGACATATGCAAGAGGTCGTGACACCAAAAAGACTGCCGGATCCGGTAAAAAAGGAACTGGCGAAATTCGATTTGAACGCCTGCTTTACCTGCGGGACCTGCTCCGGGGGGTGCCCGATCACGGGGTCGCCGGGCATGGAAGGATGGGATATCCGCAAGGTCATTCGGATGCTGGCCCTCGGCATGCTGGACGAGGTGGTGGAGTCGAGATTTCCATGGGTCTGCACCGGGTGCGGTCGGTGCGCCTACGCCTGCCCCATGGGAATCGATATCCCATATGTCATGCTCCAGATGAAACACCTCAGGCCCAGGGACAAGGTGCCGGGGATCCTGCACAAGGGGGCCGAGAACAACTATAAGACCGGCAACAACATGGCGATTCCCCAGCAGGACTATTTTTTCCTCCTGTCGGACCTGGGCCGGGAGATGGCAGAGGAGGACTGCCCTGGCTTTTATGTGCCCGTCGACAAGGACGATGCGGACATCCTTTTTTTCCCCAATTCCAAGGAGGTCTTTGCAGACAACGAGGACATGAAGTGGTGGTGGAAGATATTTTATGCGGCCCGGGAGAACTGGACTGTCCCTTCGGCCAACTGGGAAGCGGTGGATTGGGGTCTTTTTACCGGAAATTATGACTACATGCAGGCATTTGCCCAGCGCAAGATCGATTTCATGAAAGACCATCGGATCAAACGAATGATCATGCCCGACTGCGGCGGAGGCTCCTATGGCTGTCGCGTGGGGATGAAGGCCTGCGTCCATGACGATCCGGCGAATGAGATTTCCTACATCTACCTGTACGAATACCTGAAGGAACTTCTGGAATCGGGCAGGATCAAGGTGGACAAGAGCGTCAATGCCGGCAAGGTCTTCACATGGCACGACTCCTGTAAACACGGACGGGAGCTGGAACGTCATTTCGGAAAGGGATACTATGATGAACCTCGCTGGATCATCCAGCAGTGTGTGGATGAATTTGTGGAGATGCATCCCAACCGGGCCAATGCCTTCTGCTGCGGCGCCGGGGGGGGCATGTGGCCGGGGCCTTACGAGGATGAGGCGGCCTATCAGGGTCGGATGAAATACGAAGGGATCAAGAACAGCGGGGCCAACGTACTGGTGGTCGGATGTTCCAACTGCCATGATCAACTCATGAAACGGGTCCCCAAGTACTGTCCCGAGTACAAGTACGAAGTGAAATACATCTGGGAACTGGTGGCCGACTCTCTGGTCATTGAGCCTTGGACCGACGAGGAGGTTGCGAAGGGAGAGGCTGAAGGCAAGGCCCAGTGGGAGGCACTGGGCGTGGATATGGATGAGGAATTTTAACATTCCGAACCGGAAAAGAAAGGGAAAAAAGCGATGAGCGAAGACTATCGAGAGATGTGGAAGGGGTTGGGCCTGGATCTGGCGGCCCATGACATGTTGCTGGAGGTCCTGGGCAAAGGCTATGGGGACATCTACTTGTCCCAGAAGGACCGGCCCGAAGGCATGGGTTATTTTGACTTTGTCCTGAGCGAAGTGCACGGTCTGCGTATCAAGGAATTGATGAATGAAAAGGCTGCCGGCAAGAAAGTGATTGGCTCCTTTTGTGTGTTTGTGCCTGAAGAGATCGTCCGCGCGGCGGATGCCACCCTGGTGGGGCTTTGCACCGGGGCGGATTTTGCGACTGAAGAAGTGGAAAAGCTCCTGCCCCGCAACACCTGCTCCCTGATCAAGTCGGCCTTTGGATTCAAGCTGGCCAAGGTCTGCCCCTACATCGAATCCGCTGACATGATCGTGGGCGAGAACACCTGCGACGGGAAGAAGAAGTCCTATGAGGTGCTCAAGGACCTTGTTCCCAATCTCTACGTGATGGACCTGCCTCAGATGAAATCGCCCGAGGGAAGGGCGCTTCTCAAGGCAGAATACTTTCGATTCAAAGAGGCGGTCGAAAAGCTCACGGGAATGACCATCGATGCCCCCAGACTCAAGAAGGGGATCGAGATCGTCAACGCCAAGAGAAGGGCCATCCACCGGCTCGCCAGCCTCCGAAAGGCGGACCCGGCCCCCATCTCCGGACTGGATGCCCTTCTCGCCAACCAGGTCTTCTTTTACGACGATCCGGCCCGGTTCACGGACTCGGTCAACAAAATCTGCGACGAACTGGAAAAGCGGATCGAAGCAGGAAAGGGAGTCTTTCCGAAAGGGACCCCGAGAATTCTCCTTTCGGGCTGTCCCATGGCTGTTCCCAACTGGAAGCTCCCCTGGATCATCGAGACATCCGGGGCCGTCATCGTGGGAGAGGAATCCTGTGTGGGCGAGCGCGGCACCCGCAATTTGACCGACGCCAGCGGCAGTACGGTGGAAGACCTGATGGAGGCGATCATCGACCGTCACTTCAAGGTGGACTGCGCCATCTTTACGCCCAATCCGGATCGGTTGGCCCATGTGGAGGAGATGTTCCACGAGTACAAGGCCGATGGCGTCATTCATTACGGCCTCCAGTTCTGTCAGCCCTACATCACCGAATCCCTGCCTGTGGAAAAGGCACTGGAAGAGAATAAGATCCCGGTGCTTCGCATCGACACGGACTACAGCATGGAAGATGTGGGCCAGCTCAAGACCCGGGTCGAGGCCTTTATCGAGGTAATCAAATAGAGGGTTGGAGACGGCATGCTCTGCGCAGGCATTGATATCGGTTCCCGGACCATAGAGGTGGTCCTGATCGAAGGTGGCTCCGTGGTCGAAACCAGGCAGGCAGCGTCTGGTTTCGACCCCCTTCAAGAGGCCATGAGGCTGTTGGATGGTGTGAAGCCGGACCGCCTCATGGCTACGGGTTACGGAAGGCATTTGCTGGAAGTGGCCATGGATACGCCCACAGTGACCGAAATAAAGGCTTATGGCGCGGGGGGGGCCTTTCTGTTTCCCGAGGTCAGGACCATTCTGGACATCGGGGGGCAGGACTCCAAGGCCATTGCCCTCAACGGCTCAGGCAGGGTGCTCAAGTTCGAGATGAATGACCGGTGTGCGGCAGGGACCGGAAAATTTCTCGAGATCATGGCCCAGACCCTGGGATACGACCTGGATCAATTCGGCCGGGAGGCCCTGAAGTCGCCGGATGAAATCCAGATCAGCAGCATGTGCACCGTGTTTGCAGAATCAGAGGTGACCTCCCTCCTGGCAAAGGGGAAGGATCGGAGCCACATCGCCAAGGGCCTTCACCGTTCGGTGGTCAAGAGGGCCGTGAGCATGCTCAAGAGGGTCACGGTGGCAGAGCCCCTCCTGTTTGCCGGCGGGGTTGCGCAAAATCCCTGCATGGTGGACATGCTGCAGGAGGCCACAGGGACCACAATCCTGGTTCCCGAGGCCCCCCAGATGGTAGGGGCCCTGGGCGCGGCCTTACTATCGTCATCAACCCCTTGACCGCAGGGCTCCGTTTCCCTCAAAGAAAACGAGTAATTGATCGTTCAGTATGACCCCCATTTCAATATCCCCCATTCCAAGGCCCCTCGATGTGCCCGAGATGACGCCGGCGGGTCCCATCAAGGGCTATGCCCGGCCGGGCAGGCTTCCCTTCCTGACAGATCATCCGGTCTCACCAAAAGGCCTTTTCATAGCGCGCATTTTCGGCTTTACCTGAGGATTCAAGAAATAAATCCACCCGGGTCTCGGGCCGGACAGTCTGGCTAAGTCCGTAACTTAAGCGCCTTTCTGAAGCGGCGCCATCTCCTGATGTTGATGAAAGGCCTTTTCCGCGAAACGACGCCGAGGACCATCAGGGGTGCTGTTTATACTATGATTCGAAGAAAGAAACGATGAGCCGATGAAAAACCAAAGGGCGCTGGAGGAGAGCGTCATCTTGATCAAGGGGGCAGGGGAGAAGGCCAGCGCCGTTGCCTACTCCCTGTATCGGGCCGGCATGACACGGATCGTCATGACCGACCTCCCGGTGCCCAGGGCCGAACGCCGGGCCGTATCCTTTTGTGAGGCCCTCATTGACTGGCGAAAGGAGATCCACGGGGTTGTCGCCCAACGGACAGATCCTTCCATGGAGATGATCCTTGAGTGTTGGTCCGAAGGAAAGATCCCTGTTGTTGCAGACCCGGGAAGAGAAACCCTTCAATTGGTGAAACCGGATGTCTTTATCGATGGGCTGATGGCCAAGCACAACACGGGGACACGGATCCGGGATGCAGCCCTGGTCATCGCCCTGGGGCCGGGCTTTCTGGCCGGGACGGATTGCCATCTGGTTGTGGAGACAAACCCGGCGAGTTCGGATCTGGGTCGGGTGATGTCAGTGGGAGAGGCCGAAGAAAATACGGCCGTACCTGTGTCGGTCATGGGTTTGACCATGGAAAGACTCATCAGAGCGCCGGCAGAAGGGAGACTGGTTTCGCAGAAGCAGATCGGCGACAGGGTGAAGAAGGACGACATTATCGGATACGTGAATTCGAGCCCGATCGAGGCGCAGATCCCCGGGTGCATCTGGGGCCTTGTCCGTGATGGGGTCCCCGTGAAGAAGGGACAGAAGGTAGGCGACATCGATCCTCGGGGGAGACGGGAACTTTGCTTCGAGATCACTCCCGAGTCCCGAAGCATTGCGGATGAGCTGGTAAAAGGAATACGCAGCCATTTGAGCCGTTGAATCGGGTGGAGGGTGGGAAGATATGGCGACCCGGACAGGTGCCAGGGCTGCATGATCTGCGCCAGGCGATGCCCGGTGGAGGCAATTTCTGGCCGTAAGAAGCAGGTCCACGCGATTGATCAGGAGAGATGCATCAAATGCGGGACATGCCTGGAGGCCTGCCCTCCTCGATTTTCAGCGGTGACAAAGACCTCGGCCCCTTTTCCGCATCGCGTTCCGCAGGAAGGAACACCCGTTGGCGCAGAGGGGAAAGAGACGCTCGCCGCAGGGCCATGACGGAAAAAAATATCAGCATCGCTATTGCCGGGCATGTGGACCATGGGAAGACGACGCTGGTCCGCTCCTTGACCGGTGTGGATACGGATCGGTTGACAGAGGAAAAGCGGCGGGGCTTTTCCATTGAATGCGGGGTGGCGGCGCTTGATCTCCCTTCGGGAGAGAGGGTCGCCCTTGTGGATGTCCCCGGGCAGACCCGGTTTCTCAAAAACACGATTCGAGGCCTTTCCTGTGTGGACATGGCCATTCTCGTGGTGGCGGCCGATGACGGGGTCATGCCCCAGACCCTGGACCATCTGGACATCCTCAACCTCCTCAAGGTCAGATCCGGTTTCGTTGTATTGAGCAAGGCAGACCTGGTGGATGAGGAGACGCTGGAACTCGCAGGGATGGAGATCCAAGAGATGGTCAAGGGCACCTTTCTCGAAGAAAAGCCGATCGTCCCCTTTTCAGCCGTGAATCGGCGGGGAATTGCGGATATCGTACGGCATATTGCGCTGGAAGGGGAAGATTTGGGAGGCAGACCCTGCGACGCCCCGTTCCGCCTCTGGATCGATCAACTGAGGGGGCTTCCCGGATTCGGGACCGTGGTCACCGGGACCATCCTGTCAGGGTCTGTCAGTCAGGATGATCGGCTCTGTCTTCTTCCATCGGGCAAGGAGACCCGAGCGCGGTTCCTGGAGGTCCACCATCATCGCGTGCCCAAGGCGGCCGCCGGGCAACGGGTCGGCATCAACCTCCCCAGGGTGACCGTGAAGGAGGTAGGCCGGGGAATGCTCCTGTGCAAGCCGGGCGCCTTCGCTGCCACATCATTGTTGAACGGGGAGATACGGGTGAGGAGCAGGGCGGCCGGCCCACTCAGAAACCGGCAGCGGGTCAAGCTCCATCTGGGCACATCCATCACCAACACTATGGTCGTCCTCATGGAAAGGGAACGCCTGGAACCAGGCGAGAGCGGGTTGGCCCAGCTTCGATTAGCAGCTCCCGTGGCAGCATTGCCAACGGACCCATTTGTCGTCTCCCTCCTGAATGTGCACAGCGTCATTGCCGGCGGGACTGTCCTGGAGATCCCGTTGGAGAAATATCGCAGGGCCAGGGCCGCCGCTACGATCCCTTATCTGAAGGCGATTCAGAACGGTAATCTGAAATCGGTCATGGACCGTTTTTTTAGCGATCACGTCCGGAATCCGGTCTGTGCTCCGGACATCGCGCGGCGAACGGGTTTCGCAGTCCAGGAGATCGGGGCGGAGATCCATAGGCGGGTCATGAGCGGCGAGATGCTCTCCTTTGAAGGACGCGGTTTCATGGGGAAGGGGCGGTATCAGGCCCTGAAGGAGGAACTGGTGAAAGTGGTCGAAAAGGTGCTCTCAGGGAATCCGTTTCAGCGGGCGGTCATACCGGATGAGATCAGGAGCCGGTTGCCACACGGCAGTGATAAGGCCATGGTTCAAGGGATGCTTACGGAACTCTGCCAGGAGGGAAGACTCAATCATGCCGACGGCGCGTACCAGATCCCGAATGTCTCTGCAAGGCTCTCGCAGGAGCAGGAGAGGACGGTTCGTCTCTTGCTGCAATATGGCCGCGAATTGGGGCTTGTGCCTTTTTGTGCGGATATGTTCTGGAAATTTCACAACAAGAAATTCAACAAGAATGAAATACTGAGATTGCTCGATTTCCTGTGTGCCCAAGACAGATTGATTCGTCTGAGGAACGATCGGTTTCTGACCCCGGAGGCCCTGGAACAGATCAAGGAGGGGGTGAGGCGCATCATCCGGAATAAAGGGCGCCTTACCCTTGCTGACATGAAGGAGATAGTGGGATATGGAAGGACGGTGGGCGTGCCGGTCCTTGATTATCTGGATGCCATCGGGTTTACGCGCAGGGAGGGAAATGAACGCGTTTTGGTCGGCTGAAAGGAAAGGAAGGGGCAGGGTTTCAGGAGATAGACGTTATGGCGACATAACTGCTTGTATCAGTTTCGATATATAACCAATTGATTTTATAAAAAATCTTGACATTCTGCAGTTCATGAGGAGATAATGGGCCAACTCTGAAAGCATGTCCTTCTCATTTTGCATGTAAGCTGCAGGATTTAAGCATATGGATTTTCTATCTTCCCTTTTGTATAAGTACACAAGGCTCTTATCCTCTGATGGTTTCACCTGAATCCCTTTCTGACTCCTAACTCCCAGGTCCTGGGATCGCATTAGGGGTTTGTTTTTCTTGCCCACTATATTCATAACAGACAGTTAAACCCTACACATGCTGACCGAGCCCCCCCTGACGGAGGCTTGAGAACAGAAATACGTGAACGACGTCCCTGTTCCCTGGACCTGAATGGTCGTTTCAGGGATGTATGGTTTGTTGATAAGGCAATCCCCATTGAAAAGGAGGTCCCATGGAGTTTACACGTCGTGACTTTTTGAAAATTACGGGCGTCTCCGCGGCAGGAGCGGCGGTCCTGGGGCTGGGGCTGGATCTGAGGCCGATCCGTTCCCATGCCCAGACCCTCAAGATCCGCCATGCCAAGGAGACGACGAGCATATGCTGTTACTGTGCGGTCGGCTGCGGACTCATTTGCAGCACCGGACAGGCAGGGGCAGGCAAGATCATCAACATCGAGGGAGACCCGGATCATCCCATCAGTCAAGGCGCCCTCTGTGCCAAGGGGGCGGCCCTGAGTCAGTTGGTCAACAACGAGAACCGACTGACGACCCCCCTGTACCGGGCCCCGAACAGCGCTGCATGGAAGGAGGTATCCTGGGACTGGGCCATGGGGGAAATCGCCAAGCGGATCAAGAGGACCCGGGATGCAGCCTTTGAACTCAAGAACGACAAGGGCCAGGCAGTCAACCGAACGACCGCCATCGCATCGGTGGGATCGGCTGCCATGGACAACGAGGAGTGCTGGATCTACCAGGCCCTGCTACGGGCCCTCGGGCTGGTCTACGTCGAACACCAGGCCCGTCTCTGTCACAGCTCCACCGTTGCGGCCCTGGCAGAATCCTTCGGACGCGGCGCAATGACCAACCACTGGATCGACATCAGGAATGCCGACGTCATCCTCATCATGGGGAGCAACGCCGCGGAGAACCATCCCATTTCCTTTAAATGGGTCACCGAGGCCCAGAAGCGGGGGGCGACCTTGATCAGCGTGGACCCGCGGTTTACCCGCAGCTCTTCCAAGGCCGATATCTACGCCCCCCTGCGCGTGGGCACGGATATCGCGTTTCTGGGAGGGATGATCAAATACATCCTCGACAACAACTTGCACTTTGAAGAATATGTGGTCAACTACACCAATGCGTCATTTATCGTCGCGGAGTCCTTTGGGTTTTCAGAAGGTCTCTTTACCGGCTACGACGACAAGAAGCACAGTTATGACAAGTCCAAATGGGCCTTTGAGATGGACGATAAGGGCGTCCCCAAAAAGGACCCGAGCTTCAAGCATCCCCGCTGCGTCTTCAACCTCCTGAAGGAGCATTACGATCGATATACCCTCAGGAAGGTCTCCGATGTGACCGGAACGCCGGAAGACAAGCTGGCGGAGGTCTACAAGGCCTACGGGGCAACGGGCAAGCCGGACAGGTCGGGCACCAGCATGTACGCCATGGGCTGGACCCAGCACACGGTTGGGGTGCAGTATATCCGCACCATGTGCATGATTCAGTTGCTCCTGGGGAACATGGGGATCGCGGGCGGCGGGGTCAACGCCATGCGGGGGGAGTCTAACGTCCAGGGCTCCACAGACCATGCCCTCCTTTTTCACATTCTTCCTGGCTATTTGCCGGCGCCGCCTGCCTCTACCGGCACTTTGAGCGCCTACAACGAGAAGTTTACCCCCAAGAGCAATGATCCGCGCTCGGCCAACTGGTGGCAGAACCGCCCCAAGTACATGGTAAATCTCCTCAAATCCCTGTTTGGGGACAAGGCAACGACAGAAAACGATTTTGGCTTCGGCTGGCTCCCGCGGCTGGACGACGGCAAGTCCTATTCCTGGCTGGATCTCTTCGATGTCATGTACCAGGGAAAGATCAAGGGGTTCTTTGCGTGGGGGCAGAACCCGGCCTGCTCCGGGGCCAATTCCAACAAGACAAGGAAGGCCATGGCCAGGCTGGACTGGATGGTCAATGTCAACATCTTTGACAACGAGACCGGGTCGTTCTGGAAGGGGCCTGGAATGAATCCTAAAGATGTGAAGACCGAGGTCTTCATGCTGCCGGCGGCGGTCTCTGTGGAAAAGGAAGGATCCGTTACCAACTCGGGCCGCTGGATGCAGTGGCGCTACGAGGGGACCAGGCCGATGGGGGGGAGCCGTTCGGACGGGGACATCATCATAGAACTGGGCCTCAGGATGAAGGAACTCTACGCCAAGGGTGGGACCTTTCCGGAGCCAATCCGCAATCTCAAGTGGGACTACCTGACCGACAACAGGTACGATCCCCACAAGGTGGCCAAGGAGATCAACGGCTGCTGGCTCAAGGACAAGACCATCGGCGAGGTCACGTATAAGGCCGGTTCCCTGGTCCCTGGTTTTGCGCTCCTCCAGGCGGATGGGAGTACTTCCTCGGGCAACTGGATATATGCCGGAAGTTACACCGACAAAGGGAATATGGCGGCCCGCCGGGGCCTGGAGGACGGCCCCAACGGCATCGGCCTCTATCCCGATTTTGCCTGGTGCTGGCCGGTGAATCGCCGGATCCTGTACAACCGCGCCTCCTGCGATCCAAAGGGGGCCCCGTATAACCCGAAACGCTGGGTCGTCAAGTGGGATGCGGACGCCAAAAAATGGATCGGCGACGTGCCCGACGGGCCCTGGCCTCCCTTGCAGAACCCGGACGGAAGTCCGAACGAGGCGGGGAGGCATCCCTTCATCATGACCAAGGAAGGATTTGGTCAGATTTTTGGGCCGGGTCTGAACGACGGTCCTTTCCCGGAGCATTACGAGCCCCTGGAGTGTCCTGTGGAGAAGAACCTCTTCGGCAAGCAGCGCATGAATCCGGCAGCCCCTGTGTACAAGGCGGAGACCGATGCCTATGCGAGCTGTGATCCCCGCTTTCCGTTTGTTGCCACCACGTTCCGGCTCACCGAACACTGGCAGACCGGTCTCATGACCCGCCCCCAGCCCTGGCTGCTGGAGGCTCAGCCCCAGATGTTCGTTGAATTGGACGAAGAGCTCGCCAAGATGAAGGGAATCTCGAATGGGGAGCGGGTCAAGGTCTCTTCGGCCAGAGGATCGGTGGAGTGTACTGCGGTGGTCACCCAGCGTTTGAAAGCGTTGACCGTTGCGGGAAACAAGGTTCACCAAGTGGGCATGCCGTGGCACTTCGGTTGGCGATGGCCCGAAAACGGGAAAGAGGAGAGCGCCAATCTGCTCACCCCATCCACCGGCGATGCCAATACCCGAATCCCTGAAACCAAGGCCTTCATGGTCAATGTGGCGAAGATCTAAGGAGGTGATCTGATGAGTGGAATGGCGTTTTTTATCGATACGACCGTGTGTACGGCATGCCGGGGCTGTCAGATTGCCTGCAAGCAATGGAACCAGTTGCCGGCAACCCAGACGGAGAACTGGGGAAGTTGCCAGAACCCCAAAGATCTCTCGTTTGATACCTACAAACTGGTCCGGTTCCAGGAGGGCGAGACGGCCAGCGGCACGCCGGTCTGGCACTTTTTCCCGGATCAGTGCCGACACTGCGTGGAGCCCCCCTGCAAGGAGGCCGCGGGAGATGAGGCCCCCGGCGGGATCATTATTGACGAGCTTACCGGTGCGGTCCTTTATACGGACAAACTCAAGAAGGCCAAGGCCAAGGCGGTTATCGACGCCTGCCCCTTCAATATCCCGAGAGCTCAGGAAAAGACCGGATATCTGGCCAAGTGCACCATGTGCGTGGATCGGGTCCACAACGGACTCCTCCCTGCCTGTGTCAAGACCTGTCCTACAGGCGCGATGAACTTCGGCAAGCGGGAGGATATGGCTGCCCTGGCGAACAAACGGCTTGCCGAGGCAAAGGTCAAATTTCCCAAGGCAGAGGTGACGGGACTGGATGATCTGAGGGTGTTTTATCTCCTCGCCGACAAACCCTCGACCTACCATAAATATGCTGCTGTCCCGGCCACGCCGAGACCAATGGACCGAAAAATGGCCATGAAGAAGATCGGCAGGTCCCTGAAGGAGTTGTCGATGGAGTGGCGGATGGCAAACCGGCTGGCGGGATAGGCTGTTAACCGAACACCGGGCAGAATATTGACGGGGGCATGACATCGGTCGTGCCCCCGTCGTCGTTTGGGTGTCTTTGGGCTATGGATACCCGCCGATGTCGTATGCGGCTTTACTCATGGCAAAGACATTGACGGGCGGGGCCGTGGCGGGGATGCCGCAGCCAGGCGCCAGGATGAACCCTCCGGGGGCATGCTTGCCTTGCTCGATGATGTCACGGCAGAGTTGGTAAATTCGCTGAGGAGTTGCTGTCTGGAGGAGGGTAGGGTTCAGGTTCCCGAAGATGATGTCTTTGGGAAAATATCGGGCCGCGGTCTGAATCGAGACCTCGTGACCGAAGCTCAGGATGCTGGGATGGGGCCAGGGGTCTGCCTCCGCAAAAAGGGGCAGGTTGAGGTTCTGATCTCCGCAGAGATGGAGGCCGAAGCGTTTTATCCCCATCTCTCTTAGCTTCGCATGATACGCCAGATGATACGGCAAGGCGAATGCGGCCACATGTTTCGGCGAAATGACCTGGTTGGATTCGTTTGGATTGCTCATCCACACGAAGGTCCTGTCTGCGCCAAACGTCTCGATCCAATATGAAAGCACGTTCAGAATATGCTCGAGGGCGAGCTGCATCAATCTCCGACAAAGCTCCGGCTTCCGGATCATCCACCGGCAGAAGTTTTCCAGGCCGCAGATGTTGGCGGCCATGGTGAAGGGTGAGCGGGAGGAAAAGAAGACCGGCAGCCCGTTTTCAGCCTGGAGCCGGGCAAAGCGCATGGCCAATGGTATCCTGCCGGCCGTCCTTGGGTCGGGGATCTTCAGGTTTTCAAGGTCCTTTTCCGAGTTCACCGGGTGAGATGTAATGATGAGGGAGCTTTCATACCTGCCCTGCGGCATGCGCACATCACCCCCGAAGTCGATGGCTCCCCAGACCGTGTGGCCGGGGGTTTGGGGAACCGGGTCCCAGCCATAGAGATCCGCGGTCCATATGGCGGCCTGAAAGCACAATTCCGGGTCTTCCAACACTTCCCTCACCTGATACCCGGCGTTGAGGGCATTGAAGCCAAGGCTCATGCTTCCGACGGGTACCCGGTCAGGAAGGGCGTAATTAAAGAGAGCCTCGATCCGTTTCTGGGAGCTTCCACGCGCTTTTATCTGTGTCATCATTTCTTGCCTTTGCTGCAAAATAGGATATTGGAAAGCTCAATGGCTGTGTCCCATCTCTTCCATAAGTCGGCTCATCCAGGGGGACAGCCTCGCATCCGGGACGGAGTAGTAGGAGGGGAGATAGGGCTTGATGTCGATCACAGGACTCCCATCCACGGCGTCCAGGTCTGTCACACGGAGGGTGCGGCCGTCGCGTTCCACGAGCCGGACAGCAATGGCCAGGATGGGGTTGGGACGGGCGGGGCTGCATGTGGCGAATACGCCGGTCCGGGGGAGGTCCTTTCTCCCCATGGGGTGAACCTTGGTAAGGCGTCGGCCGCCGGCATCCACCTTGTGGGCCCAGTAGAGAACAAGGACGTGTGAAAAATCCTCCACCCCGTCGAGCAAATCCTCGTATTCCGGATGAATCACGATCTCCGACATCTTGTCATGCGCGTGGGATGTAGGGGGAGAACCATACTCCCAGGACAAATCGTCTGTCCTGGCTACTAGACTCGGTTCCTTGATGTGGCTCCGAACCACGCCCACCGGCCTGAGAGTCATGTCCATACGTTGTTTTTTCCTTTCGAGGTAACCTGTCCTGATTTGCGAACAGATGGTTATTCCGCCATCTCCAAAATTCATTATAAGACGGTTGCATGGCCGCGACGCACATCCCCCTGCCGCACGGAGCGGGGCAGGGCGCCAGGCGGAATCATGCAGACCGCACTCAGCCAGGTTTTCTTCCTCCGTCCCTCCCAGACAAAGAAAAAGCCACGACCCTATTCCCTTTCTGGGGTGATGCGCCTTTGTGGCTTTGGAAGACAGAACAATCGGGGTGGAGGCAATGGACTTTTCAATATGGTTGACAAATTTCTGTATCACTGGATAGCGGATCGGATTGCAGACTGTGTTTTACCCCACTGATTCAAGAAGTCTGGCGAAGGCGTACCAGCCAAAATAATCAGTCTCGTTTCCCATTCCCCAGACTTAAACTTTTCCAATAGGGTCTTGGTGGCGATTTGGTATTTCTACTCGAACTCACTCAGGGCTTTCTCGTAATAGGAGATGGCATTTGAATACAGGAGATGTTCCCGCTTCAGAGATGCTTTTGTTTGGTCAGTCTGGTCCAGGGGAAAACGTTAGGTGAATGGGGCATTCAAAGTCAAGTGGTTTCGACATGTTTTCAAAAGGGATCACAAGGTCCATCGAGGGGCGACAACCGAATGCGTTGTCCGTTGAATGGCCTGCCGGATAATCAGGCGACCAAACGGGTCTTTAGGCGCCAATCGTGGCATCTTATTGTTCCTATCATTTACGCGATGGGAACCGATGTCAAGATCGATCAAGTCATTTTTCGAGAACCCTTCTTGATCCCCTGGCCAAGGTAAGAGAAAGGGCTCATGGAGTCTTGCGAAAGATAGATTGACCTTGTAAATTCGATTTGTTAGCATTGTTTGAAAACGCTTCATGACGTTGTGTGGGAAACAGGACCGGCAGCCCCCCACCTTTACTGTACCCGCAGTCCACCCGGATGGACCGGGAACGCGGGGCTCGGAATGTGAAAAGGGGAACGGAACAGGAAGGATAGACACGCCAGCGGCTTGAGGGAAGAAATGCGCGACGAGGATAAGAGCAAGGAGCGACTGATTCAGGAACTGGGGGAGCTCCGGGCTGAGCTTTCGGCGTGCCAGGCCAGGTTCCGGACCCTGGTGGAGCGTGTGCCGGCCATCACCTACACGGCGGCTCTGGATGAAACGAGCAGCACCCTGTATGTGAGCCCTCAGATCGAACAGTATCTGGGCGTCACTCCGACGGAATATATGTCAGATCCGGACATGTGGAGGAAACTGCTGCATCCGGAAGACCGGGATCGCGTCATGGCCGAGGTCGCTCGGAGCCATGAAACGGGCGAGACCTTTGTATGCGAATATCGACTGATCGGCAGGAATGGGGAGGTGCTCTGGTTTCGCGACGGGGCTTCACTGGTGCCAGATGAACCAGGCCGGCCAGGATCTCTACAGGGGGTGATGGTCAATATCACGGAGCAAAAGCTGGCCCAGGCCCGACTCGATGAACTCCGGGCGTTCAACGAAAAGATCATTTCGACCTCGCCGATGGGCATTTTGACCTATCGGCTTGACGGCAAGAATGTATCAGCCAATGAAGCCGCGGCTCCTATTGCGGGCACGAGCCGGGAGACCCTGCTTCAGCAGAACTTCCGTCAACTCGAATCCTGGAAGCGGTCCGGACTTCTGGCGCTGGCGGTGGAGGCCATTGCCTCCAAAAGGCCTCAACGCCAGGTTTTCCACCTGACCACCACCTTCGGCAGGGATGCATGGCTGGATTGCCGTTTTGATTTCTTTGAGGCCGCAGGGGAGACTTTCCTTCTCCTCACCGTCAACGATATCACGGAACTGAAGAAGGTCGAGGCAGAGCTGGAAAGGCACCGGGCGAAGCTCCAGGACCTCGTGGAGGAACGAACCTATCAATTGAGGCAGACGAATGACGCCCTCAAGACAGCGGAGGGGTCTATGCGGGCGTTGCTCAACGCCATTACCGAATCGGCCTTTCTAATCCCTTTGGGGTTAGTTCCCCGAAGCTTGCTTCGGCTTTGTGAACGGTGGTAATATTACCATGTGAGCGAATATATTCATAAAAAGCGCAATGTAAGTGTGCTTTTGTATCACTTG
>Ga0172375_10003234_pt1 | contig 24851 bp, 16 predicted proteins | sample LakKiv1m_FD_114537 | JGI IMG/M metagenome (GOLD analysis project Ga0172375, IMG submission 114537) | Freshwater microbial communities from Kabuno Bay, South-Kivu, Congo - kab_092012_11.1m | ecosystem: Environmental > Aquatic > Freshwater > Lake | place: Democratic Republic of the Congo...
CTCGCCCTCTCCCAGGCCGCGGTGAGGACCGACGCAGACCTCATCATATTCTGCGGCGTCTTCTTTATGGCGGAGACGGCGTCGATACTGAACCCGACAAAGACGGTGCTCCTCCCCGTCATGGAGGCCGGGTGTCCGCTTGCGGACATGATTACCGTCGAGAAGCTGCGCGCGAAGAAGAGAGAGTTTCCGGATGCGGCCGTCGTGTGCTACGTGAACTCGAGCGCCGAGGTGAAGGCCGAGAGCGACATCAGCTGCACGTCGTCGAACGCGATCGACGTGGTGCGGTCGCTCGAGGAGAGGCAGGTCATCTTCGTGCCGGACAAGAACCTCGGAAGGTTTGTCCAGAGCCAGGTCCCCGATAAGGAGGTCATACTCTGGGAGGGGTTCTGCCCGACGCACGCGATGGTGCGCCAGGAGACCATCCAGCGCGTCCGGCGCGAGCACCCCGATGCCGAGGTCATGGTACACCCGGAGTGCCTGCCGGAAGTGCAGGACCTGGCGGACCATGTGCTGTCCACCGGGCAGATGTGCGAGCTGGTGAGGACGACCGCGTGCCGGAAGTTCCTGGTGGGCACCGAGGTGGGCATCCTTCACACGCTGAAGAAGAGGGCCCCGCACATCGAGTTCATCCACGTGAGCCCGTTCCTGCGCTGCCCCAACATGAAGAAGATCACGCTGGACAAGATCCTGCGTTCGCTGCAGACCCTGGAGCCCCGGGTCACGGTCGCCCCGGAGATCGCTGCCGGAGCGCGCCAGGCCATCGAGCGGATGCTGGCCGTGGCCAGCCGTGGCGGCTGAGGGCTCCCCTGGTCCGTCCGGCCCCGAGGCCCCTGCGGTGGCAGGCCCGCAGAGGGATCGCGACGGTCGCGGAACTGCCATGTCCGGGAGGACCGGCCCGTGGCGACGTCACCACCCCCGCTCTGACCGCACCCTTCGACCTCTACGGCGTCGCGGCCCAGCGCGAGGCGCTCCTCGCCCGGACGGCATGCCCGCGTTTCGCCGCCGGGTGGAGCGCCTTTCTGCAGGAGTGCCGGACAGCCCCCGCCCCGGTCCTCCCGGACCCAGCCGAAGGCCAAGCCCGCCACGCCGCCGTGACGGCCCTCCTCGGCCGTGCAGAGGAGATCGCCTTCGCGGCCCGGCTGACGGAGGACGGCGCTCTCGCCCGCCGGGCGGCCGAGCGGCTTCTGACCGCTCTGGAGGGCCCTGCCCCCTGGATGGGCCCGGGCCACCATGACCATTACCCCGAGCTCAACGCCGACCTCATCCTGGCCGAACGCTGCAAACGGGTCGCCGCAACGCTCTCCTGGGCAGGCCCCTGGCTGTCTCCTGCCGAGCTCCGGCAGGTGCGTGCTGCGCTGCATGACCGTGGTGGCGCCGTGATCTTCGCCGACGCCGAGCGCGGGGCCTGGTGGGCCGATGGCCGTGCTCCGGTCAGACTGGTCCCGCGAGGCCGTCCAGTTCGCGCTCAAGGGCGGCTCCAACGCCTGGTCTCACTGTCACCTGGACCTCAACAGCGTCGTCCTCAATGCAGACGGCGAACGGCTGGCCGTGGACCCCGGGCCCGGGCCCTACACGGAGCACTACGGGACCAGCGTCGAACCCCCGGTCTCCACCGCCTGGCACAACACGCTCACCGTCGACGGCGCCGACCAACGCCAGGCGCCCCGCTTCCGCATGAGCTACGACCTCGAGGAGAGTGGCGATGCCTGGTGTCGGCTCGGCGGCTTCCACGACGATGGCGCCACGGCGACCGTCTGGGGGGATGCCACCGCCGCCTACGCGGATCGCGGCGACGCGGGTCCCTGGACCGTGCCTCTGCCGCTGCTTGCCCCGGCCGAGACCCGAGGGCGTTGCCGGAGCGGCCGCGGGACCACAGCCTGGCTGGCTGGACCGGTTGCGGCCACAGGGGCGAATGCCCCCGCGGCCAGTGCTCCCGCGGCCGCGGGACCCCGGGCGCTCCACAGCGGGCCCCGGGCGACCGAGACGGCCTGCCTCAGCCCCCCGGCGCAGGGCTCAGGAGGGCGCGCAGGGCTTCCTCCTGCCAGGCCACAGCCACCGCCTCCGGGGCGGCATCGACCGCCGGAGGTCTCTCCGGCCACCAGGCGGCCGCCAGCGCCGCGGGGCCATTCACTCGTCCCGCCTGGGCCACGCCGGGAAAGGCTGGCCGACCGTCGACGGCGCAGCGCCGCCGCAGGCTCAATTCCTGGTACTGTGCCAATGCCTCGGCAGCGCGGCCCTCCACCGCCATGGCCTCGAGGAACCAGGCCATCTGCAGCAGCGAGATGCCACCGTTCAGCCCCTCGCCCAGCGGGATGGCCCGCCGGCTGAGAGTCTGCGGCAGGGCGGCCGTCGGTGCCGGGCTGAGGACCGTGAGGGGCCCACCGGTACAGGCCGTGAGCACGGCGCTCAAGGCCTCCCGGCGCTGACTCACGGTCCCGCAGCGCCCCAGCACCGCCCAGGCCTGAACGTCCATGAACACACCGCTGCCCGCCGCGGGATCGCCAAAGGGCTCCCCGGAGTCCGTATAGCCGCGGAGGAACGCCCCGTTGCGGAAGGCATCGCCGACGGCCGTGGCGCACTCCCGCTGCCAGGCCTCGAGCCGCTCGGCCTGAGAGCGCTGCCCAACCTGGCGCAGGACCTCCGCCAGAAGGCGCAGGGCAGCGCCGAACTGGGCCGTGGTCAGGACCGACTCGCCGGCGCCGGCCGTGCCGGCGGCGTCCAGGGCGCCATTGTGGTCTCCCGCGAGCAACCGCAACAGCCCGTGCGGCCCCAGGCCAATGCGTTCCCGGACCCAGGCTGCGGCCAGCAGGACGCGTTCGGCGAAGGGCCGGCTCTGAGGCGTGCCCTCCGGCAGACGCAGGTCGAGCAACTCCGCGTGCCCCGGCTCGGAGAGCCAACGCGCGCAGGCCCAGAGGAAGGCGACCTCCGTATCGCTGCGATCGCGGAGCGGGGCCGGGCGCGCCCCGGGCAGGGGGCCCCCCAGCACCTCCGGCAACTGACCCTCGGAGCCCTGCCGCAGAGCCACCGCCACCAGCGTGTCCCGCACCCGCTCCGGGAACAGGCGCTGCAGGTAAGGGCACACCTCCAGGCGGTGCGCCGTACGCGGGACCCGCTCGCCGAGCACCGGGTGCACCACGACGCGCGGACCGCCGCCATCGGGCGCCTGAAAGGCCGCAGCGGCCGCCCGGCACCACAGCAGGTCTTCCCGCATCCACAACTCAGGACCGACCACGGGCGTGGCGCTGAGCAACGCCGCCGAGCGGGCCTTCACCGTGGCCACCGTGAGACCCTCGAACTGCTGGCGCAACCATTGCAGCGAACACGCCTGCGCATACCCCAGCAACAGCCGCAACGCCACCGCCTCCCGCGGCCTCAGCACCAGCGCCCGGCGCAACTCCATGCGCCCGGGAAGCGCCGCGCTCTCCCAGCCACTGCTGCCGGCAAGGAAGGCGTCGCCGGCCCCTTCGCCCAGGCTGAGCATCGCCATGCCTTCGCGGGCAAAGCGGGCCGCCGTGGGGCCGCTGGCGCCGACGTCCGAGGTGACCGTCAGGACGCAGGGCAGCCCATCCACCTCGCCGTCGCCGGGGCGCAGGCCGATCTCCACCAGGCAGTAGGGTTGGCCCGGGCAGGCCACGACCTCGGTGCGCAGGTCCAGCCGCAGAGCCAGGGCTGGCTCCCGCACCGAGAGCCCATACGCGACATAGCCGCAGCCGTAACGGACCTGGGGTTGCCAGGCGTCGGGGGCGACTAGGGGCAGCAGGCGCAGGACCGTCCCCCCGGCGGCAAGGTCGAGCCGCAACGCCGACACACAGCCTGGCGTCGGCACCGTCAGCAGCAGACGCCGGGTGGTCTCCCCAGCCACCAGGCGCAGGCCTCCCCACTGGTCCGCGCCAACCTGCAGGGACCCAGTCCCCAGCCAGTGGGCTGCCGCCGGCGCGGCGCGGTCGAGATGACGCAAGTCCCAGTCGTAACAGGGAAGCCCCTCGTCATCGCGGGACCACGAGCCGGTCGCGTCCCTGCCGTACTTGGTCGTTCCTCGCTGACTCATGCACGGCACTCCCTGCCGCCACGGTCGGCGGGCTTGCCCCAGTCCGCCCCATCATGTACACCCGCAGACCACCAAAAGCAATGCTGGCGTGGCCAACGCTGCCGCCCTCGCCATAGTATGCATGGCCTCCGTCGGTCGCCCGGCACAGAGCGATCAGGACCGCCTGGGCGCGCTGGCCGCATGAGGGAGTCGCAGGATGCTCACCAACATCGGCATGCTGCTCCTGGGTCTGGCCGTCGGCGGGAGCGCGGTGTGGCTTGCCCTGCGGGCCAGGGCCCAACTGGCCGCTGAGAGAGCCCGTGCCGAGGGGGAGCTGGCGCGCACGACCCTGGCGGAGCGCCTGCAGGCCCGCGACCAGCAACTGCGCGATCTCGGCGCTGCCATCGGCAAAGCCGAGGCCCAGCTCACCGAGCTCCTGGCCCAGAGGACCACCGAATCGGGGAAGCGGGCTGCGGCCGAGGAGAAGGCAAGCCGGGTCCCCGAACTGGAGCAGGCCGTCAGGGCCAGAGACGAGGCCCTGGCCGCGCTTCGCGAGGAGACCACGCAGCTCAGGGAAACCCAGTCCCGCCTCGAAACCACCCTGACCGAGGAGCGCCGAGCCACCGAGGCGAAACTGGCCCTGCTGAACGATGCCCAGCAGAAGCTCTCGGACGCCTTCAAGGCCCTGTCTGCCGAGGCCCTGCGCGGCAACAACCAGTCCTTCCTCGAACTGGCCAGGGCGACCCTGGAGAGGTTCCAGGAGGGCGCCAGGACGGACCTCGGCGCCCGGCAGAAGGCCATCGACGACCTGGTCCGGCCGCTGAAGGACTCCCTGGAGAAGGTCGATGGCCGCATCGCCCTGGTCGAGAAGGAGCGCGCGGCCGCCTACTCCAGCCTGTCCGAACAGGTGCGCTCCCTGGCGACCGCCCAGGGCCAGCTCCAGAGCGAGACCGCCAACCTCGTCAGAGCCCTCCGGGCTCCCCAGGTCCGCGGCCGCTGGGGCGAGATCCAACTCCAGCGGGTCGTCGAGCTGGCCGGCATGGTGGAGTACTGCGACTTCGTCCAGCAGGAGTCCGTCGCCACCGAGGAGGGCCGTCTGCGCCCGGATATCGTGGTCCGGTTGCCGGGCGGCAAGAATGTCGTCGTGGACGCCAAGTGCCCGTTGCAGGCGTGCCTGGATGCCCTCGCCGCCACCGACGAGGAGGCACGGCTCTCCTGCCTCAAACAGCACGCCCGCCAGGTCCGCGACCACGTCAACCGCCTGGCGGCGAAGTCCTACTGGGACCAGTTCCAGCCGGCCCCCGACTTCGTGGTGTTGTTCCTGCCGGGAGAGACCCTGTTCAGTGCGGCGCTGGAGCAGGATGCCAGCCTCATCGAGGCCGGCGTCGAGCAGAGGGTGATCCTGGCCACGCCGACCACCCTGATCGCCCTGTTGCGGGCAGTGGCCTACGGCTGGCGGCAGGAGCGGATCGCGGAGAATGCCCAGGCCATCTCCGACCTGGGACGGCAGCTCTACGACCGCATGCGGGTCCTGGCGGAACACCTCGCCGGCGTCGGCACCAACCTCGACGATGCGGTGGGCGCCTACAACCGGGCGGTCGCCTCCCTCGAAGGCCGCGTCATGGTGACGGCCCGCAAGTTCAGGGAACTCGGGGCGGGCACCGACCGGGAAATCGCCCCCCTGGAAGCCGTGGAGAAGACCCCCCGCGCCATCCAGGCCCCGGACCTCCTGGCACCCCCCGCGGCGGAGTGACCGGTCCGTCGGACTGCGGACGGCCGCCGTTGGGGGGCGTTCGACCCGCCGGAAGAACTCCTCGGCGCGGCTGACGGTCTCAGCACTGAAGACGTACTGGCCCTCGTGCGGTCCGCTCGGGATCCGAGTCAGGGCGATCTCGGTGTGCGGGATCGTCCATCGGCTCAGGCCTCCCGGCAGCGCCGCGATCTGGGCGGCGTCCGGAATCTCCGACCACGGCGGCAGCTCGATGCGGTCGAGGACCTCCTTCAGGCAGGCACAGGCCTCGCGACCCGTGTTGCGTCGCAGCGAGGACGCAACACTGCCCAGGTCGAGAAGTCGAGGAGGCGACCGACCCGGGCGGCACGGTCCGCCCGGCTGGCAGAGGTGCGGCCCTTCTGCACCCGGAGGCAGTCGTAGGACTCCTTCATGCTGGCGATGAAACTGGACAGGGGGGCTCGCGGGCTGAAGAGATCCGCCGCCTCCAGGGGATAGACGGTGGCGACGACGGCATCGGAGTCGGTGTCAGCCCTGACCTGCGACTCGAGGCACAGGGCCAGACACAGGGAGGTCAGCAGGCAGCGCGAGGTACTCGTTCGCCAGGCCATCGCAGGAGTCCCCGGCACCCAGGACGGCCCCGATGGGAACCGGCCGTGGCGTCCACACCGACCGCAGAGAGGATGGCGCACCGCCGGTGCCGGCGCCAGCGCGCCGAGGGCGGGCCCAAGGCGGTTTCGCTCTTGCGGTGTCGAGCCGCGCCACGGTGAGCGCCTGAGGACGTGAGCGCGCAGAGGCGTGGGAGGCGGCCTGGACGGGGTCCCGCACAACTCACGGGTCCACGCGCTCACCGACACCCCTAGCCGGAGGCCGTCCGGAGCGGTCCGGCCGCTGCGGCCCTTGCGGCAGTGCAGCAGCGATCGGGCAAGACGGCTGGCGGGTGCCCTCCTCCTGCGCCCGCCGGCTGCATTCCTGCCCTGGCGGGGCATATGGAAACACTAGTGTGGTTCGCGTACTGTGGGAGTTACGGATCCCTCCCGAACGCGTGCTCACGTGCTCGAGGGGGCCCCCAGCTCAGGGCTGGCGCGAGAGGACGCTGTGGGCCATCGGCCCCGTGGAGGCTGTATGAGCCGGAGAGGCTACCCGGCTTCCCCCAGGACGGGCGAAACGCAACCGACAGCTCCCTGGAGAGCCGCCACCCAGCGCGCCACCGAAGCCTGGTGGGGACAGGTCCAGACGATGGGGCAGTGCGGGCTTCTGCTGCTCGCCGCGGCTCTCTGCGGGTGCCAGTTCCTGCGGCCCCCGTACCACCAGCCCGAGGCGCCGGTCCCCGCGAGCTGCCCGGCCGGCCCAGGAGACGGGGCCGCCGCCGCGGCTGACGGCGCGGCCACGGCGACCGTCGCCTGGCGCGACTACGTCGCGGACGAGCGCCTGCGACGGCTGATCGAACAGGCCCAGGCCAAGGGATCCGTCGTTGGGCCGGTTGGCGAACTCGGCGGTAGACTTGGGTTGCCTGCCGTAGTAGTGGGTCAGTGTGATGGCGTTCACGGGCACAAGGGAGGTCCGCTATGCCCTGAATGCGCCATTGGGCTTCCCCTGTCGTACCATCTCCTGGCAGTAGGCGTAGAGCGCATCGTAGACAACCGACTCGGCGGCACGGACCTCGTGGTCGTCCTTGAGGCCCAAGTGCCGGAACCCCTCAACCTTCCCATGAACCCGAGTGATCCATCTCATCATAGCCTCCTGGTCGGTTCCGTGGCCTGGATGCCACCAGAGCAGGCCCCGATTTCCACAACCATAGTCCCGAACACGCCCACCACCCCGTGTGCTGCCTCTATGCCCTACGGCTGGTTCTCTTTGGAGTACTGCCACAAGGCTCTGTCCAGCGTTCTCATCTCAAGCTGGGTCCGCTCGTGCAGTTGGCGACAGAACTGCACGTAGGTCCACCAGAAGTCGAAGTCGTATTGCGGCGGCTTCGGCAGACAGACCGACCACAGAGCACGGTAGTCGATGATCGGGTAGGGTTCACGGTGGAAGAAATGCAGGATCACGGAGGCTGTAGGCCACTGGACTCCATCGAGCGTCGTCAACACCTCCACTCGTGCTCGCTCAGTCGATGCGTGGAAAGCAAACGCCGTGATCTCCCTGACGTAGCCTGCCGGGTTGGTCTCGACCCTTCCGGCACTTCTCGGAGCTTTCCAGTGGGCCAGTCGCCGCAGCTCATCCCTGCGCATCCAGCCCCTGTCCACGACCTCGGTTCTCAGGTCCAGGAGGTCCGCTTCTCCCTCCGTACCCTTGTACCTACGGGCAATCTCGGCCAGTTCAGATTCCCTGCATCGGAGCTTCGGGAGCATGGCTCTCTCCATGGGTCATCGACCACGGGCTGAGCCCGTGGCTTGATCCAGGCCCCCCGAGGGGGCCGCTCAAGCCACCGCGCTCCGTCCGTGGCGCTGACCCCGCGGCCGCGGGGCCCTGTCCCGCTGCCGGATGGACCAGACCTCCGTACTCCCACGGCGGCGGCTTCGCAGCCCCGTGCTGCCCGCTGCCCGCCGACTCCTCGTGCCGTGCGGACAGGGCCTTTTCCGTAGGTGCCCCTCCGCATCCCACCCGGGGCGCCACGCGTGCACCCAAACCCACTCGGTATAGGTGGAACCTCGCCGAGTCCACCGGCCGAGCCGGTGAGATGCGACCCTTGCGGTCTCATCTCAGCCAGCCCAGATCAGACCATCGGCAAGCCAATGGATGCGAAGGGGCACTCAGCAAGGGGAAAACGCCGTCAGCCCCTGGAACCTAATGCTCCTGCCCAGGTCTCAATAACCCGATAATACCGGGCAGAGGCCCGGCGGAACGAGACCCAAGACAACCCGAGCCGCAAGGCTCTTGACAACTCAACACCCCGGCAGGCTCTCCCTCCCTCCTCCCTCTCTCCTCTCTTCCCGACCTGCCGGGGCGTTCCCTTTCTGGGGCAGCCCCCCAGGTCCCACGAGAGCGCACTAGCGTCCCAGCCGCCGGGTGGGTGCGCCCAAGGGCTTGGCGATGGCCTCCGGCCTCGTTCCAGGCCAGCCTGGGCAGTCCACAACCCGTCGCGACGTGGAGGAGCAAGCACAGGACGGCAGACACCATCCCTCGCTCGGACCTCGCGCGGGGCGGGGTCCGAGCGAGGGATGGTGGAGGCGCCGGGAGTTGAACCCGGGTCCTGGAGAGACCGCACGGCGGCATCTACATGCTTAGTGTGCGCTTGGGTTCTCGTCCGGCCATGGAGGCGGCACACGGGCCAATGGCCAGACAAAGCGCCCTGTGAAGTTCTCGCCGCGCCACCCGGACGCCCGGCTTTGCGGCCAGCCTGATGTCGTCGTTCCCATCCCCTATCAGGCGTCAGGGCGGGAACGTCGCTGCCGTTAGGCCGCGAGTGCGAGCTCAGTGTTCGCAGTTACTAGATTGACCGGTGATTTAGGAGGCCAACGGTCGTCCTCCGCATGCAGCCGACGCCCAACCTGACCAGTCGAGACCAAGTCGCCCCCACATGAGAGTAGGGTCAGCGTCTGCAACCCTATTAGTATAGCACCGGAGACCAAGGTTCCGAGCCGGCGCTACGGCGCGAGCACCTCGCCCGCGGGCAGTTCGACGGAGGTGAGAGTGTGGGGCGGGAGAACGAGCCCCACCGTCGCCGGTGCCGCCGGCGCCGCGGCCCCGGCCCGAGCCAAGGCCCCGGGATCCAGCGCCAGCTCTCGCCGCACCTCGCGGTCGCCCGTGTTGCAGAGCAGGACCCGGCGCGGCAGCAGGGCGCACCAGACGCGGTCCTGCAGGCCGTCCAGCCGCGGCGCGCCAGGGGCCGCTCCAGGCACCACTCGGCCGGGGTCCCAGACGAGTTCGCCGGCCAGGTCCAGAAACGGTCCGAGCTGGTCGGGACCGAACGGAACGCGCAGGGCGGCACCAGAGCCGATCCGGCGCAGGCAGGCCGCGGCGACTCGGTCCAGGTCGAGGCGCCCATGCACGACGGGGGCCGGGGCCTGCTCCGGCTCCTGGGTACCGGTAGGCCACCATTTGGCCCAGTTCACGGCCACGCCCAGCCGGCGCGTGTCGGGGGTGCCATCGACGACGGACGGCTGCCACGCCTCGGTGACGAGGTCCAGCCGCGCCAGCGACCGGCCGGCCCACTGCGCCGGGCCGACCCGGGCCCGGAACACCGAGGTCCGCTGCGGCGCCAGCATACCGACTGCGACGCCATTGACCTGGACCTCGCAGGGAGCTTCGAGCCGCTTCGGGTGCAGGGCCACGGCGACAGCGACCTCCAGTTCGCGAGCCGGGTCCACCGCCAGCCAGAGGCCGCCGCGAGCCCCGGTCCAGCGCTTGTTCACGGCGCCGGGCTCGCCGCCCCACTCCCAGTGGCCGCTCTCGCGCGGGTTCCAGTCGCCGGCGAGGAGGCCCTCGTCGCTGTCCGAGCCAACGTCGATCATCCCTGCGGACAGGGGCTCGGCCTCACGGCTCCAGAGCGCGTCGGGGGACGGCAGCGCGGCCGGCGGCACGAGACAGTGCTCGTCCCAGGACGTATCGCCCTCGACGGTCTCGATGCCGCCGACGTTGGCCGCCAGCAGCAGCCCGCCTTTCTCGACCCAGGCCTGGATTCGCTCCAGGACGTCCGCCTCGATCGCGTTTCCTTCCATCAGAATGAGGACGCGTTCGCGGGCCAACGCGCCGTCGCGCACCAGGCGTTCGTCCAGGATGCCGTAGTCAAAGCGGTCCATGGCCGCGTCGCAGGCCGCCTTGAGGCGAGCCGGGAGGTGCTGACCAGGACGCAGGCGATGGTCTGTGGTGGGGAAGAAGAAGGCCACGTCGGTCAGCGAGTGCTGTCCCTCGAGGTACTGGCCGAAACGCGCCAGCAGATCGCTGGCATCGAGCAGGTTCTGCGGGTAGTCGAAGTACTCGGTGGTGCCCGAGATGGCGTCCTTGAACAGGCGCTCGACCTCCTCGTCACGGGAGACCCCGGACGGCGGCTCGGTCACCAGCGGCACGCCGTAGTGGCGCGCGGCGGAGGAGAAGCGGCGGTAGAAGAAGGGCTCGAGCTTGCCGTGGGTCGACCGGACGGTGTAGCCATCGGCCTTGGAGCGGGCTACGAAGGCCGTGTAGTCCGCGCCATACATGACGCGCTCGCTGCCGAAGCCGATCTTGACCTCGTGGGGGCTATCGGGGTAGTAGCGGCGCGACACGGCCACCGCCTTGCCGGCGAAGTCGACCATGGCCTGCAGGTACCAGTCCACGAAGTCCAGCCAGCGGCGCCGGGCCTGGGCGCGGGCGGCGGGGGCCAGGGCCTGCACCTCGGCAAAGGCCGGACCTTCGCTGGCGGTCCAGGGCGGGTAGGTGATCGCCGCCGGGTCGGCGAAGCTCGTGCCCCAGGCCGCGTTCAGCTCCGCCAGGGCACCATAGCGCGCCAGGGCCCGGTCGCGGAAGTCCTGCCGGGCGCGCAAATCGCCGCACCAGAAGCCTGGATGCTTGTGGCCGGCGGGCACGACCCAGTCCGCCATGCCGATGGGGTACCCGACCTCGCCATAGTCGCAGACCATAGAGACATAGACCGCCCCGACACGCTTGCCCAGACGCCCCCCGAGGGCGCCGTAGAAGCGGTCGAACAGGGCCAGGGTCGCCGGCGACCAGATGGACGGGGCGAAGGTCTCGCCATCGTGATCGAGACACCGCAGCGGCTCCCAGAACTCGCTGTGCAACACCCATTCCGGCACGAAATGCAGCCAGGGATAGACGCTGTAGCCCATGCCACGCGCCTCGAGCTCGGCGGCATTGCGCTCGTAGTACTCCCAGCGGAACTGGTCCCGCGCCGGCTCCAGGGGCAGCCAGCAGAGGTAGTCCTCGACGCTGGAGATGCCAGCCAGCTCCCGGTAGCGGTCGAACTCGGGACTGGCATGCGGCGCTGGAGCGGGCTGGCCCTTGACGGCGGCCGTGATCAGGTCCACGGAGAGGTTGCCGGTCTTGACCGGAATGGGAAGGCGACCCGCGGGGATGCGGAGTGCCGGCTGGACGGTCAGGTCCCCCCAGGGCGGGCGGCGCGCCTGGCCGAGGACCCGGGCGGGACTGCCAGGGCCCGGATCGGCACCGGCCTGCCAAGCAGCATCCGAGGCCACGAGCAGGCGCCGCGAGCCCCGCTCGCCAGCGCTGCTGAGCCAGGCCAGAAGCCCCGCCTCCGGGCCGGCCGGCTGCAGACGCACCGCCAGGCGGTTCGGCCCCGGCCTCAGGACACCGGCAGCGAGGGGTAGTACCGTCGCCGGGTCCACGCCGGAAGCCCGGCCCAGGACCACGCCATTGGCCACCACCTCGGCCGTGCCCTCGCAGGCGAGGGTCAGCACCGCCTGGCGCGGCAGCCCGGAGCACTCAAAGGACCGGCTCAGGACCCACTGGCCGCCATCGGCAGGCCCGGCGATCCACCAGGCGTCTGCCGTGGGCGCCGGAGCCTGTCGCCAGGCCAGGGCATCGACGTAGACCAGGTAGTCGTTCTCAGACGCCCGGCGCTGGCGGCAACGGAGGGTGACCGCGACCTCGCCCGCAGGCAGCTCCAGGCAGCCGAAGGTCAGCCAGCCGAAGATCTCGCCGGGGCCATAGGGGGCCGTCACGGGTACATCCCAGACGCGCCGGGGGGCATAGCCCGTGACCTCGACCGAAAAGGGACTGAGATTCGGAACCCCCGTGCGCGTGACGGCCAGGCGCAGTTCCCACCAACCCGCCACGGGCAGCCGGGCGCGGAAGGTCGCGTGGTAGCCGTCGGCGGGGGCCTCGGTGTGGGTCTGCAGTTGCAGGATAGCCCCGCCGTAGCAGGGCTCGAAGGCAGGATCGCGACCGATGGTGGTGAAGTCGTGCTCGCCGCAGGACTCGCCCTCGATCCACAGGTCGTGCGGCGGTCTGGGCGGCGCGGCGCGGGAGGTGGCCCCCGTGCCCAGCCCCAGCCCAAGCGCCAGGAAGACCCCTAAGAACCACGGCGCGGCCGCCTGGCGCTCACCGGACCGGAAGGTGCTGCCCATGGACCGTCCCTCCGCATCGCCACCGGGCGCAGCCCGGCCATGTGGGAGGCGCGCTCTCGCAGACCCTGAGCGAAGCCGATGGGCCTCGCGGCGACTCCCCGGGCGGCGGCCGGGCCCACACCACGGTGCCGACCGGCCGACAACATGCAGGGCCCCAGCCTGGTTGTCCAGGCCGGGGCGCGGCTCGAGAGGCCTGCCTCGCTATGGGTCCGCGGTCACCAGACCGGGTGATGGTGGGGTCCACCGACCACCACGGCCCCGTACCCCATGGGCGGTGGGCCGTGCGGGTGCCCGCCGTGGACCGGCACCGGCGGGCCGTACATCACCGGACGATGAACCACCACCGGGGGCGGCAGCACCATGACCGGTTGCGGCACCACGACCCGGTGCAGGACCACGACCGGCTGGGGGACCACCACCGGGGCGTACACGACCGGCGCGGGGACTACCACCGGGGCGTACACGACCGGCGCGGCAACCACCACCGGCCTGTAGACCACCGGCCGCTCGACGACGACCGGAGCCGGCACCACCACCGGATAGCAGGGCGCCGGGGCGGGCGCCGGCACGCAGTCGGGACCGAACCCGATCCCCAGGCCGATGCCGCCGGTGCCGATGCCTACCTGCCAGGTGGTGTTCCCGCTGCCGCCGCCGAACACGATGCCACCGCCGATGGCGACGTGGTCGGCGGCGGCAGGCCGGACCAGAGCCAGCACCGCCAGACCGACGGCTGCACCGGTCACGAACCGAGTGATCGTCTTCATGGCCTTGTCCTCCGCTGGGGGGGTCCCGCCAGCCGTTGAGAGCGGCCGACCGGGCCCACGACCTTCTGTTCTGCACCTTGAGACGGTGGCCGGGGTCGGTCTATTCATGCGCACGGCCGGCTGGCAGGGCCTGGGCCAGCGAAGCTCGGCCTCGAAGCGCCGAGAGCTCGCAGCGGTCTGTGGGCGCGGATCTCCGGGTCCGCGTGGCGGGTGGCGGAGGACCCGCCTTCCAGGCGTTTCCGGCCAGCCGGGAGCTTGACCCGGGTGTGCACTGGCTGCGCGCACCTCGTCCGGAGCTTGACGCGCATGCCTTGCGGGGGTATGGCTTAGCCTGGGCCAGGCTCACGGCCCCATGCCTGGCGGAGGCGCGGCGGGGCCGATGGGGCGGCGGCTGCCGAGACCCGGCGCCAATGGAGATGCACGGTGATTCGCTCTAGCGCACGCGGTTGGCGGCGCCCGGTGTGGCCATTCGCCCTGACCGCCTTGGCCGTCCTCGTGACGGTTGCTTTGGCGGCGGACCCCGAAGAGGGGACCCCTGCCGGCCGGCCGCAGATCAGGCCGCTCTACCCCGTCCAGGTGGAACACGAGTTCGGCGACCCCGAGGGCTCGTTCCGCGAACTGGTGGCCCTCGTGCGCGAGAACTACTACACCGATACCGTCGACGAGAAGAGCATCTGGTGGGCGGCCACCAAGGGCCTCCTCCGACACCTCTCGCCCGAAGAGCATCCGGATCTGGCCGCCATCTGGCTGCCCGAACAGTACGAAACCGTGAGCGATACGCTGCAGGGCCTGCGCGAGTCCGTCGGAATCAAGAGCAGCTTCAGCCCCGCCGACGGCAGTCTGACCGTCACCGAGGTCACGCCGGGCGGCCCCAGCCAGGGCATCCTGCAACCCCTGGACCGCATCCTGCGGATCAACGACAAGTCCCTCCAGGGCCTGAGCGTGGCCCAGGTCTCCGCCCTGCTGGAGGGCGAACCGGATACCCCCGTGGCCCTCAAGGTCGTGCGCGACATCAGCGTCCTGGACCTCACCGTGAAGCGCGAGAAGTTCCACCTGCAGAATGTCCTGGCCGAAAGGTACCCACAGGACATCGGCTATCTGGCCGTGCGCTCGTTCTCCCAGGGCGTCTCGGACCGCTGCCGCGAGGAACTCGCGCGCTTCCAGAGCGCCAACGTCTCGCGACTCATCGTCGACGTCCGTGGCAATGGCGGCGGGATCATGCAGGAGGGACTCAAGGTCGCAGAGCTGTTCATCCCCAAGGGGCGCTGCCTGATGCGGGTGGTCAGCCACGGCGGCAAGGTCAGCAACTACATCAGCTCGGCAGAAGCGCCCTTCACGTTCCAGTTGGCGGTGCTGGTGGATGGGCAGACGGCCTCGGCGGCGGAGATCCTGGCGGCGGCCCTGCGCGATGAGTCCGGCGCCACCCTGGTGGGTTCGCCCACCTATGGCAAGGCCTCCATGGAGCGCATCTTCACCCTCAAGAACGGTTGCCGCACCAAGTTCACCACGGGCGCCATCTACTCGCCCAAGGGCCGGAGCTGGCACAAGAAGGGCCTCGTCCCCGACATCCAGGCGGACCTCGACCCGAAGCAACTCGAACGGACGCGGAGCCTGGGCTTCGACGTCCGCCTCCTGAACGATCCGCCCCTGCGCTCGGCCCACTACTGGCTGGCCAGGCCGACCCAAACATCCGGGGCCCCGACACCGCCCCCGACCCCTGAAACGGAACCCGGCCTGCCGGGGGTTGAATAAACGGCGGCCATGCGTCGTCCCACTGGGTGGCGTTGGGGCTGCGGAGTGTCGCAGCAACCGACGCGACGAGGCCCGGGGTGCGACGCACAGGCGGTGCGCCGCCCGAAGCCGAGCAGGACCGGACAACGGCTCCCATGAGCCAGCCGATCGACCAACTTCTGGACCGGGCCCGCCACGGCGACGTGAATGCCTTTGCGGCCGTGTTCGAGCAGTACCGCCCGCTGCTCCACCGGATTGCCTGCCGGCTGGTGGGTCTTGACGATGGCGAGGACGTGGTGATGGACACCTACCTCAAGGCCTGGAAGGCCATCCCGCAGTTCCGCGGGGACGCGGCCTTGCGAACGTGGCTGTGCACCGCTACCCGCAACTGCGCCCTCGACCACCTCCGGCGCCGACGGCGAGACGATGAGCGGCTGGTGCGGGATGAGGCCGGCAACGAGGACGACCGGCCCCTCCTGGACCGGGTCGCCGACCCCCGCGCCGAGGGCGCTGACCGGCGGGCAGAACGACTGGACCTGGGCAGCCAGTTGGCGGCAGCCCTCGGGCAGCTCAGCGCGGACCACCGTGCCGCCCTGCTCCTGCGCGAGGTGGACGGGCTGAGCTACAAGGAGATCGCGGCCGCCACCGGCGTCGGTATCGGGACCGTGATGTCGCGCCTCTTCTACGCCAAGCATAGACTGCGGAAACTCCTAGGGCATAAGGAACTGGGAGCATGAAGACAAACCGCCATAGGCCCCTGGGGCAGGCGTTGCGGCAGGCCGCGCCGCTGCCTGAACCCCGACCGGCCGCCGAGTTCTGGCAGGACTTCCGGGCCCGTTCGGCGCTGACCCTGCAGGAAGCCCCCGACCGGGTCGCGGTCGTCGGCGTTCGGCTGACGTCGCTGCGCTGGGTGGTGGCGACGGCGGCGGTGCTGGTGTTGCTGGCGAGTGTCTCGGTTTTCCTGCGCACCGGCCCGGTGCCGCCGCAGGTCGCCCAGGCGCCGACGGCCACCGCCACCACCACCACCGATCTCTCCACCGTGCAGGAACTGGAGGTCTTCTCGGAGTACAGTTCAGTGATGATCATTGAGGACGCCGAGAACGGCGGCACCGTGATCTGGGTGGCGTCGGCCGATACGGGAAGGCTGCGCTAAGGCAGGAGTACCACCATGAGAAGCGCGATAGCCTTGGCACCCATGCTCCTGTGCCTGTCGGTCATGCCCCTGCTGGGCCAGGCCGATGCGGGGGCCCTGTCCGCCCGGCTGGTGACCGCCAGCAAGGAGGCCGGCAGTGTCGACGCCAGCCTCAGTGACGTCCTGCCGCTGCTGCAGAACCTGAACTTCAAGTCCTTCCGCCTCGAAGGCGAGTCGACCCTGGCCCTCAAGGAAGGCGCCACCGCCAGCCTCGCCAAAGGCTACAGCATCGAACTGACCCAGGTCCAGGACCGGAACGCCATGGTCCGCGTCATCCAGGACCGTCGCGATGTCATGAAGACACGCCTCTCCCTCAAAGAGGACAAGCCGGTCATCGTCGGCGGTTTCGACGACCCCGGCGGCGGCCGGACGATCATCATCCTGAAGCTGAAGTAGGCCCCCTGCCCGCCACGGATCGTGGCCGCTTCGAGCGCGAGCGTCCCCGCAAGCCGCATTGCCGGCGCCGTGGATGAAGGCAACGCATCCGGCGGACGACACGAGCAACGCGGGCGGCGCGACGGACGAGCGTCCGCCGGCACGCCGTAATCCACTTCCGGACCGGCGCCCGTGGAGCAATGCCCTGGGTACCGGTCAGCCGAGGACGAGTGCGCCCTGAAGGGACGCAACCACCGACCGTCCAGTGGCAACCTGCCCTGCGGTGTCGCCGGTTTTCTTGACATGCTAACAAAAGCATGCTTTAGTAAACGCCAATGCCAATAGGGATGCAGTTCTGCTCGCAACGTTGGAGGACGCGCGTGTGGACACCACGGATGCCTACCTGGTCCTGAGCCAGTTGCCCGGTATCGGGCCTCTGCGGGTGGCACAGTTGCTGAGCCTCTACGAGACGCCTCAGGCGATCCTGGCGGCGCCCGAGGCCGAACTGGCCCGGGTGCATGGCGTCGGCAGCAAACTCGCGGCCGTGCTGGCCGGCTGGCGGCAGGTCTGCGATCCGGCCGCGGAACGGGGCCTGGCCGAACGGGCTGGGGTCATCCTGGTCACCCGCGACAGTCCAGCCTACCCCGAGCTCCTGGGCCAGATCCACGACCCGCCCCTGTGCCTCTACGTCCGTGGCACCACGGAGGCCCTGCAGCGCTGTGCGCACGGCATCGCCATGGTCGGGTCGCGGCACACGACGCCCTATGGGGTCAAGATGGCCGAGCATCTGGCCGTGGGGGCCGTCTACGCGGGCTGGCCGGTGGTTTCCGGCCTGGCTCGAGGCATCGACACCGTGGTCCATGAGGCCGTGCTCCGGGTCAACGGCTGCACCGTCGCCGTCCTCGGCAGCGGTCTGGGGCAGATCTACCCCCAGGAGAACGTCGGCCTGGCCCGCCGGATCGCCGAGCGGGGCGGGGCCCTGGTGTCTGAGCTCCCCATGGCGTTCCACCCCGACAAGCGCACCTTCCCCATGCGGAACCGCATCATCTCCGGCCTGACCCTCGGAACGGTCGTGGTCGAGGCGGGGACGACCTCCGGCTCGCTGATCACGGCCACCCAGGCCGGCGACCAGGGCCGCCAGGTCTTCGCCGTCCCGGGACGCGTGGACTCGCCCCAGTCCCGCGGCTGCCATGCGCTGATCAGGGACGGCGCCAAGCTGGTCGAGACCTTCGACGACATCGCCGAGGAATTCGCCCGCCTCCCCGGCCTCCCCAGCCTGCCCACACCCGCCTCGCCGCCGCCGGCCGGCCCAACCCGTGCGCCGGCAGCACCGGCCGCGGCCGGACTGGTATTATCGGCCATGGAGACGACATTACTGACTTCACTCGGCGCGGCCGAGATGGCCATCGATGAGCTTGTGGGTGCCGCCAACGCCCCCGCTGCCGAGGTGCTCAGTGCCCTGTTGCGCCTCGAAATGCGACGCCTCGTCCGGCAGTTGCCGGGCCGGCGCGTGGTAAGGGCCGGTGCCCAGTCGGCGCTCTGAAGCGCACCGCGCCTGCGCAGAACGGATACAGCCATGGGACGAGCCCTTGTCATCGTGGAGTCCCCCACCAAGGCCAGAACCATCGGCAGGTTCCTCGGACGCGACCTGCAGATCCAGGCCTCCATGGGGCATGTCCGCGACCTGCCCGAAGCCTCGCTCGGAGTGGACGTCTCCGGCGGCTTCCAGCCGGTCTATGTCCTGACCGCCAACGGCAAGCGCGTGGCCGGCCCCCTGCGCAAGGCCGCCCGGGATGCCGACGATATCTACCTGGCGACGGACCCGGACCGCGAAGGCGAGGCCATCGCCTGGCACCTGGCAGAGATGCTCAAGGACGCCACCCAGCACGGTCGCTTCCACCGGGTGACCTTCCACGAGATCACCCGCGGAGCCATCGAGGCCGCCTTCCATCACCCCGGCGCCATCGCCGAACGCCTGGTGGCAGCCCAGCAGGCCCGCCGCGTCCTCGATCGCCTGGTGGGGTACCAGGTCAGCCCCCTGCTCTGGCGCGACGTCCGCAAGGGCACCAGCGCCGGCCGCGTCCAGTCCGTCGCCCTGCGGCTGGTGTGCGAGCGCGAACGCGAGATCCAGGCCTTCAAGGCCACCGAGTACTGGGACCTCCAGGCGCTGTTCGAAACCGCGGACGCCAAGGCCCAGCTCAAGACGGCCCTGGCCCTGCTCGATGGCGCCAAGCCCGTGATCCCCGACGGTGCCACGGCCGAGGCCTTGGCCCGGGAGGTGGAAGCGGCCGCCTTTGCCGTGGCGGCCGTGACCTCCAAGCCGCGCCGCCAGGGACCGCCGCCACCCTTTATCACCAGCACCCTGCAGCAGTCGGCCGGCGGCGCCCTGCGCTTCTCCACCGCCCAGACCATGCAGGTGGCCCAGCAGTTGTACGAGGGCATCGACCTGGGCGAGGGTGGCCCCGTGGGCCTTATCACCTACATGCGTACCGACTCGGTCGCGGTCTCGCAGGAGGCCCAGAATCAGGCCCGCGACTTTGTCGCCACGACCTACGGCAAAGACTACGTCCCCGCTACCCCCAACCGCTTCCGCTCCCGCCAGTCGGCCCAGGAAGCCCATGAGGCCATCCGTCCCACGGACGTCCAGCGGGCCCCCGAGGCCGTGGCGCCGTTCCTCAGCACCGCCCAGCTCAAGCTCTACCGGCTCATCTGGAACCGCTTTGTCGCCAGCCAGATGGAGGCCGCCAAGATGATGGACCACGCGGTCGATATCGAGGCCCGCGGCCAGCACCTCACTCACACGTACGTCTTCCGCGCCACCGCCCGCGAAACCCTCTTCCCGGGTTACCTCGTGGTCTACAGCGTCAAGGACGCCGAGCCGGAAGATGAGGACAGCCAGATCACAGGGCGCCTGCCGGACCTCAGCGTGGGGACCCTCTGCCGGCTGCTCAAGCTCGACCGCGAACAGTGCTTCACCCAGCCCCCGCGCCGCTACTCCGAGGCGACCCTGGTCAAGGCCCTGGAACAGAATGGCGTCGGCCGACCCTCGACCTATGCCGCCACGGTCAACACCATCCAGGAACGCGAGTATGCCCGCAAGGAAAAGGGCTTCCTCATCCCCAGCGACCTGGGCTTCAGCGTCAACGACTACCTGGTGGGCCACATGCCGGCCCTCTTCGATATCGGCTTCACCGCCGAGATGGAGGCCGAGCTCGACCAGATCGAGGAGGGGACGCTCGACTGGATCCAGATGCTGACCCGCTTCTACGGACAGTTCCGCACCTGGGTGCAGATGGACGAAACCCCCGTGGTCCCAGCCAGCGCGACCGTCACCGAACTCCTGGAGGCCTTCCCGGCCGACCTCCAGTGGCAGGCCCCCACCAAGCGCGGCCGGCGCACCTTCGACGACGCCGAGTTCCATGCCTCGCTGCTGCGGCAGGCCCGCGACGAGCGCAAGCCGCTCAGCGAGCGCCAGTGGAAGGCCCTGCTGTCGCTGGTGGCCCGCTATGCTGGCCGCTGTCCGGCCCTCTCCCAGACCGCCGAACGGCTGGGCCTCCAGGTGGCCGTCGCGGCCTTGACGGCCGCCCAGGAAGCCCGCGCCGCAGCCCCGCCTACGGTACCGGCCGAGGCCGACCTCAAGCTGGTTGCCGTGCTCGCCAACGTGACCTGGGAGCCCCCTGCCAAGCGCGGTCGACGGACCTATGACGATGCCCGCTTCTACGCCTCCCTCCGCCGCCAGGTCGAGGAGGGCCGACACCTCTCCGCCGCCCAGACACACGCCCTCAAACGCCTCATCGTCAAGTACTCCGGCCAGGTCCCCGACTTCCAGCAACTCGCGGCTGACCTCGGCATCGAGACAGCCCCTGCCCCCGCGCCGGGCCAGCCGGGCGCCGCAGGGACCCCCGCCGAACGCGAGGCCCTGAAGCCCCTCATCGACCTCCTGCGCCAGGTCCGCGAGTGGGACCCGCCCGCGAAGCAGGGACGACGCACCTTCGACGACCGCGAGTTCGCGGCGTCGCTGACCCGCCAGTTCGAGCAGCGTGGGACCCTCTCCGAGCGCCAGCAGGCGGCCCTCAAGAAGCTCCTGGCCAAGTACGCCGGCCAGGTCCCAGACTACGCGGCCCGGGCCCAGGAACTCGGCCTCCGCGGCCCGACCCCACCCCCCGAACCCGTAGACGCGGTCTGCCCTGAGTGCGGCGCCCCCCTGCTGCGACGCACCAACCGGCGCAAGGGCACCACCTTCTTCGGCTGCTCCGCCTTCCCCAAGTGCCGGTTCCTGTGCAACGAGTTGCCAGCCCCCGCCGCCGGCGCACCGGCTCCGCAAGCCGCCGGGACCACCAGCGCCCCCCAGCCCTCGGCATGATCCCCCCATTTTGCCCGACGCGACGCTTGAAAGCCCCACCGCGGAGTCTATAGTTAGAGGCGTTTTCGGTACCTTGGGCGTGTACCTGTAGCTCAATTGGATAGAGCGTCTGGCTACGGACCAGAAGGTTCGGGGTTCGAGTCCCTGCAGGTACGCCATGATCTCCTCGGTGGCGGGGTAGCTCAGTTGGTAGAGCAGAGGACTGAAAATCCTTGTGTCGGCGGTTCAAATCCGCCCCTTGCCACCAACCCTAAGCCCTTCATAACCAAGCGGTTATAGCTAAATAGCCCCGGTTCGTGTATCATTACCTGGACCGGGGCTTTCTGTGCCTTTTTGGGCATAAAAACACCCTCAAAACGTCACGTGGGCGTCACTTGGCGTCCAAGGCTAGAGCCCGGTCTGCCAGTTGCCGTTCCAGTTGTGGCGGTGGCGTACCCACCCCAGATGTAGGCGATGTGCCCCGGCAGCAGCACGCGCGCGAGGTTGCCGAACCAGGCATCCGGGAGCCGGTCGAACTCCTCCTCGCTCACGAAGTCGTTCTCCAAGGGACGGTCCTTCGGCCGCAGTTTCGCGTGGGTCGGGTGCGCCTTGGACTTGTCGCGGGCCAGGTCGAAGCCCTGGTGGTGCATGCCGCGTGCGTCGGACGCCTCGATGGCGTTGGCCGCCGGGAAGCTCGAAAGCCCCGCCGCGATGGCGTTGTTGCTGCGCGGTTCGACCTTGACGTTGTACGGCGGGTCGGTGTTGACCAGGTGGACCGGCTGGCCCCCGAGGAGCCGGTCGACGTCCGCGGCGCTCGCCGGGTCGCCGCGCGTCAGGCGGTGTTCGCCGAGGACGTAGACCTCGCCGCGCCGGCTCACAGCCTCGTCCGGCGGGTCGGGGACGGCGTCGGGGTCGGTCTGGCCGTCGGTCACCACACCGTGCTCGCCCTCCAGCAGACGGGTCCGTTCGTCCTGGTCGAAGGCCAGCACCCCGAGGTCGAAGTTGGCGCCCTGCAGGTCACCAAGCTCGATGCGCAGTTGGTCGAAGTCCCACTCGGCCAGTTCGCCGGTCTTGTTGTCGGCGATCCGGTACGCCTTGACCTGCTCGGGCGCCAGGTCGGTGGCCACATGCACGGGCACCTTGGCCAGGCCCAGCTTCTTCGCCGCCTTCCAGCGCGCGTGCCCGGCGATGATCACGCCCTGGGAGTCGACGACAATCGCAACGCGAAACCCGAACTGGCGGATGCTCGCCGCCACGGCGTCCACGGCATCATCGTTCAGGCGCGGGTTCTTCTCGTAGGGCGTGATGCTGTCGGTGTCGCGCAGTTCGATCTGCATGGGCGGTAGTCTCCGGGGCCGAAGTGGGTCTGGCAGGCCAGGTCCGGGACGGACACGGGCCATACCCATTTTCTCTACGGCGATCCGCCCATCTGGCGGAGACGCCGTGAGTTCTTGGGCGCACCGGACAGCGAAAACAAACTGTGTCCGGGGACGGAGCTGGTTCCCGCGCGCAGTTGAGACTCCCTCCGCCGGAAGTACCTATTGAGCCTTGCTTTTCTGCGATTCCGCGTTAGCATGTTCCTTGACTTCCTCAAAGCGTGCTTCGCCCAGCACGGAGGTGGCACTCATGTATCGCTTTGCTCAGGAACAGGTCGAGAGGTGGGTGGCGGCGCGGCGGCGCAAACCGCTGATCGTGCGCGGTGCCCGGCAGGTCGGCAAGACCTGGCTGGTCGAGCACGTGGCCGCCGCCAGGTTCGAGGCGATGGTCAAGGTCGACCTGGAGAAGCGCCGCGACCTGCACGTCCACTTCGGCGACAACCTCGATCCCAAGGTCATCGTCCGGCGTCTCGAAGTGGACAGCGGCAAGCGCATAGTGCCCGGCAAGACGCTGCTCTTTCTGGACGAGATTCAGGCCTGCCCGCGCGCCATCATGGCGCTGCGCTACTTCTACGAGCAGATGCCCGACCTGCATGTGATCGCGGCGGGTTCGCTGCTGGAGTTCGCCCTGGGCGGGATCTCCGTCCCGGTCGGCCGCGTGCAATACCTGCACCTGTACCCGATGACCTTCCGTGAATACCTGCGCGGGATCGGCAATGAGGTGGCGGCGGAGGCGGCCGCACAGCATCCGTCCGAGGTCGACGAGGGCATCCAGCGGCAGTTGCTGAAGGAGCTGAGGACCTACTTCTTCGTGGGCGGCATGCCGGAGAGTGTGCAGGTGTATCGCGACACGCAGTCGCTGGTCGAGTCGTTCAAGGCCCAGACCGAGATCGCCGGTTCGTACCGCGAGGACTTCGCCAAGTACACGCCGCGCGTCGACCGCGCCTGTCTCGACAGTGTGCTGCTGAGCGTGGCCCGCCAGGTCGGCGAACAGGTCAAGTACACCCGGCTCGACGACAGCCACACCGGTCCCACCAACCGCCGCGCCTTCGACCTGCTCTGCAAGGCGCGGGTGATCCACAAGATCGCCTCCTGCAACCCGTCCGGGCTGCCACTCGGGGCCAGCGCCAACGACAAGCGCTTCAAGGCCGCGCTGCTCGACATCGGCCTGTTGCAGAACCTCTGCCAGGTGCCGGTCGACCTGGAGTTGCGGGAAGAGGATCTGCTGGCCATGTACCGGGGCAAGCTGGCCGAGCAGTTCGTCGCCCAGGAGCTGATCGCCAACCACACCTCCGAGCTGTTCTACTGGGCACGGGAGGCGCGCGGCAGCAGTGCCGAGGTGGACTACCTGGCGGTGCGCAGCGGCAGGATCGTGCCGGTCGAGGTCAAGTCCGGCGCGGGCGGCAGCCTGCGCAGCCTGCACCTGATGCTCGACACCTACCCCAACTGCCCGGAAGGCGTGGTGCTCTACTCCGGCACCTATGCCCACCGGCCCGAGCAGCGGCTGGCCTTCATACCGCTCTACTACGCCGGGTCGCTTGGCGATCCCCGCCCCGACGTGGTCTGACCCGGGGAACTCCACACCTCGCGCGCGCGTAATACACGCCAGAGCGGGTGTGAGCGGCATGTGGAGTTGTAAGGCCATCGGTGCCGTGTGCACTCAAGACTTTGGCAGAGAGAGTACTACAGGCATCTCAGCCAGACCATCCAGGCACAACCTGTACGGTTTCCGTGCCCATTCCCGGCAGCCCATGTCATTGCGGTCGCACGTCTTCGCTCTGTCGGCCACGGGAGGGGGGCCAGCCCCATAGGTGCTCCGCGCCTGCGATGGCCAGGCGAGGCACTTCCCGGAAGCAGGCAACAAAGGCGCGACCGGTACGCACACGAGTACCTCTCAATACGCCGCAACTCACTCTCCCATAGTCTTTTAGATGCACACGGCACCGATGAGAGAAGACGGTGACGGGGTCTGCGTAACCTAGAGAACTCGGCTTCAGGCTGTTGCGATGGCGTCTCGGTCGTTACTGAAGCGGTCCGGTCTGGGAAACTCGGCACAAAGCACGGAGGCGGTTGCCCCCAGGCTTCCATGGACCGTCGTGGGAGGCCATGGAAGTGCCCAGGAAACCAGCAAGGCCATTGTAAGACGGCGACGGGGTCTGCGTAACCTAGTCATCTGTCCGCGAATAAACTAGGCATTATTCTTGGCTTCTTCAAGGCGTTGCCGTGCGCGGCGGATCTTCTCGAGGATTTTCTGTCCATCGGCGCGCCAGACGTACCGCCTTGGTGC
>Ga0172375_10003236_pt1 | contig 24848 bp, 26 predicted proteins | sample LakKiv1m_FD_114537 | JGI IMG/M metagenome (GOLD analysis project Ga0172375, IMG submission 114537) | Freshwater microbial communities from Kabuno Bay, South-Kivu, Congo - kab_092012_11.1m | ecosystem: Environmental > Aquatic > Freshwater > Lake | place: Democratic Republic of the Congo...
ATGGGATGGTACAGGGAAGTGGATGCCCAAAATCCTATGGACAAAGATATTAAAAGACCGGCTATAATAAACGAGAACTGGGATGAGGAGAAGCTAAACAGGATTCTAAGAGAGGCGCACAGAAGATTTTATCTGAGCCCCTCTTATATATGGGAGAGGTTTAAGGAGGTTAAGAGCCTCAAGGAGCTATTTAGAAAGATGATGGCAGGAATGAGATTGATGAGATGGTATATGAAGGGAAAAGATGGGAAATAGTTTTTTAAGGTGGCATTACATAAGGTGGAATAATGTTCAGATGTTTTAAAATATTAATTGCCTTTGTTGTCTTGCTGGGATTGTTGTATGTTGGCCGCGGATTTATTCTTGAAAAGGCAGGCAGGTATCTTTATTACAAAGACGAGTTGAAACCGGCAGACGTCATCGTAGTGCTTGCAGGAGAAGAAACAGAGAGGGTTGAATACGGAGCTAAACTCTTAAAGGAGGGCTGGGCAAGAAAGGATAAGATCATACTGACTGGAGGCCCGCTTGTATGGAAATACACATGGGCGTCATTGATGCAGGAACATGCGGTTTCTTTAGGGGTTCCAAAAAGCGCGATCCTTCTTGCGGACAAATCCAGAACAACAGAGGAAGATGCGGCATTTACAAAGGAGCTTATGACTAAACATGGATATAAGTCATGCATTCTTGTAACGTCTCCTTATCACAGCAGGAGGGCGTTAAAAATCTTCAAAAAAATTATGGGTAATAAAATAAGAATAATAAGCGCTCCTTCCGAAGAGGTCTGGTTTCAATTCGATGAATGGTGGCAAAGGGAAAGAGACAGGGCGAGAGTCCTCGATGAATATTCTAAATTTATATGGCTTTTAATCTTTGATATAAAAGATAAGGCAGCAGCCTGAAGCGGAGGTTTTGAATGGGAATTACAAAGGAACTTTTGGACATACTTGCATGTCCTAAGTGTAAGAAAGGAGTGAATATCACAGAGGATGAAAAATGGCTGATCTGCAGGCACTGCAGGCTTAGATATCCTATAAAAGACAATATCCCTGTAATGCTTATTGACAAAGCAGAACCGTTTGAAGGGTAAAGAAATTTTTCTCTGTTAAATGCAGAAAATTTATCTTGACAGAATTAGCCCAAGCGTGATAAGTTCAATTTATGAACGTTCAGAAACTGAACGAAGAAAAGCAGGAAAACCAGGATACCTACAAATCTCTCCTGCTTCTCGATGAGATTTCAAAGGGAGAACCTCTCTCACAGCGCGATTTAAGCAAAAAACTTAATATAGCCCTCGGGCTTGTTAATTCCTACATAAAAAATCTTGTCTCAAAGGGCTATGTTACTATAAAGGCAATACCCTCTAAGCGGTATGCTTACTATCTTACCCCGAACGGTTTTGCAGAAAAAACCCGGTTAACATATCATCATCTTCAAAACTTTACAAATCTTTATAAAGTTGCAAGAAAAGATTTTAAAAAACTGTTCTCCGCTCTTTACAAAGATGGTGTCAGGAGCGTAGTGCTCGCCGGAGCCGACGAGTCCGCAGAGATAGCATATCTTTCTTTGCAGGAGTTCGATATGGAATTCGCAGGCATCGTGGACAGCGAACATGCCGGAAGGGATTTCTTCAGATATAAAATAATGCCTTTTGAAAAAATTAAGGAGATTGACGCTGATCTTGTGATTATAAGTTCATTCGTGAAAAGGAACGAAACATATAAAAGGCTTATCGAGGCTGGCATGCAGCCGGCAAAGATGAAAAGCATATTCCCTATCTCAATTAGTACTGGAGACGCCGGCGTCTTCGGTCCTGTTGCAGTTGAAGGGAGATAAGATGCAGTGGTACGCAGTGCATACAAAACCAAGGAGAGAAAATACCGTAACGGATTTACTTCTGAATGTCGGGCTTGAGGTCTTTAGTCCGAAGCTGAAGCAGAAAAAATATCTGCACGGAACTTATAAAGACATAATCAGCCCGCTTTTCCCATGCTATATATTTGTGAAATTCAAACCGTCAATGGCTGCGCACATGATTAAATATACAAGGGGAGTCAGGAAAATTGTGGGTGGCGCTTCGCCATTGCCTGTAGCAGACGAGATTATTGATTCAATAAGATCTAACGAACAAAATGGTGTTGTTGAAATAAAACCCCCGGAGTTCAGATGCGGCGACAGAGCAATGATTAAGGATGGTCCCCTGCAGGGGCTAAGCGGAATTTTTGAAAAAGAGATAAGCGGCGAGGAAAGGGTAGTTTTGCTTTTGAGCGCCATTGAATATCAGGCAAGGGTTGTCATAGACAAGGCGTTTCTGGCAGCGGCTTAGAACGGCAATTAGCCGTATTTATGACCGATGAACAGTTTGCAATGTATTCTTAACAGAGGGACATAATGTCCTGAATGGCGGTAGCCTGTCCAGGAAACTGAAACGACTTTCCGACGGTTCATGAGCAACAATAATATAGTTTGGCATAATGGGTGGGTGACAAGGCAACGTCGCAACAAGCTCAATAATCATAAAAGCGGGCTTATATGGCTTACCGGTCTTTCTGCTTCCGGCAAATCCACAATTGCTCATGGTGTAGAAGCCGAACTCTATAAACAGGGTGTACGCGCTTATGTTTTTGATGGAGATAATATCCGTTGCGGGCTTAATTCGGACCTCGGATTTTCCAGTAAAGACAGGAGGGAAAACCTCCGAAGAATTGCAGAAGTTTCAAAGCTCTTCGTAGATGCAGGATTTATTGTGCTTGCCGCATTTATTTCTCCGTATAAAGAAGACAGGGAATATGTAAGAAAAATTATGGGAGGGGATTACTTTGAAATATATGTCGAGTGCTCGCTTGAGGAGTGCGAAAGACGAGATCCAAAGAGCCAATACAAAAAAGCGAGAATGGGAATAATCAACGACTACACTGGGATTTCAGCGCCATACGAGGCTCCGGAAGAGCCGAATTTGATTATTGATACGAAAAAAATGGAGATAAAAGAATCGGTGGATAAAGTTATGGGGTTTTTAAAAGAACGTGGATGGCTGCTTTTATGAATGGAGAGAATAACATAGTTTATGCGCCCAATAAATTCATACGGATGGGTTTTCTGACAAGTTTGCAGGGAATGTTTGTCAGTCTATTTCAAAGCAGAGAGCTAATATGGAGACTTTTTTTGAGGGATTTTAAAGCTAAATACAGGCAATCAGTGTTTGGGATTTTATGGGCGCTTATTAACCCTCTTATTACTGTAGGTATATTCGTGCTTTTAAATAGATCAGGAATCTTAAATATAGGAGATACGACTGTCCCTTATCCTATATTTGCATTGATGGGCATTTCTGTTTACGGAATATTTTCTACAGGCCTTTCGGTAAGCGCCAATAGCATCATAGGAGCAGGACCGATGGTTGTCAAAATTAATTTTCCCAAAATAAGTCTCGTTATCGCCTCTATGGGACAGGCATTAATTGATTTTTTTGTCAGGATGCTGATGCTTATTATTCTGTTAATCTTTTACGGTATAGCTCCAAATTGGACATTATTTATCTTTCCCTTTGCATTATTGCCGTTGATTTTCTTGACATTAGGCGTCGGATTCATGCTTTCCTTATTAGCAGGCATATTCAGAGATATAGTCCATATCGCATCATTTCTCACAACATTGTTTCTTTTCCTTATGCCCGTGCTTTATCCCGCGCCTCAGTCCGGTCTATTCGCAAATTTAAATCTGTGGAATCCGCTCAGTCATTTAATTGTCGGGGCAAGGGATGTTTTTATTTTAGGCAATTTATCAAATCCGTCGGAATACTTTTATTCTGTTTTTTTCTCACTATCGGTTTTTCTCATTTCATGGAGAATATTCTTTTTGTCAGAACATAGGATTGCCGAGCGGGTATGACAAACGACATTCTAATAAAGGCTGATAATGTTTCTAAAAAGTATTGCCGTGCATTAAAGCATACCATGATATACGGGATGCAGGATATTGTCAGAAATACGCTTGGCATGGCTGCTCATTCTGATAGATTGCGCGATGGTGAATTCTGGGCATTAGATGATATTTCGTTTGAGGTAAAGAGGGGAGAGTGTGTAGGCATTATTGGCGCTAACGGCTCAGGCAAGAGCACACTCCTTAAACTCCTTAACGGTATTTTTTTGCCGGACAAAGGCAGGATAGAGATAAAAGGCAGATGTGGAGCTTTGATCGAGGTCGGGGCAGGCTTCCATCCGATGTTGACTGGCAGGGAGAATGTTTATATCAATGGCGCTATACTCGGAATGAGCAAAAAAGAAATAGACAGGAAATTTGACGAAATTGTCAGTTTTGCAGACATAGGGGATTTTATTGATTCTCCCGTTAAGCATTATAGTTCTGGAATGTATGTAAGGCTTGGCTTTGCGGTGGCAATTCAATGTGAGCCGGATATCTTGCTTGTGGATGAAGTGTTGGCAGTTGGAGATGCAAAATTTCAAAGAAAATGTTTTGCTAAAATGAACGAACTGAGACAAAATGGGAAAACAATATTGTTTGTTTCTCACGATGTTAATACTGTTAATCAATTATGTAGTGAGACGATTCTTTTAGATCATGGTGCAATAGTAAAGCAAGGAAATCCAAGAGATATCACTAAACTATATCATAAGTTCTTATTCGGGCAAGAAGAGCAGTCTGACAAAGGCGCTTTTCAAGAAATCTCTTTAACGGCCCATAAGGAACAGTGTGTTACCGTTCAGACAGGCCAGGATGAATTCATAGAAAGACAAAAACTGAAACAATATGCGATGCAAAAACTCAATATTTCTGATGTACATATTTCTTCGGAAGAGATGAGGTACGGCAATAAAAAGGCAGAGATTATTGACTATGGGATTTTAGATAGAAATTTTAAGAGAGTTGATGTTCTAAAAACCGGGGAGAGATATAGTATTTTTTTTAAGACACTTTTTTATGAAGATTTGGATGACCTTACCTTGGGATGTCGTATACAGAATACAAGGGGAATGGATGTTTTTGCCGCCAACACGTATTTTCACAATATTACTATTCCGCCACAAAAAAAAGGCAATCTGCTCGAATGTTGTTTTGATGTCAAAATGCATTTAGCACAAGGCGATTTTTTTTTAACGTTTGGTATAAGGAATATAAATTCCGACAATTTTTATGACCGGAGGATTGATACAGTTCATTTTAAAGTGGAAAGTATTGATAAAATGGATTCTGCTTGCTTGGTAAACTTAGATGAAGTAGTTTCAGTAAGAAATGTCGTAGTGGGATAATTTATGAATATTTATGAGCCAATTATTGTAATCGGAGCTGGACGATCGGGGACTACATTGCTGACCAAAATGTTCAAGCAACATCCTGATATAGATTTCCGCGGAGAAACCTCTTTCCTTTTACCACGCCTATGGCTTGAATTGTGGGGGGATCGCTTCTGGTTCAATTGGAAATGGTATACAGATACTAATCCTCGTTCAGCGTGTGAGAAATTGCCTGACATTTCAGAAGATGTAATAAATGAGGAACAAGAAAACATAGGCCATGTTTTGGCGAAGGTCATGATAGACATTTTAAAAGTAGATGTGAATCATCATAAAGTGTGGGGGTATAAAGAGATTTGGAATGGTTCTGCTCAGTTCAAATATGATTGGATGCCATATGATGCAGTTTTCCCTCAAGCAATATGGGTACACATTATTAGAAATCCGTTTGATTTTGCAAAATCGTGTGCTAACTGGAATAAGACAATGTTTAGCATGCAGTATTTACGTGACCGACTAAATGATTGGGTTTCAATAATTAAACATTCAAGGAAGCGGTTAAGTACTGGACGTTATTTTGAAATAAGCTATGAAGATCTATGTCTAAATCCCCAAAAAACGATTAAGTCGATTTTTGATGCGGCAAAACTTACATGGCATCCTCGTTGCAGTAACGTGTTTAAAAGCTTTTTTCTTAAATCCACAAATAAATCTTTTTCACAAAACAAGGGGATTTATTCTGACAACGAAATTGAGCGGTTAATGGATAAGATTGAAGGATTATCAGAATTAATGGCCGAACTGGGTTATTCTATACCAGAAGGTATGATAGGAGATATTCTGAGTAGCGATCAAATAAGCGAAGAAATCGAGATATTGAACCTCAATATGCCGCATAAACATATCGAACAGCCACATAAATCACAATATCAGATTAGGAGGGAGTACCAGCAATTACAAATAGAATACCAACAATTATTGGAGAAGCATGAGGCATTATTAAATAAAATATATATTAAATATATATTGGCTATGGAAAGCATTGTGAAGAGAATTATTAATAAATCGTTGTAAATCATCAAATCTTTGAAGGCGATACGAAAATGGCTCAAGAAAAAGTGACTTTTTCTTTTGGTAAAAACTGGGCAAGCTTTATGCGTGCAAATTTTAGTGAGGAGCGGGTAAATATATCCATTCAGCATTTGCTTAATTTTTTAGAGTTGAATAATTTGAGCGAAAAGTATTTTTTAGACATTGGCTGCGGCAGTGGTCTTCATTCCTTGGCAGCTTTGCGCGCTAATGCTAAAAGAATTGTTAGTCTTGATGTTGATCCCTATTCGGTTGAGACGACAAAAAAGGTCAGGGAAATGTATGGAAGTCCTTCCCAGTGGGAAGTTTTTCATGGCTCAATTTTAGATATGGATTTTGTATCACAGTTAGCGCCGTCAGATATTGTTTATTCGTGGGGTGTTCTTCACCATACAGGAGATTTGTGGCAGGCGATGAGAAACGCGGCGTCGCTTCTTAAGAACGGAGGACTTTTTTATATCGCCATATATGAAAAAACAGAAAAATCAGATTACTGGATTAAAGTCAAAAAGAGATATAATCGTTCTTCATCTATCGTGAAGAGGCTAATGGAGCTTGAATATGTCTGGAATACATTTTTTAGGACAATCTCTCCCAGAGGGATAAGAGATTCGATAGAATACATTAAAAATTATAAAAAGAGTAGGGGGATGGAATTCTGGACTGATGTGAAAGATTGGCTTGGAGGGTGGCCTTATGAGCCTGCTACTCTCGAAGAAGTATGTAGCTTTTGCGAAAAGGAATTGGGTTTAGAGAAGGTAAAAGTAAAAACTGGCGAAGCAAACATTGAGTATTTATTTAAGCGAAAATATTCTTAAAAATATAGTTCCAATTCTCCAAGCCATCTTCTATAAATCTCTATGCTGAAAGCTATTTTTGTATAATGCTTCCAAAGGTCTTAATGCAGATCCACCAGTTTCGCCCGGTAGCAAGCGGAGCTGAATTTCAGGCAGAACGGTTGGCTTATAAGCTTGCAAATATCGGTCATCAAATAGAAATATTGACCAGCCGGAAGGACACGTATTCTCCGCTGATCGAGATGGTTAACGGAATAACTATACGCAGAGTAGACTTCTCGCTTTCATACTCGCCGTTTATTCATATCAGCAAGCAGCTAAGATATCTGGTTAAGTATAGGCAGCACTATGATATTATTCATTCCCATCAATGTTTTAATCATGATGTAATAGGCACTGTTGTTGCCAAATGGTTCAGGAAGAAAAGCATAATAAAAATTGCATGCGCCGGCAGCGGTGGTGATCTGGATGTGTTTTCCAGATTTAGAGGTTTTCAATATGCATTGGAAGTTCTTTATCAGGCTGATGCAGTAATAGCAATTAGCAGTGAAGTTGAAAAAGAATTGCTTGATTATGGCTTTTCGCGAGAACGTATTTATAAGATTCCAAATGGCGTAGACACAGAGTTCTTTAAGCGCTCAAAGCCTTTTCCCAAGCATCCCAAAATCATATTTACACTTATTGGGAGACGAACACCCCAAAAGGGAATTGATATTGCTCTTTCTGCTTTAAAACTTCTGGTACAAAAAGGAATTAATAAGGATAGCATAGAACTGAGGTTATACGGGTGGGATTATCAGGATTACAATTATCAGAAAATGGCAGAGGAACTTGGAGTGGCTTCAATGGTTAAGTTCTTCTCATATACCTCTGACGTGATTGATATTTATCAAAATACCCATTGTTTACTTTTGCCGAGCAGGGCTGAGGGACTTTCAAATGTTCTCCTTGAAGCCATGTCTTTTGAGATTCCGGTAATTGCGACAAAAATTAGCGGCACCTCCGATGTTACAGTTGATGGCGAAAGCGGTATTCTTATTCCACCCGGGAATCCTCATTCATTGGCAAATGCTATGTCAATAGCAATAGAAAATCCTGGCTGGCGTTACCGATTAGGTAAAAATGCAAGACAGAGAATGATATATAATTTTTCGCTTGATGAAATTGCCAAAAGATACTCAGAGCTGTATCGTAAAGTCTCAGGTAAAGTCTAACATGATATATTCAAACGAAAAGGATGGTATTTTAAAGCAGATATACGACTACGCCGTCAAGACTCATAAACAATTAGCAGAAGAAAACTCAGGTATAGGGTTTAAATATTTTCAGTCATTGATAAAGAAATCATCAAAGGCCATTTATACAGTCTTGCGAGCTGAACCGCCGCACTGGTATCTCTTTTACTGGTTTTTATTTTTTGGATGTTTGTTTAGAGGGCGTTATAAAAAAGATATATGAAATTAGGTCTAGGTGGTTATTAAAAGAGGTGGATAATGAAAAAGAGATTATTAGATTTTCTTGTTTGTCCAGAGTGTTATGGTGATTTAGAATTAAAAGCTGAAATTATGGATGCCTCAGAAATAAAGGAAGGCGCTCTGCTCTGCGCTAGGTGCAATAAAAACTTTCCTATCAGAGATTATATTCCGAGGTTTGTTGAGACAGACAGGTACGTTGATAGTTTTAGTTTCGAATGGAATGTATTTCATGATGTTCAGATAGACATCCTGAATAACACCAGAGAATCCGAGGAGACACTTAAATATAAGACAGGATTCAGGGGAGAAGACGTCAAGGACAAAGTGTTTCTTGATGCGGGCATCGGCGCTGGCAGGTTTGCAGAAGTTGTATCACGATGGGGTGGAGAAGTAGTCGGTTTTGACCTAAGTTTTGCTGTTGAAGCAGCTTATAAGAATATAGGCAAAAGACCGAATGTCCATATTGTTCAGGCAGATATATTTAAACCTCCTTTTAAAAAGGAATCGTTTGACCATATGTATTCCATAGGGGTGCTCCACCATACGCCAGATACAAAAATGGCGTTTGACTCATTGGTTCCTTATTTGAAAAAAAGAGGAGTTTTTGCTGTATTTTTATACGAAAAAGGAGTGTACCACAGGTATAGTGATTTATGGAGAAAAATTACAACTAAACTTCCCCTAAGGATGATGTATGTTCTCTCTGCTGTTTCAATACCATTGTATTTCATACACAAGATCCCGTTTGTGGGCCTAGCCCTTCAATTTGCTCTACCGACAGCCAATTGGCCAAAATGGAAGTGGAGATGGTTGGATACATTCGATTGGTATACACCAAAATACCAGTGGAAGCATACTTATCCGGAGGTTTACAGGTGGTTCAAAGATAACGGTTTTGATAACATGGAGCTTTTTGATTATCCGGTCTGCATGCGAGGGAAGAAGAGCTGAAAAAAGTTTTTTTTATAATTCCTACTCTCGGGGGAGGAGGCGCAGAGAAAGTAATGTTGAATCTTCTTTGCAACCTGAACAGAGAGCTTTTCGAGCCGATTTTGGTCTTGTTTGAGAAGAGAGGCGAGTATCTGGATTTGCTTCCATCCGATATAGAAATAAAAGTGGTCGGGACTCAAAAGGGTTTGTTTAGATTACGAGGATTGGTTTCAATTGGAATTATAAAACAACTTTCGAGCTTAATTAGGGGAGAAAATCCTGATGTTCTGGTTAGCTTTATGTGGTTTACAAATGCAGTAACTATTATCGCAAAAAAATTTAGTGGCTCAGTAAGCAGGACAATTTTGTCTGAGCGTTACGGCCTGAAACTTTCATATGAAGGCTTGTCTAACGAATGCCAAAGAAGGATAACGATCCGTTTTTTTTACCCGAAGGCCAATAGGATTCTTGTTAATGCGAAGCAGATGGGGAGGCAGTTATCGGATATATATAAAATGACGACTGAGAAGATCGAAGTCATTTATAATCCTGTTGATATTAAAAAAATAACCTGCACGAGCAGAGAGGAGTGCCATCATCGTTGGTTTCATGAAGATATTCCTGTAATCATAGCTGCCGGGCGGTTAGTCCGGCAGAAAGGGTTCGATTATCTTTTGAATGCTTTTTCTATTGTTTCGAAAGGGCTGTCTTGCAGATTGATGATTGTTGGTAAAGGCAAGGAAGAAAAAAAGCTCATGAAACTTGTTGAGCAGTTGAAGATAAATGAGAAAGTGGACTTTCCAGGTTTTCAAAAGAATCCGTATAAGTATCTTGCCCGTTCAAAAATTTTTGTTCTTTCTTCTCTTTACGAGGGTTTTCCAAATGTTCTTCTGGAGGCATTAGCTCTTGGAGTCTCCTCCATTGCTACAAGATGTCCGACCGGCCCGGATGAAATAATAACCGATGGTGTCAATGGGCTTTTGGTGCCTCCGGCTGATGAGAAAGCACTGGCGGATGCTATAAGGAGGCTTTTGCAAGATGAAGATTTAAGGAAGAAATTAGGGGAGGCGGGAAGGAAAAGGGCAGAAGATTTTGAAGTCAGCAAGATTGTACGGCAATACGAGGATGCTATAGAGAGCCTATGTGTGGAATCTGCGGAAAGATAAATTTCAATAACGAGCCGGTCGAAGATACCCTGCTTAAGAGAATGACATCCGTGCTTTCTCATCGCGGGCCCGATGATGAAGGGATATATAAAAATCAGTCAAACCAACCTTTTGTTGGTCTGGGACATAGAAGACTGTCAATCATTGATCTGTCACCACTTGCGCGTCAACCTATGCCAAATGAAGACGGAAGTATATGGATTGTCTTTAACGGAGAGATATACAACTTTCTAGAACTTAGGGGAAGTTTAATAAAAAAAGGACATATCTTTCGTTCAAAAAGCGACACTGAAACCATAATACATTTATATGAAGAATACGGGATCGAATGCCTGAAACATCTAAGGGGGATGTTTGCATTTGCAATATGGGATGAAAAAGACAAATCTCTTTTCCTTGCAAGGGACCGCATAGGAAAGAAGCCATTATATTATTGGCATTCAAAGGACACATTTGTTTTTGCCTCAGAGATAAAATCTATTCTGATAGATAATTCTTATCATAGAAAACCTGATTATACGGCTATACACCATTATCTTACCTATCAGTATGTCCCTTCCCCATGGACCGCATTTGAAGGGATAAAAAAACTGCCTCCCGCGCATTATCTTTTATTAAAGAACGGGCAGGCAGAAGTAAACAGATACTGGAAGCTTTCATATCTCCCGAAGCATAAAATGGGAATTGAAGATATAAAAAGGGAGATTATAGGTAGGTTAAAAGAGGCTGTTCGGATCAGGCTTGTCAGTGATGTGCCGCTTGGAGCATTTCTGAGCGGAGGCATAGATTCAAGCACAATAGTTGCATTAATGTCAGGAATGATGAACGAGCCTGTCAAAACTTTTTCTGTAGGATTTAAAGAGGAAGCATATAATGAGTTAAAGTATGCACGGATGGTTGCTGAAAAGTTTAAAACGAACCATACAGAGTTTATTGTGGAACCTAACGCAGTAGAGATATTACCAAAGCTAGTCTGGCATTATAATGAACCTTTTGCTGATTCATCTGCTATCCCGACTTATTATGTCTCGAAACTTGCGCGGGAGCAGGTAATGGTTATACTTAATGGCGATGGCGGTGATGAGAACTTTGCAGGTTATGGACGGTATTCTGCGAATAAACTCTCAGGACGTCTTAACAAATTTATGCCGGCTCCAGTTGCAAATGCCTTTAGAACCCTTATCCAAGCCCTTCCTCATGGTAAAAATCCTCAGAATTTTTTCTGGAGGCTGAAGAGATTTCTTCAGGAATATGCAAAATCTCCCGAGATGATGAATGCTCAGTGGCTCTGCCATTTTTCGGAGGAGATGAAGAATGATCTTTATACGGAAGATTTTTTAAAACGGGTTTCATCCTGCGATTCTTTTGAGCTTCTGTTTGATAAATATAGTGATGCTGAGGCAGATAATTTTCTCGATAGGACTCTTTATGCGGATGTTATGATGTATCTGCCCGAGGATTTGCTTGTTAAGGTTGATATTGCGTCTATGGCAAATTCCCTTGAAGCACGCTCGCCTTTTCTTGATAATGAATTCATGGAGTTTATCGCGAGAATACCTGCAAACTTAAAGCTCAAGGGGATGACTACAAAGTATATTCTCAAGAAGGCATTGGCGGGAATACTTTCTGACGAGATTCTTTTTAGGGAGAAGATGGGATTTGGGGTCCCCATAGATCACTGGTTCAGGGACGATCTTAAGGAAATGGCATATGATATATTGCTCAGTGATAGGGCAGTCCAAAGAGGATATTTCAAAAAAAAATCAGTAAAGAAAACCCTTGATGAACATACCGCTGGCAAATGGAACTGGCATAATCACATCTGGAATCTTTTAATGCTTGAACTCTGGCACAGGATGTTTATAGATGGAAGTCAGCTATGAGCAATCCAAGGGTTTGTATTGTCTCTCCACTTTTTCATCCGAATATAGGCGGTCCTGCAAGACAGGCATACACGATGGCAGGCAGGTTAAAGCAGAGGGGTCTTGCATTGATTGTGATAACGAGGAGATTGGATATTGAAATCCCAGAGCTTAACGGAGCTGAAGTTTACAGTGTGAGATCGTTAGCGCCTGAGCGGTATACGCTGTCTGAATTTACGTTCGTGAATTTTCTGATATCGCTCTCATTTTCTATAGGTGTTATGGTAAGGCTTTTCTGCTTAAAAAAGAGATACGATATTGTTCACTTTTACGGTGCGAGCCTTCCCCTTCTTTTGAGCCTTCCCTTATTGAGAATGCTGAGGAAGAAGACCGTTGCCAAGATATCGGGTGCCAACCCAGGAATGGAGGTTGGAAGCCTAGATGATTCGATATTTAAATCATTAATGAAAGGAATTTTTTTTCTTTCCGACAGGTTCATCGTTATGAGCAATGATTTACGACGGAGGATTTTGGCTGAGAATTTTTCAGATAACAAAATAATTAAGATACCAAACGGGGTTGATGAAAAAATATTTTATCCGATGAAAGTAGGTGAACGTGAAAGATTGAGAAAAAAACTTGATTATGAAGGAAAGGTAGTATTCCTCTATTCAGGAAGGCTTGTTAAAAACAAAGGACTCGAACTGGGGATTATTGCAGCGGCTGAAGTTGTTAAAACAAACAAGAACTTTTTGCTCGTATTCCTCGGCAGAGGTGAACTCGAAAAAGGCATTAAAAAAATAGCAGAGGAGTTAGGACTTGAAGGCTTTGTTAGATTTGAGGGCCTTGTTAATAATGTTGCTGAGTATCTTAATGCATCTGATATTTTTATTTTTCCTTCATTAAGCGAAGGCATGCCGAATGCACTCCTTGAAGCAATGGCATGCGGACTTCCAGTTATTGCGTCTAATATCGGAGGGGTGATTGATATTTTGGAAGACGGGAAATCAGGAATTCTCTTTGAAGCAGGAAATGTATTAGAACTGGCATCGGCCATGACCATGCTGCTAGAGGCTGCTGCTTTAAGACAGAAATTAGGTGCAGAGGCTAGGAAAAGAATTGTAGAGAATTTTTCGATTGACATGATAGCAGGCGAATACATTAAAGTTTATAGGAATGTTTTAAATATAGGAGAATTTTAAGTGCGCAGTAATAATTTTACAGTAATCATCCCCGCATATAACGAGGCGGGGAGGGTTTCGTCAACTATTGCCGGTATCAGAAAGTCAAATGATGCCGATATTATTGTGATAAGCGACGGTTCAACTGACAACACGTCAAGAGAGGCAAGAGGGGCGGGCGCAGATGTTATTGAACATCCGTTTAACCTTGGCTATGGGGCTACACTTCAGTCGGGTTTTAAATATGCCATGAAAATGGGGTACGAATATGCCATTCAGATGGATGCTGACGGGCAGCACGAACCATCGTCAATTAGCGCGCTTATTGCGCCGGTGCTCAATGACGAGGTTGATGTAGTTATAGGTTCGAGATTTTTAGATAAAGGCAACTATAAGGCGCCGTTTGTGAGAAGGATGGGAATGTATTTTTTTGCTTTTATTACATCCCTTATTACAGGGAGAAAGATAACAGATCCAACGTCAGGATTTCAGGCCTTGAATAAAAAAGTTATGGAATTTTATGCGAGCGATGCATACCCTGCGGATTATCCGGACGCGGATGTGATTATAATGCTCCACAGAAAAGGTTTCAGGTTTAAGGAAGTTCCTGTTGTTATGCACAATGCTGCCAAGAGATCAATGCACGGCGGACTACTGAAGCCTTTGTATTATATTTTTAAGATGCTGCTTTCAATATTCGTAACGATTCTTAGAAAGGAGTAAAACCATGACTATCCAGCAGAAAATATTTGCCTTAGCAATAGGCGTAGGTCTTTTTGTTGTTATCATTGAATTGGTAAGGAGACGAAGGCTTGCGGAAGAATATTCTTTTTTGTGGTTGCTGACCGGCGGTAGTATTATAGTTTTTGTTGTATGGTATGACCTTCTAAAATGGCTGACTGGTCTGATAGGATCGAAAACACCAACCACAACGCTTTTCATCTTCGGTTTTATTTTTATGATATTGATAAACCTCCACTACTCTGTGAAGATTACCAAGCTTGCAGCGCAGGTGAAAGACCTCGCTCAGAAAGCAGCGATAAACGAAAAAGATAAACAGTAGATAAACAGATATATGAAGATAGAATTCTTATATGAGAGGAGTTCCCGTTAAGGCAAAAGACGGCTTAATTATATGGTATTAATCCCGCCAGGATTTTCATAAACTCGTCTGCTGCTTTTTCAATAGTAAATTCTTCTGTTCTGAGCCTTGCCTTATATCCCATTGCTTTGCGGCCTGAAAGGGCAAGCGTTATCTTCTCGGCCAGTTCGCTGCAATCCATCAAATCCTCCACAACAAAACCTTCTTCCCCATTGCGGATCAGTTCTGCTGCGCCGTTATTTTTTGTTGTAATGGCAGGGAGCCCCGATGCCATTGCCTCTAATGTTGCGTTGCTGAACGGGTCATAGATTGTCGGAAGCGCGAATATATCTGCTGCCGCATAAAATCTTTCTATTTTTTCCTGCGTTCCTATGAAATGTGTTATGTCATGAACTCCGCATTTCTTTGCGATGGATTCAAACTTGTTGATATTGCCTTTGCCGATGACTATCAGCCGTAGATCTGTTTTCGATTTTATAAGAGACCCGGCCTCAAGAAGTGTCTTGAGCCCTTTTCTTTCAAATCCCGAGCCTACAAAAAGTATTGCGCATGCTTCATCATTGATTGACAGTTCTTTTCTCGTCCGGGTTCTGTAAGCCTCCGCATTAATAGGAGAAAATCTTTTTCTGTCTACTCCGTTATAAATAACCTGTATTTTTTCTTCAGGAATGCCGTAATGATTCATTATCTGGTATTTAATCATATTGGAATTTGCAATGATGACTTTTGTGCCTGAAAATATTTTTTTCTCGATCCGCAACAGCGCAATATGCAGGGGATTTAGCGTAAATGTATATTTTTTCCATCCGGGCTCGATCATTTCCCTGAGTCTCAGCCATTCTCTGTGGCAGCCTTCGCCTGCCCTGTAAATATCCTGGCATGTTGTGCGCTCAAAGCTTATGACGCAGTCCGCCCTTGTGTTTTTTACCTTGCTGCACACATTTGAGTTGAACGTTATAATCGATAAAAAGGAACTGAACGTCAGTGAGTTTATGCTGTGGAATGTTATCCCTTGGGTTTTTATCCATTCTTTTGCCATGACGTGTATGTCTGCCTGGCCCTTAAGGTGGTCTAAAAGCGTTTTCATGTAATTCTCGGCGCCGCCGTAAACCAAAAAGTTTTTCTTTATAAAGATTAGTTTCACTGCCGTTCTCTCCAATATAAGCAGTATTATATATGCTATAATTAAAAAATCTAAAGGGTTTATTCTAAGAAATAATTCTTAAGGTTGATAAAACAGGAAACAGGTGCATACTTTAATGCCAAAGCTTTATTTCATACTTTCAATTCATAACCATCAGCCTGTAGGAAATTTTGAACACGTGCTGGAAGAGGCTTATGAAAATGCGTATCTGCCCTTTCTCAAAAAACTTATCGCGCATCCTAAATTAAAGGTTGTTCTGCATTATTCCGGAAATCTGCTCCTCTGGTTTGAGAAGGCGCATCCGGAGGCTATTGATATGATAAAGGCTCTTATAAAAGATAAGAGAGTTGAACTGCTTTCAGGAGGGTTCTACGAGCCTGTTCTTTGTTCGCTCCCTGAGAATGACAGGGTAATGCAGATAAAGGAGATGAATGCTTATATAAAACAGAGATTTGACTATATTCCAAAGGGAATGTGGCTTACCGAAAGGGTGTGGGAGCCGCATATGCCAAAATGTATCTCGAAGGCAGGGATTGAATATGTGCCGGTGGACGATTATCATTTTAAACTTGCAGGGGTTGAAAATAGCAATTTGTTCGGATATCACATAACAGAAGAAAACGGGCATTCAATAAAAATTTTTCCCGGGAACGAGGATCTGAGATATCTCATTCCGTTTAAAGATATTGATAATGTAATCTCCTATCTTAGAGATAGTTCGAAAGAAGGCGGAAGTCCACTCTTAACCATGGCAGACGATGGAGAGAAGTTCGGCGTTTGGCCAGGCACGCACAAACTTTGTTATGAGGAGGGCTGGCTTGAGAATTTTTTCTCCGCTCTGGAGAAAAACTCTGACTGGATAGAAACCATAACCTTCAGGGAATATCAGGAAAGGTTCTATCCTGTTGGGAGGGTGTATCTGCCAACCGCATCCTACAGAGAGATGGGCGAATGGGCTCTGCCGCCTGAAAGCGCGCTGGATTATGAATATGTATCTGCTGAAATGCAAAAGGTATTCGGAGAAAAGGCAAAGGGTTTTTTAAGGGGCGGCATATGGCGTTCATTTCTCGCAAAATATCCCGAAGCAAACCATATCCATAAAAGGATGCTTCGAATAAGCGGAAAAGTCCATGAGGCATTGAAGAAGTTAAAGGGGGCCAAGGGTTCAAGGGTTCAAGGGTTCAAGAATAAAAAATTCTCGAAAATTTCCCAGTTCCCAGTTCCAAGTTCCCAGTTATTGTTACACGAGCTCTGGCAAGGACAGTGCAATGATGCATATTGGCATGGAATCTTTGGAGGCCTTTATTTGCCGCATTTGAGATCTTCGTTATACAGGCATCTTCTTAATGCAGAATCAATGGCAGAAGAAATATTAGGGTCAAAGGGTCAAAGGGTCAAAGGGTCAAAGCGTCAAGGGCCATCGGAATTTATTGAAGAAGGTGACATTGATTGTGACGGATTCAAAGATATATGTATAAGCAGAGGCGATATAACGGCATTTTTTACAGAGGAAAGCGGGGCTCTTGTTGAACTCTCAATAAAAAATAAACTGGTTAATGTGCTTGACATGCTCACGCGCAGGCCGGAGGCATACCATTCGAAGATATTGGACGCGGAAGATCACGACTCAGCCGCCTCAGGCGGAGGGACGCAGACGATTCATGACAGGGTTTCTGTCAGAGAGGCAGGACTCTCAGATTCCCTTATATACGATGCATATCGCAGGACATCTCTGCTGGACCATTTTTTTGACTATGATATAAAGCTTGATGCCTTAATGAGGTCGGAATCCGATGAAAAGGGTGATTTTATAGGAAGCCCTTATAAATTGGAGAAGATCAACAGGAAGGGACTCACGGGCGTGAGGTTGTCAAGGGAAGGAAATGCCCCTGGCTGTAATGTTAAGATTGATAAAGAGGTGCTCTTCGGCGAATCAGAAATGAAGGTTGACTATCTACTTGAAGGAAAGTATAATGGCATATTTGCGATAGAATTTAATCTCTCTTTCCTGGGTTCTCCACATGTGTCTGTAGATGCGGGGGATAAATCTTTTTTTATAAAAGATAAGGGAATACATGAGGCTCTAAGCATGTTTTCCATCAGGGATAGATTTCTCAATCTGGAAATGAAATTTTCTTTTGATGAGGAGATAGATCTGTGGCATTATCCCGTAGAGACCATCTCTTTGTCAGAGCAGGGGATGGAGAAGCTTTATCAGGGGACGGCATTTTTGTTTATGCGCAAGCTGGATTTGAACGGCATTAAAAAATTAGAATTCACTGTTAAGTCTGGGGAGAATAAAATATGAGACAAATCCGTAGCTATACATTATATGTTGTGGCCCGCGCCCTGAGCATTGTTTTATTGCTGTTTGCTTTGCATTCTATCTTGGGCGGAGGGCACTCCACTGCGTATGCTGACGATAACCCCTTGAATATATTGCGTGATGACGCGCTCTCATTTTTCAAGCCGTTAAAAGGCAGGATCGTATCGTTAAGCGATGGAAGCGCTGTTGTTGACATAGGCGCTAATTTGCAGGTTAAAAAAGGCATGAGGGTTACCATTTTCAGAGAGGGAATGCCCTTTATTCATCCTGTTACAAAAGAACGCATAGGATTACTTGAGACAATGGTCGGAAAAGCCGAGGTCACGGATGTGAATCACGACACCTCAACAGTGAAAATCCTCAGCGGCGATGTCAAAAAATCCGACAGGTTGAGGATTTCAGAGACTGGCGTGCGGATACTTTTTTATCCGACAAAGAATGTTGACTGGGGCCTTGCGGATTCATATTATAGGATACTGAAGGACACCGGAAGATTCGAGCTTATAGACACCGCGCTTGAGACTGAAAATGACGCGGAGATCATTGCGGAGGCAAAGAAGCTTAATGCAGATGTTGCGCTTATTCTTTCCGCGAAAGAGGCGGCAGGCGACACAATGATAAAGCAGAGACTGCTGTGGGTTGATAATTCCGTGAAGTTCGCGGAGGACGAGGTAAGGGTCATGTTTGCCTTTATGAAGGAACTGAAATTCGGCGAGGAATTTTTCGGCCGTCAGACAGGCGACGTAAGGCTTTTTGTAGATCTGCCGTTTGGCGTGAGGTTGATCGCGTCAGGAGATGTTGACGGTGATGGAAAGGCTGAATTATTAATGAGCACTGGCAGGGATGTGCGTTTATATATGCCCGGTTCGAGCGGGGCTTTGAGCAGCCTGTATGAAATTAAGGGAGCGGCCTCCGATGACCATCTGTGGCTGGATGTAATAGATATAAATAAGAACGGCAAAGACGAGGTTGTAATCACATCTCTCAATGGCGATGAGGTAATTTCGCGTGTCTATGAACTGGCGGATGCCAAGTTTTCTGTGGTTTGGGAAGGGAAGGTATTTTTAAAGCGCATAGGCAATGAGCTTTTTGCGCAGGAGTATGAAAAGGGCGAAGGATATAAGGGGCCTGTTTTTAAAATCGTCTGGAATAACGGCTATAAAAAAGGGGACAAGGCAGGCATCCCTAAAGATGTAAATCTATATGATTTTGTTTATATAAATGAGCCTGACGGCAGGAGATTGATTCTCGCATACGATGAGTTGGGATATCTTAACCTTTATAATAATGAAGGAATAAAAATATGGCGCAGCAGGGAAGATTACGGCGGTTTTCTCACAAAGTTCAAAAAGGCATCGCCTACCATCATCGTAGACAAGGGTGAATGGGCAATAAAGGACAGGCTCTTTCAACTGGGCCGGGAGGTTTTTGTTATAAAGAGGGTTCCATTGGTCGGGGTGGCAAAAGGAATGGGATACAGCAAATCACAGCTTAGGAGTCTGTGGTGGACAGGGGTTTCTATGGAGGAAAGGGTCATCATAGATAATATCCCCGGAAATGCCCTTGATTATACAGTTGCCGACAGCAGGGTCATCGTACTCGACAAGCCGTCATTAATGACAAAATTCAAGAACATCTTTAAAGGAGAGAGTCCTTTTGGAACTGTGCTTTATATGTACTCGCTTAAAGGGAGGCTGTAGTGGCGTTATCCGATAAAATCCCTGCGCATGTGGGAATAATAATGGACGGCAATGGAAGGTGGGCGGAACTGCGCGGACTTCCAAGAATCGAAGGGCACAGGAAAGGCGCAGAGAGGGCAAGAGAGATTGTCACAGCAGCAGTTGAGGCAGGGGTCAGCGCATTGACACTCTATACCTTTTCTCTCGAAAACTGGCAGAGGCCCATGAATGAGGTTACAACGCTGATGAGACTCCTTGAGATATATCTGCGGAATGAATTCAATGAATTTATGAAAAAAAATATTATTTTCAGAACGATAGGGGAAATATGGAGGCTGCCGGAAAACATTCAATCCCTTATTGCAGAAACAGAGGAAAAGACATCTCGCAATACCGGCATGACATTGATCGCTGCCTTGAGTTACGGCGGAAGGAACGAGATTATCAGGGCAGTCAGAAGGATTGTTTCTTCAGGCGTCAGCCCCGATGAAATTACGGAAGATTATTTTGAGTCGTTTCTTGACACGGCAGGCATACCCTCTCCTGATCTTATAATAAGGACAAGCGGGGAAAGGCGCGTAAGTAATTTTCTTCTCTGGCAGGGCGCCTACTCTGAATTTTATTTCACCGATACTCTCTGGCCTGATTTTACGAGAGACGAATTTTCCATAGCGCTTCACGATTACCAGATGAGGGAGAGAAGGTTTGGCGCTGTCCCTGTCAGGGCAAAACCCTGATATGCATCTCAAAAGACTGCTCATCGCTATAGTCGCACTGCCTCTTATTTATTTCTATATCACAAAACTATCGGCAGGGTATTTTCTTCTCCTGATTATGATTGTCTCTTTCATTGCGCAGCATGAATTTTATTCGATGTACAAGGTTAATCGCCTGTTGAAATATATGGGTATTGCTTTTGGGATATTAACGATTTTAGCCTTTAGCCCTCAATCCCGGCTTGTCGGGACGGCCCTCAACCTTAAGCCTTTTGATTTGTTAGCGGTCTTATTTTTTATAATTGCCAGCGTAAGGCTTTTTATTAAACGTAATCCCGCGTACTCCCTGCATGAGATAGGAGCCATAGTTACCGCAGTCATCTATATCCCATTTCTGCTCGGTTATCAAATATATCTCAGGGAGCATGGAGTCGGATGGATAATATTACTTTACGGCTGTGTCTGGGCCTCGGACAGCATGGCATATTATGCCGGCAAAAATATGGGAAGAAGAAAGCTGTATGAAGAGATTAGCCCGAATAAAACAATTGCCGGAGCCGTTGGCTCTATAGCTGGCGGAGCACTGGGCGCGGTTGCTCTTAAGGCCCTATTTACATCAGCAATATCCATGCCTTTTGCAAAAGCAGTTATTCTCGGAACGATAATCGGGGCAGTGACCATTATAGGAGACCTTGTAGAGTCAATGTTTAAACGCGATGCAGGTATTAAAGACTCGAGCCATATAATCCCGGGGCATGGCGGTCTGCTCGATAAGATTGACAGTATGCTGTTTGCAGGCCCTGTGCTTTATTGGGCTGCAATAGGTTTTGGATTGATAAAATGAAACATGTAACAATATTAGGCTCTACAGGCTCGATAGGCAAAAGCGCGCTTGAAGTACTCTCAAAATGCAGGGACAGGTTTAAGGTTGTCGGACTCACCGCCGGGAATAATATAAAGGCTCTTGAGGAACAGATAGAAATATTTGAGCCTGAAGTAGCGGCAGTGGCTGATGAGGCAACAGCCTTGGAACTCAGGAAAAAGGTTCGAATCAAGGTCTTGTCAGGCAGCAAAGGGATAGAACAAGTTGCCTCATACCATAAGGCTGATTTTGTGCTTTCGGCAATTGTTGGTTTTGCGGGGCTTCTGCCGACAATTGCCGCTGTAAGAGCAGGCAAGACAATAGGGCTTGCCAACAAAGAGTCCCTTGTAGTTGCGGGCGATATAGTAATGAAGGATATGGCCGGGCATGGGGCAAAGATAATTCCGGTTGACAGCGAACACAGCGCGGTATTCCAGTGCATTGAAGGCAGGAGCAGAGAATCCATAAAGAGGATAGTGCTTACAGCCTCGGGAGGCCCGTTTTATGGAAAGAAAAAACAGGATTTGGACAGGGTCACGCTGGAAGATGCGCTTAAGCATCCCAATTGGGAAATGGGCAGGAAGATAACAATAGACTCTGCAACTCTAATGAATAAAGGGCTTGAGGTTATAGAGGCTCACCATCTCTTTGGCGTTTCTCCCGATGAGATTGACGTGCTTATACATCCGCAGAGCATAGTCCATTCCATGGTTGAATTTAAAGACAGGAGTTACATGGCGCAGCTTTCGGTCCCTGATATGAAAGGGCCCATAGCCTATGCGCTTACGTATCCCGAAAGGCTTGCTGATCCGATGCCGTGCCTTGACCTCAGCTCGATAGAAAAACTAACTTTCCAGAAACCTGACACAGAATGTTTCCCCTGTCTTTCATACGCATATGATGCAATAAAGGAAGGCGGCACAATGCCTGCTGTTTTGAATGCCGCAAATGAAGTTGCGGTGAATGCATTCTTACAAAAGAGGATAGAGTTTAATGACATCCCTGTTATAATTAAAGATACGATGAAGGCCCATAAGAAAGGGCCTGTAACAGATATCGAAGTTGTTATAGAGACTGACAGATGGGCGAGAGAGACCGCGAAAAAAATAGTTGGTGAATGGGTGAATGGGTAAATGGGTGAATAGGTTTTTTGCGATTCACCGATTCACCGGATAGCGATTCACCGTTAAAGGAGATAATATGACATTTCTTTCCGCGATTGTGTTGCTCGGCATACTTATATTTGTGCATGAACTCGGGCACTTTCTTTTTGCCAAGAGGCTTGGAGTCAGGGTCCTGAAATTTTCACTTGGCTTTGGCCCAAAACTCATAGGCAAAAAATATGGCGATACAGAATATCTGATTTCAGCTGTTCCCCTCGGCGGATATGTAAAGATGTTGGGGGAGGAGCCGGGCGAAGAATTAAAGGCAGAGGATAAGCCTTTTGCGTATAATTATCAGCCTGTGTGGAAAAGGTTTCTGATAGTATTCTCAGGGCCTGTTTTCAACCTTTTCTTTGCCGCGTTTATTTTTATCTTTATCTTTATGTCAGGAGTTCCTGTCCTCTATCCCGAGATTGGAGAGGTGTTAGAGGCGTCGCCGGCAAAATCAGCAGGGCTTATAAAAGGAGACAGGATTATAGAGATTGACGGCACAGCCATAAACCAATGGGATGAAATGACAACGATCATTCATAGGAATCCGGATAAGAAGCTCAGTTTCAAGGTGCAAAGAGGCGACAGCATTATCAACGCGGTGATAGCGCCTGAAAAGAGAAAAATAAAGAATATCTTTGGAGAGGAAAAGGAGCTTGGACTGGTAGGCATAAAACCGTCCGGGAGTTCGTTCATAAAAAAAGAAAGCGTCAGCAGGTCCTTTATAAACGGTATTGCCAGAACATGGGATATATCTGTTCTGACGATTGTGGGAATTATAAAACTTATCCAGAGAATCATCCCCGCAGAGACTATAGGCGGCCCCATTATGATATTTCAGATGGCAGGCGAACAGGCATCGCTCGGCGCTGCGAATTTTTTTGTATTTATGGCTGTGATAAGCATAAACCTCGGCGTGCTAAATCTCCTTCCGATACCTGTTCTTGACGGCGGGCATCTTGCCTTTTTAACCTTAGAGGCAATAAGGCGTAAGCCGTTCAGCGAAAAGAGCATGATGATTGCTCAAAGAATCGGACTTGCATTTATCATTACATTAATGGCGTTTGCCCTTTATAATGATGTTATGAGACTTGTAACAGGGAAGATAATCCCATAGCCTGACATGAAGCCTGCCGCAATAAAAAACCAGGTCTCATCAGGAGGAGTTATTTTCAGGGAAAATAATAATACTGCAGAGATTGCTCTTATTTCAGTGAAGGGCGGCAATGTCTGGTGCCTTCCAAAGGGACTTGTAGAAAAAGGCGAGCTGCCGGAGGAAACAGCTGTCAGGGAAGTTCAGGAGGAAACAGGGCTGAAAGGCCGGATAATAGATAAAATAGGAGACATATCTTACTGGTATTTCATAAAGGAAGAAAATATAAGAAGCAGGAAAACGGTTCATTTTTATCTCATGAAATACGAAGGCGGCACTACTGCTGACCATAATTGGGAAGTTGATGACGCGGCATGGTTTGCTGTTGACGAGGCCCTTAAAAAAGTCAGTTACAAGGGCGATAAGGAGATAGTTGAGAAGGCAAAGAATATAATAGAACAAGAGAATGGTGAATCGGTGAATGGGAAAAAATAAAATATTAAACTGGAACGAATTGAAAAAAGTTGTTGACAGCGCGAAGGCTGCCGGCAAAAAAGTTGTCTTTACGAACGGCTGTTTTGATATTTTGCATGTAGGCCATATCAGGTATCTTAAAGAGGCAAAAAAGCTTGGAGATATTCTTGTTATCGGTTTAAATTCAGATAAGTCTGTTTCTTCGATAAAACCCGGAAGGCCTCTTAATCCTCAAGACCAAAGGGCAGAGGTGATTTCGTCTCTCGATATGGTGGATTATGTAACCCTATTTGATGAAGATACTCCTTATGAAGTAATTAAACTGCTTCAGCCTGATGTCCTTGTCAAAGGCGGCGATTGGAAGAAAGAAGATATTATCGGCTCTGATATTGCAAAGGAAACTCACAGCCTTCCATATATTAAAGGCATATCAACCACAGAGATAATCGAGAGAATCAAGAAGCTTTAACCAGATTTTCGCAGATGTCAATGCCAAAAGATTTTACCCAATTTTTAGATAACCTTAAAAACATCTCCCTTTCC
>Ga0172375_10003237_pt1 | contig 24842 bp, 28 predicted proteins | sample LakKiv1m_FD_114537 | JGI IMG/M metagenome (GOLD analysis project Ga0172375, IMG submission 114537) | Freshwater microbial communities from Kabuno Bay, South-Kivu, Congo - kab_092012_11.1m | ecosystem: Environmental > Aquatic > Freshwater > Lake | place: Democratic Republic of the Congo...
GAGAAGATCCCGTTCGTGGTGATAGACGCAAAACCTGAGACCGCAAATGAGCTCGATCCCAGAGGCGTTCCATATATTATCGGGAACGTTTCATCAGATGAAGTGCTTGAAAAAGCCGGCATAAAAAGGGCAAAAGGCCTTGTGGCCGCGGCAGACTCGGACACGGAAAATGTTTATGTAACTCTCACTGCAAAGGTGATGAACCCGAAGGTCTACGTTATCGCCAGGGCCGGACATAAAGAGACCGAGAACAAGCTGAAAAAAGCGGGAGCGGACAGGGTCATCTCTCCGTATTTCATAGCCGGAAGCAGGATGGCCTCGATGGCGCTTCGGCCGGTATCGGTGGATTTTTTAGACAACGTCATAGGAACTGAAAATGTGGAGCTGTGGATGAGGGAAATTACGGTTAAGGATAATACGCATCTGTCAAATAAAACGCTTGGTGAGGCCAAGATAAGGCAGACCTCAGGCGCAATAATCCTTACCATCAAGAAAAAGGACGGCAAGTTCGAGACGACTCCCAAGGCCGACAGCAAAATGGACGTCGGCGACATCATCATCGCTCTCGGGACGGGCGAGCAGCTCGATAAACTGCAGAAAATGGCGTAAAAATGGCCGTTCAAAAAGAAGCTGATCTTAAAAGTGAAACCATAGAGAAGCTTGCCGGAGAGCTGTGCGTGGCGGCGCGTACCGCGCCAAAGACCAGGGGTGTCGACCTGATCGAGGTCGCGGTCGTGACAGGAGAAGACATTAAGAAGCTGTCGGCGAAAATGTCCGACATCTTTAAAAGGGAGGGAAGGGCGTCTTTCGGAAGGAACGCCGAAGAGATGGAGCTTACAAGCGCCGTGGTGGTCATCGGGAGCAGGAAAAAGACCTCACAGCTCAAACCGTGCTCCTTCTGCGGTTTTAAGGATTGCGAAGAGAACGAAGCAAAAGGCGGGACCTGCGCTTTCAATTCCATAGACCTTGGCATTGCGCTCGGGTCCGCAATATCAGCCGCCTCCGACAAGAGAGTTGACAACAGGCTTATGTGGACGATAGGGATAGCGGCGCTCGAGCTGGGGATGTTCGGGAGCGATGTCAAACTGGCGATCGGGGTCCCGTTAAGTGCTACTGGAAAAAATATATACTTTGACCGTAAATAACCCTCACCCCCTACCCCCTCTCCCAGAGGGAGAGGGGAGAAGGTAAGGATAAAGGAGATGCGTTATGTTCGACGACATAAAAGCGGTTTTTGACAGGGACCCTGCGGCGGGGAATATTTTTGAGGTGCTTTTTTATCCCGGTGTCTGGGCTATCTATATCCACAGAGTAGCGCATTTCCTTTTCAAGCTGCGCCTCCCGTTCTTTCCGCGCTTTATTTCGCAGCTCAGCCGCTTCCTGACCGGGATCGATATCCATCCCGGAGCCAGGATAGGCAAAGGGTTCTTTATAGATCACGGGGCAGGGGTAGTTATCGGAGAAACGGCGGTCATCGGTGACAATGTCACTCTGTATCAGGGCGTTACCTTGGGCGGCACGGGAAAAGAAAAAGGGAAAAGGCACCCCACCATCGATGACAATGTAACGATCGGAGCGGAAGCCATTGTCCTGGGAAATATCACGATCGGCGACAGCTCCCGCATCGGGGCTGGAGCACTGGTGACCAAGTCCGTCTGCCCCGACTGCACCGTTGTAGGCAACCCCGCCAGGGTAATAGTGAGAGAAGGCAAAAGGGTCGATCCCCTTGAGCACGGCGACCTTCCCGACCCTGTGGGCAAAGCGCTTGAAGACCTGCAGAAAAGGGTCGAGGAACTAGAGAAAAAGCTAGAGGCAAAATAATGTCCCTGAAGGTCTATAACACTTTGTCCCGCCAAAAAGAAGAGTTCATCCCCTTAAACGCTCCCGAAGTCGGCATGTATGTCTGCGGGATCACCCCTTATGACGAGACCCATCTGGGACACGCGAGGGCTTATGTTTCTTTTGACATCATCAGAAGGTATCTTGAATACAGCGGTTTTAAGGTCGTTCATATCCAGAACATAACCGATATCGACGATAAGATCATAAAAAAAGGCAACGAGGAAAAAAAAACTATCGGCGAGATATCGGACAGGTATAACGCATCTTTCTTTGAGGCCATGGACCGTCTTAAGGTGAAGCGCGCGGCAAAATACCCCAAAGCGACCGAGTATGTTCAGGAAATGATGGATCTAATATCGCGCCTGCTTCAGAAAGGCGTTGCATATGAATCGGGAGGGGACGTCTATTTTGACATCACAAAAGTAAAAGACTATGGAGCTCTTTCAGGCAGGGATATTGAAGGAATGCAGGCGGGCGCAAGGGTGGAGATAAACGAAAAAAAGAAAGGCCCGCTTGATTTTGTCCTGTGGAAGGCCGCAAAAGAGGGTGAGCCGTCATGGGACAGCCCTTTCGGCAAAGGGCGGCCGGGCTGGCACACGGAGTGCGTGGCGATGTCCCAACAGCTTTTGGGAAGACCTTTTGACATCCACGGCGGCGGCGCGGACCTGATCTTCCCGCACCATGAGAACGAGCTTGCCCAGGCTTCGTACTTATCCGATAAACCTTTTGTGAAATACTGGCTTCACAACGGGTTCATTACGATCAATAAAGAAAAAATGTCCAAGTCGCTCGGCAATTATTTTACGATCGCCGAGGTCCTGAAACAATATGATCCGATGACAGTCCGTTATTTTTTGCTGAGGACGCACTACAGGGGGCCGATCAACTTCAGCTGTGCCGATCTTGACGAGGCAAAAGCCGCGCTGGAGGGGATAAAGAACGCGTACCAGGACACCTTGTTCATGCTTAAGAACACAAAGAACGACAAGTCTGAAGTGAAGTTCGACGCAAAATATTTCAAGGAAAAATTTATCCAGGCGATGGACGATGATTTCAACACTTCGGCGGCGCTGGCGGCAGTGTTCGAGCTTGTCAGGTTCTTCAATGAACATAAGTTCAAATTGTCCGGCGAGGATATCACCAACATCAAGCATCTTATGGAGGAGTTCAACTCTGTCCTTCAGCTGGGCCTCAAAGAGAGCAGGATAGAAGTAAAAGAGGACATCAATGCTCTTGCGGATCAGAGAATAAAGGCCAGAAATGACAAGGACTTTGCTCTGGCGGATAAACTGAGGGTCGAAATAGAGTCAAAAGGTTATATAATAGAAGATACGCCTTTCGGAAGCTTTGTGAAGAAGAAAGAAGCGGCCCTTCGACAGGCTCAGGGCAAGGCGGAGGAAAAGACCGAGGAAAAAAAAGGAAAGACCGTATCGGACCCGTTCCATTTTAATAAGAAAAGTAAATAATGATAGACCCAAAAATATTAAGAACAGAGCCCGACAAGGTCAGAAAAGCCCTCAGAGACAGGGGAGGCGATGTTTCATTGGTCGAAGTGTTCGTCTCGGCAGATGAAGAATGGAGGAAAAAGCTTTTTGAGGCCGAGCAGATGAAGAGCCGTCAGAACGATATTTCCTCAAAAGTTGCAGGAATGAAGAAAAAAGGGGAGGACACATCAAAGCTTTTTGAGGAGATGAAGGCCCAGTCCCAGGAGCAGAAAAAACTTGCCGAAGATGCGGGAGTCCTTGAAAAGAAGGCAAAAGATATCCTTTTGATCATTCCAAATCTCCCGGATAAGGATGTTCCCGCCGGGAAGGACGAAAAAGGCAACAAAGAGATCAGAAAATGGGGGGATATTACGAAGTTCGCTTTTAAAGCAAGAGCGCACGATGAAACAGGGGAGAAGCTCGGCATATTCGATTTTAAACAGGCCGCAAAGATCTCCGGTTCCCGTTTTGTGGTATATCACGGCCTCGGCGCAAAGCTTGAAATGGCGCTTATCAATTTCATGCTCGATGTCCAGACGGGACAGAACGGATATAAACAGGTAATGACCCCTTTCATGGTCAATGCCGAAAGCATGCTGGGGACAGGACAGCTTCCAAAGTTCGAAGAGGAGCTTTATAAAACGAGCGACGACCTGTATCTTATTCCAACAGCCGAGGTCTCTGTCACGAACCTTCACAGGGATGAAATATTAACTGCAGATGTCCTTCCCCTCAAATACGCGTCTTTCTCCCCCTGCTTCAGACGCGAGGCAGGTTCTTACGGCAAGGATGTCAAAGGGATAATAAGACAGCATCAGTTCAATAAGGTGGAGCTTGTGAAGTTCTGCGCTCCGGAGAACTCGTTCGATGAACTGGAATCGCTGACAAAGGACGCAGAAAAGATCCTTCAGCTTTTGAAGCTTCCTTACAGGGTGATGGAGCTCTGCACCGGCGACCTTGGTTTTGGCTCCGCAAAGACATATGATCTTGAGGTCTGGTTCCCGTCGGAAAATAAATATAAGGAGATATCCTCCTGTTCCAATTTCACCGATTTCCAGGCGAGAAGGGCAAATATCAGGTTCCGCCGCAGCAGTTCTTCAAAACCGGAGCTTGTTCATACCTTGAACGGCTCGGGGCTTGCGGTCGGAAGAACGCTGGCCGCGGTACTTGAGAATTATCAGCAGGAAAACGGTTCGGTGGTCATCCCGGAAGCGCTCCGTCCGTATATGAAGGCCGAGGTTATTTAAAGAGCAGCTTTTTCAACTTTTGAGTTGCGGTCTTGCAGATGCGGCTCACCTGGGATTCAGAGAGGTTAATGGTCTTTCCGATCTCCTTGAAGGTCATGTCGTCCTGATAATAGCCCACGATCACCGCTCTTTCGTTCTCCGACAGGTCTTTCAGCGCGCTGTCGATCTGTGTGGCAAGCTCGGTCGTTTCGCTGTGGGCAAGCTCCTTGTTGAAGGCCAGATAGACGTTCGCCGCCTGGGTCACCCATTCATATATCCCTGTAACGGGATCGGTCCCTCTCTTCCTCAAATAGTCCTGCATCGCGCCTTTCAGCCTGATGCTGACGTACGGCCAGAGGTCCCCTTTTCTGGGGTCCCATGACTTGAGGGCGTCCACAAAGGCCATCTTGGCCTCTGAAATGAGGTCGTCAGCTTCGTTCTTTGCCACATTGTGAGGCAGGTTGTTGATATACCATTTTACGGTGGAATCTATCTGGTTCTTGTATTTTGCAACGACCTCGTCGGAATATTTGAGGAAATGCGATCTCAGGAGCTGGACTATCCTGTCTTCGGTGTCTTTGTCAGACATCTCTGTACCCTTTCACGACCGCTTCGATGAACTCTTTTGTTCTGTCTTTTGAAAGGTGCCTGCTGAACTTTTGCGCCATGTCCCTGATGAACCTTTCAAAGCGGCGCAGAGCAGGAGGTATCCCCTGGATCGCGGACCTTAAAATAGTGTCGGAGACGGCCGCTCTGGGGCTTGAAGACGTTATTTTACTGCTTGATACCACGTTCTAGTTTTTCTTTCCGGCGGCTGTCTTATTTTCCAGGACACCTCCCACCACGGCCAGTGCCTGGCGCCTCAGATCCGGATTGGTCATAATGGAATCCGCCAGTTTATTTACCATTTTATCAAAACCTTTGTTCAATGTAAAGGTTGGCCCGAATTCGACCTCAAGGGCGGCCTTTATCATAAGGACTATCAGGTTCTTTGCCGGCAGATTGGGGGTGATGAGGTCTGAGAGCCTTTCGATGTACCTTTCAAGCCCGTCCTTTATTAGGAACAGCTTTTCGGAGCGGGGGAGCGCTTTGTCCTGCCCCTTGACCGCCTGGAGCGCGATAGCGCTCTTTACGAACTCGATCCTGTCCCTGCTGCTGCCGGGGCTCCTGTCCAGTGTTCCGGTCACGGCTGCTCCTTTTAGTCAAGCGAGATCATTCCTATCGACTGCACCTTAACCTGCGGGACTATCTCGTTGTAAGACAGGACCGCGGTGTCGGGAAAGCTTCTCTCGATAAATCGTTTCAGGTGAGGCCTGAGCCTGGGAGAGCAGAGGATGATGGAGGAAATGTTCAGCTTTCTGAAAGCCTGTATCTGGGTGGATATCTGACCGAGTATCCTCTCTCCGATATTGGGATCGAGCGCAAGGAAAGAGCCGTACTCGCTCTGATGCACGGCGCCGATCATGGTCTCTTCAAGATTGGGGTCGATGGTGACGACGGTAATGACCCCTTCTTTGTTGGTATAACTTTCGCAGATCTGCCTGGCAAGGGACTGGCGGACATACTCCGACAGGATGTTGATGTCGCGGCTCAAGTGCGCATAGTCGGCCAGCCTTTCAAGTATCGTGGAGAGGTCCCTGATCGAGACCCTTTCGCGCACCAGCAGCTGAAGGACCTTGTGGACCTGGCCCAGGGACAGCATGTCGGGTATCAGCTCCCTGACGATCGCGGCGTTGGTGTTCTTCACAAGCTCTATCAGGGACTGGACGTTCTGCCTTGTGATTATCTCGTCGGCGTAGCGTTTTACGGTCTCAGAAAAATGGTTGGCGACCACGTTCACCGTATCGCTCCCCGTGAACCCCGCCTCTTTAAGCTTAGCCTCCTCACCGGACGGCACCCACACGATCGGGTCTCCGGTAACAGGGTCCTTGCCCTCCACGCCGGAGATCTTCTTCGCCCTCAGCTCATCGACAGGCTTGTCGACCTTGAAATGGTTCAGCAGGACCTCGGCGGTCGCGACCTTGGTGCCCCGGATCTCGATAATGTACTGGTTGGGAGGAAGACTGAGGTCGTCCATCACCCTGACCCCGGGTATCACAAAACCGAGCTCCTGTCCGATGTGGTACCTTATGAGAGTGATCTTCTCGAGCAGAGGGCCTTTCTGGGCGGGATCTATCAAAGGTATAAGGTTCCTGCCCGTCTTCAGGCTGAGAGGGTCGAGCCCCAGTGTGGAGATAATGCTTTCCGGTTTTTTCAGCATGTCCTTCTGGGTGCCTTCTTCCTGGACAAGCTGGGTCTCTTCTTTTTTGATCTGGGACTGGATCAGGACGATCGCCGTTATCCCTGATAAAAGGGCGAGCGTCAGGAACGGAACGGTGGGAAGTCCGGGAATGAACGAAAAGATCATGAGGATTATCGCCACAAAAGCGAACGCCCTGGGCTGGGCGAATATCTGGGTCGCTATATCGGTCCCGATGCTCATTTCGGTGGCAGCTTTTGTGATGACCATTCCGGTCGCGATGGATATCAGAAGAGCGGGTATCTGCGTCACAAGGCCGCAGCCGACCGTCAAAAGCGCAAAGGTAGAAACGGCCTCCATTATTCCCATGCCTCTCTGAAGCCAGCCGACAAGTATCCCTCCGATGATATTCACGAGGGTGATTATTATGGCGGCGATCGCGTCCCCTCTGACGAATTTGTTGGAGCCGTCCATCGCCCCGAAAAAAGTGGACTCCCTTTCTATTTTTTTTCTTCTGGCCTTTGCCTCGTTGGCGTCGATAAGCCCGGCATTGAGGTCGGCGTCGATCGACATCTGTTTTCCCGGCATGGCGTCCAGCGTGAACCTGGCGGCGACCTCGGCCACGCGCTCCGAACCTTTTGTTATGACGATGAACTGCACGATCATGATGATGATGAAGACGATCGCGCCGACGATATAATTGCCTGCCACAACGAAGTTCCCGAAAGAGGCAATGACCTCTCCGGCGTAGGCGTTCAGAAGGATTATCCTTGAGGCCGCTATGTTGATCGAGAGCCTGTAAAGAGTGACCACCAGAAGTATGGATGGGAACGCCGCGAATTCAAGCGGTTCCCTGAGGTACATTGCTACAAGGAGTATTATCAGGGAGACCGCGACATTGAGCGTTACAAGTATGTCGAGGATGAACGCGGGCAGGGGAAGGATCATGAGCGCGATGATCACGACCACGACGCCGGCAACGGCAAAGTCGTTTACCGAAAAAAGCCCCTTGAAGGAGCCGAGATTGACCGATGCCACTTAATTCCTCCCTGCCGCAGACGGCCGGCTTTTTGAGTCCCTGATTCCTTTGAGCGGGCCGAGCCATTCCTTTTTGCGCCTGACCCTGTCTTTCTTTATCTTATACACGAAAGCGAGCACTTCCGCAACGGCCTGATAGAGCTCGGACGAGATCTGCCCTCCGACTTTGGTGGTCCTGAAAATGGACTGCGCGAGAGGTTCGTTCTCGACGACCGGGATATTGTGGTTTTCGGCTATTTTCTTGATCTCCTGCGCCACAAGGTTCCTTCCTTTCGCGATCAGGGAAGGGGCCTTCATCTTTGGCGCGCTGTAAACTATGGCCACCGCAAGATGCGTCGGGTTTGTCACCACAACGTCCGCACCGGGGACCGCGGCCATCATCCTCTGGTTCGACATCGCCCTCTGAAGGTCCCTCATCCTCTGTTTGATCTGCGGGTCCCCTTCGAGCCTTTTGTATTCCTCCTTGATCTCCTGTTTTGTCATCCGGAGGTTCTTGATATATTCATAGCGCCTGTAAAGATAATCGAGCACCGCCACAAAAAGATAGAAGATACCCACCCTTACGGCGATCTTGAAGGCAATGGAGCCGCCCAGGACCAGGGCGTCCCAGGGGTGAGAGTTCATGATCGCGATGATAAAAGGAAGGTCGTCCTTGACCGCGTACCAGGTGATAAAAAAAACTATCACTATCTTGATTATAGATTTCAAAAGTTCCACCAGGCCTGTCATCGAGAACATCCTTTTGAAGCCCTCGAGCGGGTTTATCCTTTCAAGTTTGGGGGAAAGCGGGTCGACCGCGGCCACAAAGCCGGTCTGCAGAGCTTCGGCAAGCAGGGCGATGATGACGGTGATAAGAAAGATGGGCATGACGGAAACGGCAAAGGCCCTGAGGGCTATCAGAAGCACGCTTCCGACAAAGTTAAGGCTGAAGTCCGACGTGCTGGGGATCAGCTGGAAGATTGACTGGGTCATTCCCGCCAGCTCCCTCCAGATCATGTCCCCCGTGTACCTGAAAACAAGGTAAGAGGTCAGCAGCAGGAACGCCGTGGTTATTTCCTTGCTTTTTGCGACCTGCCCTTTTTCCCTGGCTTCCCTGAGCCGGTGAGGGGTAGGTTCCTCTGATTTATCCCCGCTCTGTTCTCCCATTGATTACACCGGTCCTTTACTTGATTATACTAAACATACGCACCATTTCCTGCGCCATCTGAGAGATTATCACGGATATGTTCGAGATCAGAAGCGGAAGGCTGAAAAGGACTGCAAGCAAGCCTAAAGTGGGCTTAACCTGGAAGCCCAGCATGAAGACGTTGACCTGAGGGGCGACGCGCGAAACGATCCCGAACGAAAAATCAGAGATGAAGATCAGAAGAAGCGCAGGGCTGGCCAGCTGCACCGCGATCAGGAGCATGCTGGATCCGATATTTATCATCTGCAGGACAAGCTGCTGTGAAAAGACTATCGGAGCGCCGACAGGGATCACCGTAAAGCTCTGGTTCACGGCGGACAGAAGAAGATGATGCCCGTTCAGGATGAGAAAGACCGTGAGCGAGACATAGAACAGGAGCTTTCCGAGGATGGTGGTGACCGTTCCCGTGGTCGGGTCAAGGGCAGTTGCGATGCTCATTCCCATCTGCAGGTCAATTATATCTCCCGCGGACTGTATGGCCGCAAAAAGCATGTGGCAGATAAATCCGAGGATCAGGCCTATGCTGAGCTCTTTTATCAGGAAAAGAGAGATCATCACTGACCCGTCGGGAAGGGCCGGAGATACCGGCACTACGAACCAGAGGACCGCGGACATCCAGATTATAAGGGCGATCTTTCCGGCAGCAGGGAAGGTCCTTGCGCTGAAAACAGGGGCCAAAAGGAATATGCCCGCTATCCGCGCCACGATGAACATAAAGACCTCGACCTGCGCGACCGTGATCATCATTTTACTTTACCATGGCGGGAATATTGAGCCACAGCGTAGTGATAAAATCAACCAGAAGAGAGGCCATCCAGGGAGAGGTGAAGGCTATTATCATCATGACCGTTACCATCTTTGGAACGAACGTGAGGGTCTGTTCCTGTATCTGGGTCACCGCCTGAAAAAGGCTGATCACAAAACCGACCAGAAGCCCGATCCCCACCGAGGGAAGCGACAGCAGAAGGACCATCATCACCCCGTTGTATATGACCTGCGTTACAAAATCCTGTGTCATATAACCTTAAAAGCTCATCATGAGGCCGCGGGTTATCAGGTTCCACCCGTCGGCGAGCACGAACAGCAAAATCTTGAACGGGAGCGATACCATGACCGGCGACAGCATGAACATCCCGAGTGAGAGCAGGATGTTCGCCACCACAAGATCGATGACCACAAAAGGGACAAAGATCAAAAACCCTATCTGAAACGAGGTCTTGAGCTCGCTTATCATGAAGGATGGGATAAGGACATAGGTCGGGACCTGGGCAAAGCTGGTAGGCCTGGGTATCCTTGAGAACTGTATGAACAGCGTGAGGTCGTTCTCCCTGGTCTGCTTGAACATGAACTTGCGCAGAGGCTCCATGCCGATATCAAAAGCCTTGACCTGGCTTATCTTTTTCTGGTTGTATGGAATAACGGCTTTTGTGTTGATCTCCTGCCACACGGGGGTCATCACAAAGACCGTCATAAAAAGGGACAGGCCGATTATCACGGAATTTGGGGGCACCTGCTGCGTGCCGACCGCCACGCGGATAAGCCCGAGCACGATTATCATCCTTAAGAATGAAGTGACCGAGATCAGGAAGAAAGGCACCAGGGTGATGAGCGAAAGAGTGATCAGAAGCTGGACCGAATTGCTGAACCTTTCAGGGGTCAGGACCGAAGCTATGCTGATCCCCGCAGAAGGCGCAGCCGGCGCGGCAAAGGCCATGCCGGGCGCCAGAAAGAGAGCAGCAATGATTCCCAGGTTCTTTTTCATTTATTGAGCTAAAGGTCCCCCTCTAATTTGTCGATCCTTGCCACTGTCTTTCCGCTGACTATGATAAGCCACGAGGTGCTGCCGGCTTTAATGACATATGATGTTACTTGAGGCTCAAGGACAAGCTTGTCCGTTACCTCGATGATGCGGCTCTTTGAGCTGCTCTGGAACCTGGGCAGGATATATTTTGCCGCAATATAAATAAAACCGAACACTATGCCCAGGGAAAAGATCAGCTGTATTATGTAGCCGAATGAGATCACCGATGACGAGCTTTTTGACGCGGAGCTTTCGAGAGTTGAAAAATACGCCGGATCAACGGCTCCGCAGGCTCGCTGAAGCGCAGAAAATAATACAAGCGAAAATAAAAAGATCCTGTCCATCTATTGTTTTATAGTGACCTTGGTCACCCTTATCGCGTAGCAGTCGTCGACCGCGACGACCTCGCCCTGAGCGACCGTCTGTCCTCCGACCTTTATGTCAAGAGATTCTCCCGCCACTTTGTCAAGGCTGATTATAGAACCTTCCGCAAGGTCAAGGACCTCCCTCAGGGTGATCTTTGCCTTGCCGAGCTCAACAGTTGCCTCCACGGGTATCTCGGCCAGCATCTGCTGGTCAAGCCTGGGGCCCGGAGTGCCTTCGGTGAGCTGCGCGAACCTTATTTTATCGACGCCGAAACCTTCTGTTTCTGACAATTTTTATCCCTCCTTAGACCGCTCCGGTAAGTTCTTCTTCCATCATTTCGGGGACCGGCTCTTCTTCAATGCTGATCTCCGGCTCTCTCCATTTTTCGACTTTGCTTGTCCCGCCTTTGAGTATCTGGAGAGAAATCTTATTATCCTTTATAACAGGTTGGCCGGAAAGTTTCAAGTATCCGCCGATCGTAATATTCAGCAGATTATAGATCGAATTGTCGAGCGCTATAACATCCCCCTCTTCAAGACCGTAAAGGTCTTTTGCGGATATAAAAGTGGAACCAAGCCCGGAAACGGCCTGAAAGGAGATCTTGTCGGTGTTAAGCGCCGAAAGTTTTCCAAGTCCCCTGAAGGGCCTTGCCGAGGCCCTTTCGGCAAGGACCGCGCTGACCGCTCTGCTGGGCACCGATAAAAAAAGGCGGCCTTTTTTGTTCTGCTCAAATCCGACCTCGATCTCGAACAGAGTCATGACGGAAGAATCGTTTACGGTCTGGTCAAAATAGGGGACAGGAGAGGCAACAAATCTTATCCCCGCCCCGCCGCTGCGGCCGAGAAGTTTATAGGCCTCGTTGTCAACGCAGGTCTCGAGGATCTTTTTTTCGATCTCAGTGAGCTCCTTTGAGCTGTCCGGAGACTGGGCGCTTCCGGCGGCCCTGTCGATCAGGAGGTTCGAAATGCCGGGCTCGATGTACAGATGGACATTCTCTTCCTGTTCAGAGTCGAACCGGAACTGTGCAACGGGGGTGTCTATCTTTTTGAGGACCAGTGGAGGCGTCAGCTGCTCGGCCGATATCTCCCTCACCGCAAAACGCGTATCGGTCAATTTTTGGAGCGAGAAAAGATAATCCTCGACAAAACCCAAAAAAGAAACGACTGCGCCGTACTGTTCGCTTTCCGAGAGCTTTCCGCTCCCCCTGACCGACGGGCCGGTCTCTTTTACGGCATGAATGCCGGGCTTGTAGGCTGTCCAGTCGCCCAGGGCCGGCTGCAGCAGCAAGGTCGTCCGGTTTTTTTTGCCGTTTACCATTTATTTGTTATTAACCGAGCCTTTGTATGAACTGGGATATCGTATCGTTGATCATCCTTACCACCGTAAGGCTTCCGCTTATGGCCCTCTGCATTTCAAGGGAATCGACTATTTCCGACGTATAGACAACGTTGGACTGCTCCTTTGAAACCCTGATCACATTGCCGACCGTGGCGTTCCCCGGCGTTAAGGCCGCTGCCGGAGAGCCTGATGCAATGGTCTCGGCAAGGTTCGTGCCGTCGCGGTATTCAAGACCTGACGGGTTGACAAAGGATGTCAGTGCTATCTGATAACCGAGTTCCCCCCCCGATACCCCTGCGTCAAAAGACCTGATCAGGACCCCGTTGGGATCGAAAGTGACCTTGGTCGGGTCGGTCACGTTCTGGCCGGAAAGGTCGATCGCTTCAAGCTGGCCCGATGTTACGCCCCCGTTCCTTTTGAAACCGTAGACCTGCATTCCCGTGTTCGTAAGAAGTTTGTTGTTTGAAAGCGTGAACTGGCCGTTTCTGGTGTAATAAAAAGTATTGCCGCCGTCAGGGGAGACCACGAACAACCCGCTTCCCTGGATAGCGAGGTCAAGATTCCCTCCTCCGCCGATATCTCCCTGTCTGAAATCGATCGCGGAATTTGCGACCGCGGCCGTTCCTCCGGCCTGCTGAGGATTGGTCCCGCCCTCCTGGCCGTAAAAGGAGTTATCTGTCCCGGACTTTACGACTTTGGTGAAGACCTCTTCAAAAGAGATATCGCTCCTTTTAAAGCCCGGAACGGACATGTTTGTTATGTTCGCCGAAATTGCCCTGAGCTTGGTATTGTAGGCATCGATGGCGTCCTTTGCCTGGGACATTATATCAAGCATAAAGATCCCCCTCCCTGCGTTTTAAGAGACTTTTGTTATCGACGAAGGCTTTATCGTCTGTTCCCCGAGGTCAAGAAGCACGGCTTCGCTTTCGAGTATGACGCTCTTGACGACCCCGGAAACGTTCTCTCCCGTAAGAGGATCGACCCCGTCGACGGTCTTTCCGATCAGATTGCTCCAGATAGAGAGCTCAATCTGGGGGGTGGTAAAGGGACTGACCGCTGTCGTATTCTGGCCCGACAGCGCCTGGGTCAGCAGGGAAGTGTTGGATCCGAAAAGCGAATTTGCCGAACCTCCGAAAACTGAGGAGGTCTGATCCTCGGAATTGCTGTTGAAGAGCGACCCGAGATCGGGATTGGCCATCTGCGCCAGAAGGATCTTCATGAAATCCGTGCTGCTCACGTTCGTTCTGCTGTCCGCTCCGGCCGAGGCGGCCGATGAAAGTGCCGCTGATGAGACCGGAAGTATCTCGTTTGCCATTTTTATTCCTCCTTTTAGATCTCTTTAAAAATATTGCTTTTGGCTCGTTTCATCCCGAGCGCCATCTGAAAATAATAAGCTTCAAGGCCGGGGACAAGGGCTTCCCTTTCCGTGATCCCGAAAGAGGGCAGGGAGGAAAGAAGCTCTGTTTTATCGGCTTCCTCCCCGCGGTGCGGCTGATCGTTGCGCCTGCTATCCACCGAGACCGAAAGGCTGCCGATGTTGAGATTGGCGGCCTTAAGGGAATCCTGAAGCTCCTGCAGGCCGGAATCAAGGAGGACTTTTGCGCTCTCTCCTGCAAATATCTGCACGTTCAGAACGCCTTTTTCGGATGAAATGTTCAGCGTCATGTTGCCCAGCCATTCCGGCTTAAGCTCTATCGAGAAGGCTGTTTTTTCTCCGGCCTTTAAAAGCCTGGCGCTCTCGATTATCCTGTCGATGACCCCCTGGAGGTCGATCCTCGAAGTGAAGCGCGAGATATTTTTGGAGAGCTCGCTTAAAGGGATAAGATTAGCGTTCAAAAGGGCCGTTCTATTCTCCGAAACCATCTTCCGGAGCTCTTCGACGGCTTTTCCGGCGGTAGAGGCCTTTGCGCCGGCGTCGCGTCCGCTCCCTGAAAGGCCGCCCTTATTGTTGTCCTGCATATCGGAGGACGACCTTTCCGAGGAAGACAAAGGCTTTGATCCCAAAAGTCCTGAGCCTTTGAAGCTGCCGGAGTTCAGTTCTTTATCCTTGTTCCCGTTCAGTCCCATGCTGAGGAGCGGTCCGGCCTGTCCGGCGGGCGCAAGGCCCGAAAGGAACGACAAAATATCGTCCTCATCCCGTTTCTCTTCTATTTTTGACTGGGAATCCCTGAGTTTTTTGCCGAAATCGCCGTTCTCTCCGGGCATCTGAGGGTCTTTTAAACTAACTGCGCCCGGGTTCCTGCTCTCAAAGCCCAAATTAGTTTTTATTTCGGGGTCGGTCATTTATTGCCCTCTTCAACAGTTTATCGTTGCAATAACTATATACTATGTATCGAAAAAAATCAATATGTTTTGACAAACTGAACTGCCGCACACTGAGCCTGTCGAAGTGTGCCGCGGGAGAGACTCGAACTCTCAAGCCGTTAGGCATACGCACCTCAAACGTACGTGTATACCAATTCCACCACCGCGGCAAACTCGCGAAGCGAGTTCCTCGTCCTTGTCTTCGTCCTTTATATCGCGCTCGTAGGACAAGGTCAAGAACAAGGACAGGTTATAGATACATAGTATTATATATTAAGATGTTATGTCAAGAATTTTTCGGCGATTTTTTCAAATTTCATTCCGCGGGAAGCCTTGAACAGAACACTGTCCCCTTTTTTTATGATGGAGCTTAATTTCTCGGTGACGGAGCTTTTGTTTTTGAAAAAATAATAACGGCTGTTAGGGACCAGCCTTGAGGCAGTAAGAAAGACATGTTTTGACAGGTCTCCGGATGTGATAAGTATTTCTATGCCTGAGGAGGCGACAAACCTTCCGATATCCGAATGCTCCTTTTTTGATAAAGGCCCGAGCTCCAGCATATCGCCGAGCACCGCTATCCTGCGGCCCTTTTGTTTGGAAAGCACTTCAAGAGCGGCTCTCATTGATGAAGGGTTGGCGTTATATGTGTCATTTATGATCAGGATGCCTTTTTTGTTGGTCCTTATGTCCATTCTTTTTGAAGAAGCTTTGAAAACAGCAAGGCCCGAGGCGATTTTTTTGGCCGGCAACCCAAAAACTTTTCCGGCGGCGGCCGCGCACAGAGCGTTATAAACATTATGGAGTCCCGGAAGCGGCAGGCGGACGGTTTTTTGTTCAAATACAAAAGAAGTGTTCTTCCCGTTATCCCGGATATTTGAGGCAGAGACATCCGCCTTATTGTTTATGCCGAAAGAAACGGTCTTTTTGCTCTTTGCTTTGCCCGCAAGATATTCAAAAAAATCATCGTCCGCATTCAGGACGGCGGTCCCGCTTTTTTTCAGATGGAGCAGGACCTCTCCTTTTGCCTTGGCGATGTTCATCCTGGTCTTCAGTTTTTCAAGATGGGCTTTTCCGACGTTGGTTATGACCGCGATATCGGGTTCGGCGACAGAGGATAGTTCTTCTATCTCGCCCGGGCCCTGCATGCCCATCTCGATAACGGCGAATTTGTGCGTCCTGTCAAGCTTTAAAAGCGTCAGCGGAACACCGATCTCGTTGTTTAGGTTCTCTTCGGTCTTGAGCGTTCTTCCTTTTTGCGACAGGACCGAGGCGATCATATCCTTTGTTGTGGTCTTTCCGCTGCTTCCGGTCACCGCGACTACCTTTGCCTTCATCCTTCTCCTGTGAAAGCGGGCGATGTCCTGGAGGGCTTTTAATGTATTTGGAACAACAATTTGGATTTTGAGCTTTGTATTTATTTTGGATTTTGAGCTTTGGGCTTTGGATTTTGACATGACAGCTCCTCCGGCTCCCTTGTTAAAAGCCTCATCTACATAGTCATGCCCGTCATGTTTATCGCCTTTGAGCGCGATATAAAGAGCGCCTTTTTTGAGCGTGCGCGTGTCGGTGGAGACCGAGGTGAACGTAATGTTGCCCGAAACGGGAGTTGTCCCGCCTGTGGCTTTGAGAATGTCGTTGAGATTGAACATTTAATGGGCCTGTTGTATGGGCGGGTTTGAAACCCGCCCCTTCCTATTTCACATCCGCGCTGTCCAGGAACTGCTTGTTCGATTTGTATTCCTGCAGCCTGTCGATGAGCTGTTCGGTGGCCTCGGTGCCTTCGAAGCTGTCGAGCACTTTCCTGAGCAGCCAGACCTTTTTCAGCTCCTCTTCGGTCAGCAGAAGCTCTTCTTTCCTTGTGCCCGACATCCTCACATCAAGGGCGGGGAAGATCCTTCTGTCCGACAGTTTCCTGTTCAGATGGAGCTCCATATTGCCGGTCCCTTTGAATTCCTCATATATAACGTCGTCCATCCTGCTGCCTGTCTCGACAAGGGCTGTTGCAAGTATTGTCAAAGATCCGCCGCCTTCAATATTCCTTGCGGCGCCGAAAAACCTTTTCGGCCTGTGGAGGCAGGTCGGATCAAGGCCTCCCGAAAGAGTTCTTCCCGACGGGGGGGTTACAAGGTTATACGCTCTTGCAAGCCTTGTTATCGAATCAAGCAGTATGACCACGTTCTTGTTCGCCTCAACAAGCCTTTTTGCGCTTTCAAGGCACAGTTCCGCCACCCTGATGTGGTTTTCCGGCGGCTCGTCGAACGTGGAACTTATCACTTCACCCTTGACGGAGCGCTCCATATCGGTCACTTCTTCAGGCCTTTCGTCGATTAGAAGCACCTTTATGATGAATTCCGGGAAGTTCACGGAAACGCTGTTGGCGATATTCTTGAGAACGGTCGTTTTTCCGGCTTTGGGAGGAGAGACTATCATTCCCCTCTGGCCGACGCCGATGGGGGAGATGAGGTCGATCAGCCTTGCCGAGACGGGGCAGCCCTGGAATTCTAGGACTATCCTCTGGTCCGGGAATATGGGGGTCATCGCGTCGAACGGGATGCGCTCGCGGATCGACTCAGGGTCCTGGCCGTTCACCGCTTCGATCTTTAACAAACTGAAATATTTTTCGCCCTCTTTCGGAGGCCTCACCTGGCCCTGGATCGAATCTCCGTTGGCAAGGTCGAACCTTCTTATCTGAGTCTGCGATACGTATATATCGTCGGCGCTGGGAAGGTAGGTTTCCGTCCTTAAGAACCCGTAGCCTTCCGGAAGGATCTCAAGCACACCCTTGGCAAATATCAGTCCGTTGCTTTCGGTCTTTGCTTCAAGGATCTTGAAGATCAGGTCGTGCTTTCTGAACTGTCTGTAGTTGGGGATCTTCAGCTCCTTTGCGATCTCAAAAAGGTCCGGTATCGTCTTTTTCTGCAGCTCGGATATATCCATCTATTCCTCCTTTAATTGGAATTAGCGTTATTTGGTTGTTTTATTGATTATAAAATATGGTCACAGGTCTTAATTAATGGAAAACATTCTTGATTGGCTCGACACAATGAATGTGGCTGACCAATATTAAATATACATTATCGAAGGGCCGTTTGTCAACCATGCGGGTGAATATTCCGATCACATTCTAATGCATAGTGGTCGGAAAATGGGGGCAGGTTGCTGTTTGACTACCCTCATTCTTCTTCCTAATTCCTATCCCTATTGATTTGCTTCAGCAAATCAACTGCCGTCGGGGAGAGTCGAACTCCCATGCTGTTTAGGCATACGATCCTGAGTCGTACGTGTCTACCAATTCCACCACGACGGCAAAAAACGAACTGCCGCAGGAGAGAGTCGAACTCTCATCCGCCTTAGGCGGATCCGCTTTTGAGGCGGACGTGCCCGCCTGCCATGCATGCCAGGAGAGGGAGTTGAACCCTCATGAGCGTGAAGCTCATTCGCTTTTGAGGCGAACGTGTCTGCCGTTCCACCACCCTGGCATTGCGGGCAGGTATGCCATTCCACCACTGCGGCGAGGCCTTCAGTCCGGGACCGATTCCAGGAAAAACCCCATGGCCCTGAACTTATTATATCTGTTTTCCAATATCGCCGCAGGAGACATTTTGGCAAGTTCTGATAAGTGCTTTTTTAGAGATGATTTAATGTTCATGGCCGCGGTGGCATAATCGTTGTGCGCTCCTCCGACCGGCTCTTTTATTATCTCGTCTATCACCCCGAGCTCGAACAGGTCCTTTGCCGTTATCTTCATGTTCTCCGCGGCCTCGGGCGACCTTTTGGCGTCCCTGAAAAGTATCGAGGCGCAGCCTTCGGGTGAGATCACGGAATAGATGGAATATTCGAGCATGAGGACCCTGTTGCCGACTCCGATGCCCAGAGCTCCGCCGCTTCCGCCTTCGCCGGTCACCGTCACTATCAGTGGCACCTTCAGGCGCATCATCTCTTTCAGGTTCCTTGCTATTGCTTCGGCCTGTCCTCTTTCCTCGGCATCGATGCCGGGGTATGCTCCGGGCGTGTCGATGAGCGTGATTATCGGTCTGTTGAACTTGTCGGCCAGCTGCATAAGGCGCAGGGCCTTCCTGTACCCTTCGGGATGCGCCATGCCGAAAAACCTGGCGATGTTCTCTTTGGTGGTCTTGCCTTTCTGGTGGCCCATCACCATCACGTGGCTGCCGTTGAACTTTGCAAAGCCGCCCACGATGGCGGGATCATCGGCAAAATTCCTGTCGCCGTGAAGCTCGGTGAAATCATCAAAAATGAGCCTGATGTAATCGTAGGTGGTAGGGCGCAAAAGATGCCTTGAAACGGCAACGATCTGGTTGGGGGTCAGGCTGGAAAATATTTCCCTGCGCAGGAGCTCGATCCTTTCCTCCATCGCCCTTGTTTCCTGCGTCATGTCAATGTTGCCGCCCTTTGCAAGTTTTTTCAGGTCGTCGATCTTCTTGTAAAGGCCTGCTATCGGCTTTTCGAACGGCAAAAGATATTTCTGTTCAAGCATCTTAATAACCGAACCAGTCAAGGCATTTTACCAAAGTGTCCCTGAGGTCCTTTCTTTCGACCACAATGTCGACCATCCCGTGGTCCTTCAAAAATTCCGCCCTCTGGAAACCCGGAGGGAGCTTTTGCCTGATGGTCTGCTCTATGACCCTCTGGCCGGCAAAACCGACAAGGGCTCCCGGCTCCGCCAGATTTATGTCTCCCAGCATGGCGTAACTGGCTGAAACGCCGCCGGTGGTGGGGTCTGAAAGGATGCTGATGAAAGGCAGCTTTTCGTCAGACAGCCTTGCCAGGGCGCCGGAGGTCTTGGCCATCTGCATCAGCGACATGATGCCTTCCTGCATCCTGGCGCCGCCCGAGGTTGAGACGATGATGACGGGAAGCCTTAATCCGATCGCTTTTTCAACCGCGCGCGTTATCTTTTCGCCCACAACCGAGCCCATGCTGCCTCCCATGAAAGAAAAATCCATTACGCAGGCAACCGCATGTTTTCCGGCGATCGTCCCTTCGCCGGTGGTTATCGCTTCAAGGAGCCCGGACTTCTGCTCGTAGTCTTTGAGCCTTTGGGAATACGGCAGGGAATCAACAAAATGAAGGAAGTCCTTTGATCTCATCTCATAGTCGTACGGAGAAAAGCTTGCTTCGTCAAGGAGCATGGCGATCCGCTCTTTTGAAGAGAGCTTGAAATGATAGCCGCATTTGGGGCAGACCTTGAGATTGTTCTCGAGGTCCTTGTTGTAAAGCGTCTCGGCGCACTTGAAGCATTTTACCCAGAGATTCCCCGGGATATCGAGCTTTTCGCTCTTATATTCAAGCGCTTTTTCCTGTTTCTTTTTCTGCATCCACTGGCTTATTGCCATATTGCACTCACCTTTTAATGTATGTTATTATAACATGTGTAAAGAAGAGGAGTAAAAAGTGGCCAACATAAGATCGGCGATAAAAAGGATTAAGACCTCAAGGCGCAACGAAGCCCGCAACAAAGCGGTCAAATCGGCGCTGAAGACGGCGGTGAACAAGGCAAAGGGCCTGATAACTTCAAAAAAAGAGGATGCCGTAAAGGCCCTGAGCGAAGCGATCAGAGCTATCGACAAGGCAGTCTCAAAAGGCGTTCTGCACAAGAAAGCGGCTTCCAGAAAAAAGTCGAGGCTGGCAATAATATATAACAAAAGCAAGGCATCCTGATGTTCTTCAATTTCCTTCCAAAAGAAGAAAAATACTTCGACATGTTCGAGCGCGCCTCGGAGAACGCGATCAAAGGGGCTACTAAGTTCCGCGATCTGCTTAAAGACTATACCGGTGTCGAGAGCAAGGTGAGAGAGATCGAGGATATCGAACATGAAGGCGACATAATCACCCACGAGATCTTTGACAAGCTGAACAGGACCTTTATCACCCCCATAGACAGGGAAGATATCCATTCCCTGGCCAGCGAGCTTGATGACGTGCTGGATTTTCTCAAAGCCTCTTCCGACAGGCTTCTTCTATATAATATAAAGAAGCCGACCGAAGAAGTGATCAAGCTGGCTGATACCCTCGTGAGGACGACGATCGAGACCTCGAAGGCCATAAAGAGCATGCGCGATATGAAGCACTGCCAGAGGATACAGCAGTACTGCATCGAGATAAACAGCCTTGAGAACGAAGGGGATAATATCCTGAAGAACGCTATCGCAAAGCTTTTTAACGACAGGATGGACCCGCTTGAAGTGATCAAATGGAAAGAGATATATGAGAACATAGAAAGCGCCATCGATATGTGCGAAAGCGTTGCCAACACGATCGGCGCGATCCTCGCGAAAAATGCTTAGTTTCACCTTCATCTCGGTCTGCTTTATCATTTTTATAGCTTTAATATTCGATTTTATCAACGGCTTCCATGACGCGGCAAATTCCATAGCGACAGTGGTGTCCACCAGGGTCCTGACGCCTAAATTGGCAGTGATCTGGGCGGCCTTCTTCAATTTTGTCGCGGCCTTCACTTTTGGGCTTGCAGTGGCAAAGACCATAGGGAAAGGCGTCGTCGATCCGAGCTCCGTTACCGTGAAGGTCATCGTGGCGGGTCTGATCGGCGCAATAATCTGGGACCTTATAACCTGGTGGTGGGGCCTTCCGACCAGCTCTTCCCACGCGCTCATAGGCGGATTTGCCGGCGCGGCGGTCATAAAGAGCGGCTGGTCGGTGATAATCATGCCCGGTCTTTTGAAGATAATCGCGTTCATATTCATAGCCCCGCTTTTCGGTTTTGTACTGGGGTATCTTTTCATGCTGGCGGTCTACTGGCTTTTCAGGAACGCATCCCCTCAGAAGCTTGATTCGGGCTTCAGGCGGATGCAGCTTGTATCCGCCGCGGCTTACAGCCTGGGCCACGGAGGCAACGACGCGCAAAAGACAATGGGCATCATTACCATTTTATTGTTCACGACAGGCTATCTCGGTAAAACATTTTATGTCCCCATTTGGGTCGTCCTTATCTGCCATTTTGCTATCGCTATGGGCACGCTTGCGGGCGGCTGGAGGATAGTGAAGACCATGGGTACCAAGATCACCAAGCTGAGGCCCGTCGGGGGTTTCTGCGCTGAAGCGGCCGGAGCGGTCACGCTGTTCATCTCAACCCATTTCGGCATCCCGGTCAGCACTACGCACACGATCACGGGCTCTATCACCGGCGTCGGCTCCACAAAGAGCCTCAATTCGGTCAAATGGGGTGTCGCGGGCAGCATTGTCTGGGCATGGATACTCACGATCCCGGCATCGGCGCTACTTGCGATGGGGGCGTATCTTATATTCAGGCTGGTGTAACGGATAAGAATGTAGGGGCGAGGCATGCCTCGCCCCTACAGGAAACCAAATAACATGCCCGTAATTTCATTAATAGCATACGCAAAGATTAACCTCTCATTGAAGATCCTCGGCCTGCGCGGCGATGGTTTTCACGATATAGAATCCGTTATGCAGAACGTATCTTTATGCGATGAGCTGGAGCTTGCGGAGATAAAAGAAGGGATCGAGATCGTTTGTGATGATCCGGAGGTCCCCGTTGATAAAATGAATATTTGTTATAAGGCGGCGGAGGGAGTGTTGATGGGAATGGGAGGGGGCGGGGGAATGGGAAGAGGGATAGGGAGAGGGATAAGAATTAGGATCGGGAAGAAGATACCTATGGGAGCGGGGCTTGGAGGAGGGTCTTCGGATGCGGCGGCGGTGATAGTCGGGCTCAACAAGCTTTGGGGCCTCAAAATGACGCAGCAAGAGATGATAGATATTGCTGCAAAGGCCGGATCGGATGTGCCGTTCTTCATAGTCGGAGGAAGGTGTTTATGCAGGGGGAGGGGGGAGATTGTAGAAAAGGGACTAGGGACTAGGGAACAGGGACTAGGGGAAAAAAGATATTATATAATTGTGAAGCCAGACGTTTCTATATCTACGAAATGTGCCTTTGAAGAATGGGATAATTATGTTGACAAACAATTGACTGCTTCTGGTCCCCAGTCCCTAGTCCCCAGTCCCCAAAACGATCTTGAAAAAGTCATCGTCCCCGGATATCCGATAATAGCTCAGATAAAAGAAGAACTGCTGATGGCCGGATGTTCGCTTGCGCAGATGACGGGCAGCGGGTCGGCGGTCTATGGAGCCGTGGAGAATAGGGGAGTGGGTGACAGGGTGATCGGGGAAATGAAGAAGAAATATGATAAAGCATATTTGGTCAGTGAGGTTGACAGGGGAGTTGAGATTTTATAATTCGATCCCGGCTTTTTTGATCTCATCTACCAGCGGGTCTGAATCGTCAAAATCTTCCGGTTTATAGGTTACGGGTTCAATGCGGATATCTATCTTCCTCCGCAGAGGGATTATTCTGAGAGAATCATAAAACCTGTTGCCCGTAAAGTCTTCGGATATCAAAGCAATATCGATGTCACTGTCTTTATGGGCCGTGCCCTTGGCATAGGAGCCGTATAAATAAGCTTTGCATATCCTTATCTTGTTTTTCTTGACTTCTTCAAGGAACCTTTTTGCTTTTTCTTTTACATTTTGCTCAAAAGCCATTGGTAAAAATCCTTAATCCTGTCGACATAATCACCGGCAAATTCTTTAGTGCATATTTTGTAAAATTCGAACTTTTTGTCGGGATAGCGGGCTTCAAGGTTGAACTGATTTACGGCTTCCAAAAGAGACGCCTGATCTTCCTGGAGTTTAAGGCCGGATTGAGCCGCTAAAAAAGTTAAGCTGTGCGTGAACGGCGCGTGAGATCCTATCATCTTTATATAATAAGCTTTCAGCGTTTTTTCTAAAAGGAGGTGCCCCAGAAAAAGGCAGTAATGGTAGTCTTCTTTTTCAAAAAGGTGCTCCATTACCTTGTAATCTTCTTTTGCGCATTTCAGCCAATAAGAAACTGATTCAAGCGGGTTCATTTTGTTTGTATTCTAACATATTATACGAAGATCCGCATTTTGAAAAGAACCTGAAATTTTGCAGGAATAACGTCGATATAGATTTAAAGCCAAAAAGGACCTAATTGTTCAAGCGGTCTCTGCAGCACGAGTCCAGATTCCATCGGGACAAGTCTATGTTCAGATAAATGGAAGTAAACTGATTGGGAAGCCCGCAGAAGCAATAAATAAAAAGGAGGAAATTATCATGGCAGTGGCATCTTTAAGGTTTGGAGAGTTCTTAATGAAATCACGCGGATTGCGTTCAGTTTGGAGGCTATACAGAGGAACGCAGCATGTGATCCCTCAATTGCATGACCGAAGCATAGATGCCAATACAGCGGCTGAGCTATCATGCATTATGAAAGCGATGAATATCTTCTGTTTACCATGAGGGATTTAGGGGATTGATATGCCAGACAATAATATATGATTAACTCCGCATATCTGTCCGGTTTTGCGGGACATAAAAAGGCCTTTGTCTTTGGGGTCGGAGGAGGCATGGATATTGCTACCGCAACTCTGGTGGCAAATACCCTGAGAAGACGTGCGAGCATAAAAGATATCCATATAGGAGGAGTTCTGAACCCGGGTTGCGTGCATTTTTATGACAGGATTGCCGAAAGGCCGTTGAACAAGATCCCTTTTTCAACCGTAAATAATCCAAGATTGAAAAGAAGATTGGATCGCAGAAGTGAGGGCTTCTTGAATGAAAAAAAATTTATCGACCCATTTCTTCCGCAATTATTAAAGGCACAAAGGAACAAATTTAACGGGTACTGGAACATTTCTTTCAGGTTCGGCATGCCGCGCCTGATCGAAAAGTTCAAAACATTCATTAATGTTCAGGGATTCGATCTTGTGGTGGGCGTGGATATCGGCGGTGACATGCTTGCGAGAGGAGAGCAGGACATCAATATTCAGACTCCGATCATGGATTTTTCAAGTCTTTCCTTATTGAGCGGTATCCCTGGTTCAATTTTGTTTGTGACAGGGCTTGGCGTTGACTGTGAACTGACTCCCGACGGGATTTCGGAGATAGAAACTGAATTACTTAGAGCGAAACTTGTTTTGGGAAGGTTTAAATACCAGGA
>Ga0172375_10003238_pt1 | contig 24839 bp, 25 predicted proteins | sample LakKiv1m_FD_114537 | JGI IMG/M metagenome (GOLD analysis project Ga0172375, IMG submission 114537) | Freshwater microbial communities from Kabuno Bay, South-Kivu, Congo - kab_092012_11.1m | ecosystem: Environmental > Aquatic > Freshwater > Lake | place: Democratic Republic of the Congo...
ATTTCTATTGTATCTGTAAGATAATACTCCTCTTTCTTGTTTTTAGGCGCTAATTTTTCAAGGCTGGAGAAAAGCGCCTTTTTATTAAAACAATAAACGCCTACGTTAATCTCTTCTATAACCCTTTCATAAATAGAGGCGTCTAACTCTTCAATGATTTTTATGACCTTATTCCCGGAAGAGCGTACAACCCGGCCATAACCAGTAGGATTCTTAAGCTGTGCTGTAAGGAGAGTAGCGCCAGCATTACTGGAGACATGCCTTTCAATAAGTTGTTCAATGACGCCCTGGCTTAATAAAGGCGTATCTCCATAGAGTATAAGTATATCGTCTATTTTACTGTCTTTTAATATGGCTGCCCTTGCCCTTGAAACAGCATCCCCTGTGCCAAGGAGCTTGTCCTGGGTTATGCAGTTTATCCCGCTGATCTTTTGCTGCACTATCCCGGACTTATGGCCTACTATGACAAAGACCTTGTTTATACCAATATCATTGACATTGTCGATAAGATACTGGAGCATCGGTTTTCCGCATATATTATGCAAGACCTTTGGCAGAGAAGATTTCATCCTTGTGCCTTCTCCAGCGGCAAGTATAATAGCAGCTATGTTTTTCATAATAATATGGGTAATTTATAAGGAGTTAACCCCTAAAATCAGTGTGTATAATTATATACAGAATAGCTTATAATGGCAAGCAAAATCGCCGCGAACCTTGTCCCACTGCGTCGGCGGGACATATCCCGCCGACGCAGTGGGACAAGGTAAGGCCTATCCGACCCTGTAGGTCGCCAGGCGGAAACAGCAGCCCACAGGATCGGATCTGAGAGATCAAATCCTGCGGGAATCCAAAAAGCTTGTATCAGCTGGCACAGCAGGTATCTTTTCCCAGTTTTCAGAAGGCATCTGCCTGTAAGAAACAGCTATCTCTTTCCCATTAGAATCCGAGTATCTCGCCAATATAGACGCCATTATCTCTATATCTTCTTCGCCAGGTTTACCTCTCGCGAGGCCAATGGCGCTCGGTATATCTATAACATCAAAGATAAAATCGCCTTGCCTCGATAACCCCATTAATTGTTTATTGTCATTGTCATCTCTCCCGACGACAAATTTTAAACTGTCTGATATCCTGAAATGCCTGCCTATCTTTAAAAGATGCAGGTCACTGATATCATATCCCGGCACATATTGAAAAAGGTCCTTGATTCTGGCAGAAAAACCCTTGTCTGTCAAAAGGCACCCGCCTGCCGGGCATGGGTAATCATTAATGCTGAGCTCTTTTGCCAGGGCTATCTGTTCGACCCTCCTCCTGCCCTGTATACTGAGAAGCCTCTCTCTGTCCACAATCATCTCTTTCTCAGGTATTGTGGGCTCGAAAAATCTGGCTGAGAGCGGCCTCACAATAAGCCCTTGGAGCCCGGATTCCTTTTCTATCGTCAATATGGCCTCTTTCCTCTGTGACATAGGCCGCTGGCCAAGGACCTCTCCTGTTATAACAAACCCCGCGCCTATATCATCCATAAAGCCTTTTGCCTTTTTAAAACCAAAAATCCTGCAGTCAATACACGGGTTCATATTCCTGCCTCTTGGAAATTTTGGGTTCTTGACTATTTCCATATATTCCTGTGTTATATTCATGACTTTGATCGGCACGCCTAACTCTTCTGCCGCTTTAGTTGCCTGGTGCTGGCAGCCTTTAGACGTGCAATTGCAGAATATTGTCAGAAAATTAAGGGCATGGACCTCTATACCCTGCTCAAGCATAAGCTTAATAGCAAGCATACTGTCCAACCCGCCGGAAAGTAACGCCACTGCCTTTTTATTCATGCAAAACCCTCCCTAACTTTACAATTCGTGCCATGCATGAATTGTAAAGTTAGGGATTATTTTTTAGTTTATTCAGATGCTCTTTTATTTTCTTTTCGTAGCCAATGTCTGTCGGCTCGTAATAAACCTTTTTTTCTGGGATATACTCCTGATCCACATAATGGCCTTTGTAATCATGCGCATATTTATAACCTTCGCCATGGCCTAATTTTTCTGCGCCGCGGTAACTGGCGTCTTTCAAATGCTTTGGGACCTCCATAGTCCTTGATACCTCAACATCCTTCATTGCCTTATCAATCCCAAGATAAGCCGCATTGCTTTTGGGGGCACACGCAATATAACAAACTGCCTGGGCCAGCGGAATCCTCGCCTCAGGCATGCCTATAAATTCAGATATCTGAAACGCCGCGTTAGCCACTACCAGCGCCTGCGGGTCAGCATTACCCACATCCTCTGCCGCGCAGATTACTATGCGCCTGGCGATAAACCTGGGGTCTTCTCCCGCGTAAAGCATCTTGGCAAGCCAGTATAATGCGGCGTCAGGGTCTGAGCCTCGCATACTTTTAATAAAAGCTGATATTGTGTCATAGTGTCCGTCCTCATCCTTATCATAAACAACCGCCTTCTTTTGCATGGACCCTTCAGCTATTTTTAGATCAAAATTAATGACGCCGTCTTTCGCAGGCCTTGTGGTCATGGCGCCTATTTCAAGCGCGTTAAGGGCAACCCTGGCGTCTCCGTCGCAGGATGCGGCTAAAAAATCCATCGCCTCTTTATCTATTTTAATATTCATATTGCCTAACCCGCGATCTTTATCTTTAAGGGTGTTTTGGATGATATGTATTATATCTTCTTTTGAAAGTTTTTTTAACTCAAAAACGATGGATCGGGATATAAGCGGGGAGATCAATGAAAAAAACGGGTTATGGGTTGTGGCGCCTATTAAAACAGGATTACCTGTCTCGACATCCGGCATCAGGACATCCTGCTGGGATTTATTAAACCTGTGGATCTCGTCTATAAAAAGTATGGTCTTTTTGCCAGAGGCCATTTCCCTCTCTTTAGCCGCCCTGATAGCGTCCTTTAATTCCTGCACATTTGATATAACAGCGTTTATCTCATGAAAATACGCCTTGGTAACATTGGCTATTACATGCGCAAGCGTGGTCTTGCCTGTGCCAGGAGAGCCGTAAAGGATAAGGGACGTGATCCTGTCAGCGTCTATAGCCCTCTTTAAAAGTTTGCCTTCGCCTAAGATATGTTCCTGGCCCGCAAACTCTTTTAGAGACCTGGGCCGCATCCTGACAGCCAGAGGATATTGTTTCTTTGGAAGAGTTGTATTGGATTCGAATAAATCGGGCATTCTTTTAGCGGACAGCGGATAGCGTTTAGCGTATAGTTTTTGTATCCGCTATACGCTCTACGCTAACCGCTAATAAAAATCCCCACATATGCCGTATGAAAGGATGCTTAATTGAACCCATTAAGCACGTGGGCGCCCTCTCAGATGTTTATTGTTCCCTTGTATCATCCCAAGGCCTACAGCCGCATCTGAAGCCAGGCCCCCCAGTATTTGGTGTTGGCTCAAAAACTTCCATTTCAACACGCGCATCGCAGGGACAATTTAAGTATAGCACGTTCTATATTAAAAAGCAAATCCTGTACCAGGTAACAAGTAACAGGTATCAGGTAAAAACGTAAGCCTGTTATCTGTGACCTGTTACTTGTTACTCCTTTGTTTTATCTAATCTGCGCGCCTAAACGTTTAGCAAGAGCGTCCTGGACTTTTTTATGAATATCATTGACCTCTTTATCATTAAGCGTCCTATCGTCTGAACGGTATTCTATGGAATAGGCAAGGCTTTTTTTGCCTTCCTGTATCTGCTGGCCTTTATATAGATCAAAGACATCCACCTTTTTTACTATACCTCTCGCCTCATCTTTTATAACATCATATATGCTGGAGGCGCTGATGGTATCGTCCAACATAATAGCTATGTCCCTTTTTACAGACGGATACTTAGGCAGGGTAGAAAATGTTTTTTTAAGATTGGCGCATTCAAGCAGATTGTCAAGAGAGATCTCCGCGACGTAAACTTTTCTTTTTATATCAAATCTTCTCGCCACATCTTCTTTGACTTCCCCAAATATCCCGCAGGCCTTTCCATTCACATTTATAGCTGTAGCCATATTCTTTTTTAAAACAGGGTGCTCTGTTTTTTCTATCCTGTAATTGTATACGCCGATAGAGCCCATGAGGGCCTCTATTATGCCTTTTAAATCAAAAAAATCCAGATCCCGTGGTTTTTCTTTCCAGTTTCCATGCATATTTCCACATACGCCTATTGAGAGATACACCGTCTCATCAGCCTGGCCAGTCAATTTGTTCATGTTATAAACTTTATTCATCTCAAAAAACTCCAGCAGGGTATTTTTCCTGTTAAGATTCCAATTCAGCGCCTCCAGCATCTCTGATAAGAGGCTAGGCCTCATGATCTCCTGCTGAGAACTCATCGGATTTTTCAGGCCCACAAGATTATCAAGCCCAAGCCCAAGCCGCTCTATCGAATGCCTGCTTGTCAAAGAATACGTCATGATCTCATTCAGGCCAAGGCCGCATAAAACCTTTCTTATCTCGCCTTCCAGGGCAGCTGTCTTTTTCTCAAGCTGGTATGTCTTCTGCGGGGAAAACAATGGGAGCCTCGCAGGGATCTTATCATAACCATAAAGCCTGGCTATCTCCTCGATAAGATCTATCCCGGCTTTAAGGTCCTGCCTGTAAGTAGGGGCTGTGACAAATATCTTGTTTTTCTTTTTAACAGGGCTGAGATTCAATCTTCTGAAAGCTTCTTTTATGTTTTCAGGGCTGATATCTACGCCTAAGATCCTTGACACCTCATCCAGAGAAAGCGATATCTCCTTTGCCTTTTCTATGCCTGAGCCTACGTCGCTCATCTTGCCAGCGATTCTTCCACCCGCCGCATCCTTAACCAATTCCTGCGCCCTGGCGCTCGAGGCAAACAATATGCCCTGGTCAATGCCTCTTTCAAACCTGTAACTTGATTCTGAGGCCAGGCCTAACTCATGGCACGCCTTTCTTACTGCCACTGGATCAAAAGACGCGCTCTCTATTAAAATATTTTTAGTGCTGTTAGTTATCTCTGTGTCCTTGCCGCCCATGATGCCGGCGATAGCTACGGGCCTTGAGGCATCGGCTATGACAAGGATATTGGGGCTTAATAACCTATTGATCCCGTCTATAGTTACCAGGCTTTCGCCTTTTTTGGCGCGCCTTACGATTATTCTTTTCTGATCTAACTTATCCAGGTCAAACGCGTGCAAAGGCTGGCCTGTTTCAAAAAGCACATAATTTGTTATGTCCACAATATTATTTACGGAACGAACCCCCATAGCATTCAGCCTCTGGGTAAGCCATTTAGGAGAAGGGCCCACTTTAACATTTTTCATGATACAGCCTGTATAGCGGGGGCAAGTATGTTTATCTAATATCTCTATCTTTACACTACCTCTTGCTACGCCTTTTTTCATAAGGTTCTTTTTGACAGAATCAGGGAGCTGTATAGGAAGCCCTGACGCCGCGCTAAGCTCTCTGGCGATGCCTAAGATAGAAAGGCAGTCTGGCCTGTTAGGGGTAACCTCTATCTCCATAACACGGTCTCCATCTATATCAGTAACACCGGTAATTTCCAGGCCTACCGCTGTGAGGCAATCCCTGGCCTTTTCAAAATCTATTTTTCCATTTATAAAATCTTTTAACCAATCAAAGCTGACTCTCATGCTCCCCCCAAATTTTTGAAATTTTAAAACAGCCCGTTTTCTTTTTCCTTAATTTATAGTAGTAACAATCCCGTTTGTGACAGTAATAGTGCCTGTAGTGACTGTCTGAGTTATAAAATTAACTGTTTTTACATAAGTAATAGTCGTGGTAGCTGCGCCTGATGTAGCACCCACTGAATAAGCCGAGGCATTTATTGTGCCAGATACTTTGAGCTTGTTAGCGCCTGGGTCAGTCGTTCCTATCCCTACATTGCCTGATGTTGTGGCAAGATATGTATTGCCCGTTGTTGTTAGTTCATCATACGCGCCATAAGGGGCCGGGTAATATGTTGTAAGGGTTATGTCTTCTGCCATCAAAGTAGCACCTATCCCAAGAATCGCCAATAAAAATGCGTAGAAAAAATTAAATATCTTCTTCATACTTACCTCCGTTTTAAGCTATAAGCTATAAGCTGTAAGCTGTAAACCTTTTTCTTATAGCTTAAAACTTAAGGCTTAAAGCTCGATTAAAATTGTCTTAGAAACCTCGCGTCATTTTCGTATAAAAGACGGATGTCGTCAATACCATATTTCAACATGCATATCCTGTCCACGCCCATGCCAAACGCAAACCCGGTGTAAACTGACGGGTCTATTTTTACAAACTCAAAAACCCTCGGATTTATCATGCCTGAACCCAAAACCTCAAGCCATCCCCTGTAAGAGCATACCCTGCACCCTTTCCCTCCGCATATAAAACATGATATATCCACTTCAGCGGAAGGCTCTGTGAACGGGAAAAAATGCGGCCTGAATCTCATCTTTACATTATCCCCGAAATATTCCTTGGCAAACCTCTCCAAGACGCCTTTCAGGTCAGAAAACTGTATGCCTTTATCAACCATAAACCCTTCTATTTGATAAAACATAAAGGAATGGCTGGCGTCAACAGCGTCTGGCCTATAAACCTTGCCAGCGTGGATGACCTGTATCGGCGGCTTTTCCTTTTCCATGACGCGTATCTGGCTTGTGGATGTCTGGCTGCGGAGAAGGTTCCCATTCTCAATATAAAAAGTGTGAAAGGTTTCCCTTGAAGGATGATTCTTCGGTATATTTAAGGCCTCGAAATTATAATATTCTGTTTCTATTTCAGGGCTTTCAACCGCCTTAAACCCCATCTTTCCGAAAATTTCTATTATTTCCTGTGTAGTTTTTACTAAAGGGTGTATATGGCCCAATTCTCTTTTTATCCCCGGGAGCGTTATGTCATTATTTTCAAAGCCGGCTGCCTCTTTAGGCCTGGGGCCTTTTTCCTTCTCCTCCAACAGAAGGGTTATCTTCTGTTTCAGTTTATTTATAAACATGCCTGCCTCTGGCTTGTCTTTTTTAGGCACGGTGTTTATGCCCTTAATCGCTTCTGTTATAACGCCCTTTCTGCCAAGGTATTTAACCTTTGCCTTCTCCAGCGCCTCGGCATTAGACAAATCAGATATCTCTTTTACAGCCATCTTTTCTATGTCTTTTAACTTATCTATGAATTTCATTTTGTCTCCTCAAATTTTGCGAAGCAAAATTTGATCCCGAGCAACCATATCTTTACTCTGTGTTGCGAGGGGTCTAATTTGCTTTGCGAAGCCCCGCCCTTTTAGCAAGTCTTCTTAGTAGACCCGCCCAAAAAAGGGCGGGACGAAGCAAAATTTGATCCCGCCTCGTGCCGAGGCAAATGCCAACTAGGCACTCGGCGCCGAGGCAAGTCCCTCGCCGCACAATTTTTACCATCTGGCGTCTCGGGATGAGGGATAAATTCTACTCAACATTATTTATCTATCTGCTTAAACCTCTCTAAATTCTCGTTTGAGCCCAACAATATAAGGACATCGCCCTGTTTTATTATATAATCCGCCTTAGGGGATATATTCAGTTCGCAAACCTTATTGTCCGGCTGGTCTTTTTTTCTCACGCCTATTATTGTTAGGCCGTATTCAGCCCTTATGTTAAGGCCGCCTATTGACTGGCCCATAAAGGCCTGGGGTGCCATTGTCTCCATGATGCTGTATTCCGGGGAAAGGTATATGTGCTCGATAATAGACGGAGACACAAGGGAATTGGCAACCCTCATACCCATGTCCCTTTCAAGGAAAACAACCTTGGTAGCGCCCACCTTTTCAAGCACCTTGCCGTGTTCCTCTGTGACAGCCCGCGACACGATTTCCTGCATACCCATCTCTTTAAGGGTAAGAGTAGTAAGTATTGACGCCTCCAGATTAGTGCCTATGCCAACCACTGCCACATCCACATTTTTTATCCCCACCGCTTTCAATGACTTCTCGTCAGTAGCATCCACCTGGACCGCCTCTGTGACAAATTCAGAAGCTGCCTGGACCAGCTGTTCATCCTTATCTATGGCCAGGACCTGGCAACCCTGCTGAGTAAGCGTCTTAGCAACACTCAATCCAAACCTACCAAGGCCTATCACCGCAAACTGTCTCATATAACACCTCTTTTTATTAACCTACCATTATCTTTTCTTCTGGATATCTGTAGAAAAATTTATCTTCTTTAATCGCCACTGCCAGGGCAAGAGTAAGCGGGCCTATCCTTCCTACTAACATGGTCACCATTAAAAGGAATTTTCCAAAAGAACTTAAAATAGGGGTGACCCCTGTTGAAAGCCCAACAGTGCCAAAAGCAGAAACAACCTCAAACAATATCCTTAAAAAATAATTTGGCATGGCCTCTTTCCCGGACTCTATAAAACTCAAAAGCATCGTAAATACCACGATCCATGCGCCTGCGAGGCCCGCTATCATAACGCATCTCCTGAAAATATTCTTTGGGACCGTCTTTTTAAACAGATATATATCATCCCTGTTTTTCATCATGCTCCATGCTCCTCCTATAAGAACGGCCAGGGTGTTAGTCTTAATCCCTCCTCCTGTAGAGCCGGAAGAAGCGCCTATGAACATAAGGATAATAATAAAAAATAATGTTGGGCTTGCCAGATTTGCTATGGCAACGGTATTAAAGCCAGCTGTCCTCGAGGTAATAGACTGAAAAAAAGATATCAGCAGCTTGTCTTTCATACCCAGGCCATAGAGCATCTTGCTGTTCTCAATGAGCAGAAAGACAACCGAGCCTAAAAGTATTAGGAGCAGGGACACGAGCATTACTATCTTTGTCTGCAGGCTCACTTTAGAGAAAAGACTGAACCCAAGGCTCTTTCTTTTAAAAAAGACCTTCATAAAAAAATTTTTAAAGAACATGCCTGAATCCATTATCACCACAAATCCAAGGCCGCCGAGTATTATAAGCCCCATTATGGTAAGATTGACGATAGAGTCACCTCTATAATTTTCAAGATTATTATTAAAAATAGAAAAACCCGCGTTGCAAAACGCGGACACAGAATGAAATACAGCATAATAGATATTGCCAAGCCTGGGCCACAGGCACAGCGCGCCTATAGCCTCTATAATAAAGGTAAGAAACAATATATACAAAACGAGGGATTTTAGTTCTTCCACGCTGTCCCTGTCCATGGCGCCTTTCATTATGACATTTTGCCTCAAGGTCATCCTCCTGCCTATTATAATAGCGAAAAATGTTGACAGCGTCATAATGCCCAGCCCGCCTATCTGGATTAAAAACAATATAACTATCTGCCCGAAAAGAGAATAATCCGCGCCTATGTTATTCACAGCAAGGCCTGTGACACAAGTAGCGCTTGTGGCGGTAAAAAAAGCGTCTATAGGGCTTATATGATGCCCTGGGCTGGCGCTTTGAGGAAGCGATAACATAGCGCCTCCTATAAGTATAACCAGAAAAAAACTTACAGCCACTAATTGCGCGGGTTGTAGTTTAAGCATATAATAACCGCCTGGTTTTATTTTTTGCCGGCTATCCCTACCAGCTTCTTAAACGCCTGGTTATCATTCACAGCCATATCCGCGAGGATCTTTCTATTAAGGCCTATCTTCGCGTCTTTAAGGCCCTTCATAAACTTAGAATATGATATGCCTGATTCTTTGCATGCGTTAGAAATCCTTAAAATCCACAATCTCCTGAATGTCCCTTTTTTGGCTCTCCTGTCTCTCGTGCCATACATAAGGGCCTTTTTCACAGATTCCACTGTTATCCTGTGCAGTTTGCTTCTACCTGCACGCTGGCCCTTTGCCATTTTGGAAACTCTTTTTCTTCGGGCCCTGGATGCCGGTCCGTATTTCGCGCGTGACATTTTTATCCTCCCAAATTTTGCCGAAGGCAAAATTTGACCCCGAGCAGCCTTATGTCCACATATTGCTGCGAGGGGCCTCTTTGTTATTTACCCGTATGGTAACAACTTCTTCGTTATCTTCGCGTCCATGCCTAACACCTCTATACACCCTCTCATCTTTCTTTTTCTATTTGAAGCCTTGGATGTAAGTATATGGCGCCTGCCAGGCTTATACCGCATAAGCTTGCCATTTTTTGTAAGCTTCAGCCTTTTCCTGGCCCCCTTATTAGTCTTCAACTTCTGCATATGGTTATCTCCTTATTTACCCCGCTAATAAGCTTAAATCCTTTCAGGATCTAAGCTGGCGGCCCTTCGGGCAAATTTTGCTATTGCAAAATCTGGGTTTATTCTTTCGCCTTAACTACTGGGCGAGGCATAAAATGTATCATAATTGCCCTGCCTTCCATCATAGGGCCTTTTTCCACTTCGCCGACTTCGTTGAGATCAGCTACGACTCTGTCCATGACCTTTTTCCCTATGCTCATATGGCTCATCTCTCTGCCCCTGAAAACCATTGTAAGCTTTGCCTTGTCTCCCCTTGTCAAAAATCTCTTTAAGTGATGAAGCTTTACTTGATAGTCATGCTCTTCTATATTAGGTTTTATTTTTATCTCTTTAAGGTGCACTGTTTTCTGGTGCTTACGCGCCTCTTTTTCTTTTTTTTCCTGGTCATACCTATATTTTGAATAATCCATTATCCTGCAGACAGGAGGGGATGACTGGCCCGCAACCTCAACCAGGTCAAGCCCTAATTCTTCCGCCCTTTGCAGGGCGTCCTGGGTATTCACAATGCCCATCTGTTCGCCATTAGATCCTATAAGCCGCACTTCCTTTACGCGTATCCTTTGGTTAATCCTGAGATCCTTTGAAATACGAACCACCTCCTCATATGCGCAGAGGCGGGTTTTAAACCCGGCCCTACATCTTGTTTGTTATTTCATTTTTGATTCTAATTATAAATTCCTCTATTTTTACCGCTCCGGCATCCCCTTCTTTCCTGGCGCGAAGCGAAACAGTGCCAGCCTGCTTTTCTTTGTCCCCTATGATAAGCATATAAGGGATTTTGTTTAACTCACCTTCTCTTATTTTATACTGGAGTTTTTCATTTCGCTTATCTGATTCAGCCCTTATGCCTTCTGCCTGCAGTAAATTTAAAATCTGATCTGCGTAGTCATGCGCCCTGTCAGTGATAGGTATCACAAGACATTGCACGGGGGCCAGCCATACAGGAAACGCGCCTGCGTAATGCTCTATAAGCGTGCCCACAAACCTTTCCATGCTGCCCAGTATTACCCTGTGAAGCATCACAGGCCTCTCTTTTTTGCCGTCGCTTGAAATATAGGATAGGTCGAATCTCTCTGGCAGCGCGAAATCGCACTGCACTGTCGCGCATTGCCACGGCCTTCCAAGGGCATCCTTTACCATTATATCTATCTTCGGGCCGTAGAACGCGCCTTCGCCTTCATTGATTGAATAATCCATGTCTTTTGACCCAAGGGCTTTTTTAAGCGCGTCTGTGGCCTGGCCCCATATCTCGTCTGTGCCAATGGACTTCGGCGGCCTTGTAGAAAGGTCTATCTTATAATCCTTAAAGCCAAAGACCTTCATTGTATCTATAACAAAATCTATAACCCCTACTATCTCCCGCTCTAACTGATCAGGAAGACAGAATATGTGCGCGTCGTCCTGCGTAAAACCTCTCACCCTTAAAAGCCCGTGGAGGACGCCTGTCTTTTCCCGCCTGTGGACATTGCCAAGCTCAAAATAACGTATCGGCAGGTCTCTGTAACTGCGCATCTTTGACTTATAAATCAGCATGTGGCCAGGGCAGTTCATGGGTTTTATGGCGTATTCCTCTCCCTCTGTTTTAAATATATACATATTGTCTTTGTAGTATTCATAATGGCCTGAAGTGACCCATATGTCTGACTTTAAAATATGTGGCCCCATGACTATCTGATACCCGCGCCTCAGGTGCTCCTTTTTCTCGTAATCCTCTATCAGCATCCTTAAAAGAGCTCCTTTGGGATGATAAAAAACAAGGCCCGGGCCAACCTCGTCATGTATGCTGAATAAATCCAGCTCCTTGCCGAGCTTTCTATGATCCCTTTTTTTCGCCTCTTCTAATTTCTCCAAATAATCCTTCAGTGCCTGGGGTGTCTCAAAGCAGGTGCCGTATATCCTCTGAAGCATAGGGTTTGTCTCAATGCCATGCCAATACGCGCCCGCGATGCTTAACAGTTTGAACGCCTTTATCTCTCCTGTAGCTTTTACATGTGGCCCTTTACATAAATCCAAAAATTTTCCATGCCTGTAAACAGAAACTGTATCGCTTTCTAATTTATCTATCAGTTCTACCTTGTATGGCTCTTCTGCGAATAGTTTCAACGCCTCTTTTTTTGTGATTTCTTCTCGCTTAAATTCAAGGTTTTCCTTTATAATCTCTGCCATTGCCTTTTCTATCGCGGGCAGGTCCTCTGGCTGAAAAGGCTCTTTTTTATCAAAGTCATAATAAAAGCCTTCCTCAATAGCAGGCCCTATGGCAAGACGCGTATCAGGAAAAAGCCTTTTAACAGCATCAGCCATCACATGAGAACAGCTATGGCGTAAAGCGTTCAGATCTTGTGTCATAAATTTTTATATTCTAACATTGTTAACCTGGTCCCTCGCGTCAGCATTGTGACAATAGGGACGCTCGGGATCAAAATTTTGCCAAAGGCAAAATTTTGGTGGGCCTAACAGGACTCGAACCTGTGACCTCTTCCATGTCAAGGAAGCACTCTAACCAACTGAGCTATAAGCCCAAGCTTGCTTTGCAAAGTTTGGTGCCGGGAGTGGGAGTTGAACCCACAAGTCCTTACGGACGCTAGATTTTAAGTCTAGTTCGTTTGCCAGTTTCGACATCCCGGCAAATTCTCGCTATTTACTGAACTGCGATTAACGTCTTGCTATTGTGCCATCCAGATGTTGCTTCTAAACATTTGTATGCTAAATCTATTTTTCTGTGCATCCCAAACGCATTCTTATAATAACATTTACGTAGAATTACTTTAGCCGCCATCTTCCCATATTTTAACGTATAAACTGGATTCTGCCACGTAGATTTAAATTCAGCGTGAATTCTGCCATTGCAGTTTAAATAATTCTCTACTGTATATTTAAGCCATATTATAAATTTCTCTGAACCAGAGTATATTCTCAAAGACCATTGCTCATGTAAATTTGCAGGATGTATCCATCTGCGGATACTGCCATCTCCATCTATTATACCTCTTAAAAAATCTATAAAATATTTGCCAGGCACTTTTATCTTACTTATAACAAGAGATTTGTTCGGCATTAATCCAATTGATTTGAGAAATTCATAAAAATTTTTATTTGATATTTGAATACGACACGCTTCTTTGTCAGTCCCTCTGTTCTTAATACAGACCTTGTTTGGTATATCAAACCTCTCTATCAAAAACTCTAAAAAACCTTTCTCTTTTGAAGTAATATCTACATGCCGTCCATCTTTGCTTAAATTTCCATCGCTTGTTATCAACCCAACCAAATACCAGAGGTTTGGACCTTCAATTTTCAAATCTTTTCTTTTTTGTGGCATTTAAATCTTGTCCTAATTTTTGCTTTGTTATCTTTTGTCCCTTGTCCCTCGCGGCATATACAGAAAATCAAGGCCGCTTGCCTCGGCGCCGAGTGCCCAGAATACAAACACCTCGGCACGAGGCGGGAAGATTTTTGCCATAGGCAAAAATCGGAGGCGACGACCGGAATCGAACCGGTGAATAAGAGTTTTGTCCTTCGACTCGCCATTAAATTTACCATAAGTTTATTGGAGGCGGCAAGCGGATTTGAACCGCTGTATAACTGTTTTGCAGACAGTTGCCTTACCTCTTGGCTATGCCGCCATAAACATTATAGCTCGCTCAGGATAGCCGAAAGATGCCGAGCCAAGTCGAGGCACAGACTCCTGTCTTCCCCCTTGGCTACGTCGCCATAGTAAGACAAAAAACGTGTAGCTTCTATAAAAAAGGCTACACGTTGTAAAAATATATTTTCATTAAAACGGCTGAGCCCATTTACCTTTGGAGGCAGATTGCCATTTTACATGGCCGCCTACAAACAACACATTCCCGCCCTGGCCCTTGTGATTCTCTGGCCTGTCGCAGGCTATCTCTGTATCTGAATCTGCTGACTCTGTAAGCCCTGCTTTATACGCGTAATCCCCGCTGTCCGCATTTTCAGGGATACTGCTTGGCGCGGACGGACATTTAAATATTTCGAGGCTGTCAAGATAACCCCCGTCCACAAGCTCCTGCAGTGTTTTTGGAAATCTTTCCATATTATCTGTCGCGTATAAATGCAGCGCTATACTTATCTGTTTTAAATTATTCATACAGCTTGTCCGCCTTGCCCTTTCTCTTGCCTGTCCAATTGCAGGAAGCAGCATGCCTGCCAATATACCTATAATTGCTATTACAACCAGCAGCTCTATAAGAGTAAAACCGCGCTTCTTCACGATAGCCCTCCTTGTCCCTCTTGCCCCGAGCGAAGTCGAGGGATGTCCCTCTTTAGATACCACAATTCCTCTATTTTGTCAAGCAAAACATGGCTGATAAATGCCTTGTTTTTAGCTTTTATACGCGTAATGCCTTTAAATTTATCTATTATTGATACATCTATCTTCCTGTCATCAAAAGGGTTATGCTTATTTGTCAAAATATTTGCTATTATAATATCAAGGTTTTTATGCTTCAGCTTCATAAACGCGTTCTGAAGCATATTCTCAGTTTCTAAGCTGAATCCTACGAACAGTTTGCGCTGATGAAACCTGCTCAACTTTAACAGTATATCTTTATTCTGGGCCAGCTCTATGATCAGCCTTTTTTGCCTTTTTATTTTTCTGGCAGAGACATGCCGCGCTTTAAAATCGCTAACAGCTGCGCACATTACAAGGCAATCTGCTTTTCTAATTTCTTTTTTGAGGGAATCCAGCAGGTCTTTTGCTGTTTCTATAGAAACAAACCTGCTTGTCTTTGGCGGGTCAATTTTAACAGGCCCTGATACAAGGGTAACCTTATGGCCCCTCTTTATCGCCTCTTCCGCTATTTTATAACCCATGACACCTGTGGACCTGTTTGAGATAAACCTCACAGGGTCTATGGGTTCTATTGTTGGGCCTGCGGTGACTATAATTCTAATATTCCTCTCCTGCGTTAAAACACATCAGGTTCGGGATAATCCCCGTTTTCATTCCTGCAATCCTCGAGCCTCTGCCTTTGGTCATCGAGAGTCTTCATCAATATATGCGGGGCGTCAAACACTTTTTCATGATATATCTTTTTTATCCTGTCTATCTTTGCTATGCACTCAGGGATGCGCAATTTAAACTGCTCGTTATAATCTTCCCTGGCGTAATCCTTTCCTAAAACATCTTTGAAAAGAAGCTTTAAATCCTCGTATTTAGGGATATGCCCTACAGGGGTTTTTATAGCCCCCGCTTCTCCGTTCACGCGTAATTCCATCCATTTGATCCAGACATGTTTATCCTTTACCCCGTTAAAATACTTTCCATTTTTATCGCGCAAAAAATAATTTACGTGAAATATAAGCGGCGGGTTTTTAACCCCTTGCGTTATATCCAGGTTATTCTGTATATACCTGCCGATCGGTATGGAAAGAAAATCCAGGTTCGCCATGAGATTAAACTTCCTGACACCCTCCTCCCCAAGCGTGGCAGCTGTCGTCTCTGATTCTATAGTCGCCGCCTGGCTGAGTATCCCGTGCGCCCAGTCAAAAGACTGTATAACAGGAACGCTGGTGTCTGAATCCCTGCCCCCATATATAATGCCGCCTACCTCAACCCCTTCAGGGTTTTCGAGGTTTTCGTCGCAGTTTTTAAGATTTAGCAGCCTCATCGTATATCTGGCGTTTTTATGGGCATAGAGCACCTCATTGCCGTCAGGGCCTTTTTTGCCAGGCGTCCACTCCCCTGAAAAATTTATGCCTTTTTTAGGTTCGCTTCTATCATCTCCCAGCCATCGCGGGGTATTAGTCTCGTCTAATAAAATATTCGAAAATATGACCTCTCCAGGAGTAGTCAGGGCCTCAAATATATTTGGGTCGCTTTTCTCGCTCACATCCTGGATGATCCCAAATATCCCCCTCTCCACATTCACCGCGCGGATCCTGCCGTTCACATTCCTTAAATAGGCGATATCATCTCCTATAATCTTTTCCCCTTCAAGCATCGCCGTAGCTGTCTTGCCGCAGGCAGACGGGAAAGATCCTGTAAAATATGTTATGCGTTTCTTCTTTTTGCCATAAACCCCCATGATAAACATATGCTCTGTCAGCCACCCTTCTTCAGACGCGCGCTTGATAGCCAGCCTCATCGCAAGTTTCTTAAGGCCTACGGTGTTTCCGGCATATTGAGTATTAACACTATAGACTATCTCATCCTGAAGGTCTATATAGATGCGCCTTTTTTCAAAATTTTTGCTGACTCCTTTTTTCAGCTCGCCTCCTGAATGTACAAAGCGAAAAAAGTTGTCCGAGCCTTTGAGTTTCAAAAATTGCTCATAGCCGCTGCGGCAGAGTATGTCCTCCGAATGGCCCACATAGCTTGAATCTGTTATCTGGACAGCGGATATGGAAAACACAGAGTTGGCAGGGCCAAGGCAAAAAAAACAGATATACATCTCCTTGCCTTTCATGGCATTTTCAAATAATTTATGCACTTCATCAAAACCCTTTTCTCTGTCGACTGACATTATGTCAGAACCAAGTACTTCGTCAGGCATTAGAAGATACCTGGTGCTGCCTTTATCCCTGCCCTGGTCAAAATAGCCGTCAAAATGCGCCGTGTGGCCTGATATGGCGAGGGCTATTTCTTCTTTATTTTTTAGCGCCTTTGCGCGTATATATTCAGCGTCTTCTTTAGAGTCTGTGCGCACAAAGATTGAGTCAGGGTTGAATAATTCCGCGTATTTAGCGGCAAACTTTATAAGTTTATCGTTCGCGAGTTTTTCAAGCTTTTTATAATTTTCAGTGCTGCATTTTTCCTTAAGTATTTTTATGCTCAAAACATGCCTCCTTTAAATCAAACGCCTTATTTCCTTGACAATAACTTCTAAATCCTGTATATGGCCAAGCCCCTCCACGCCGCAGGCAAGACGGCCTTTGACAGGCCCTGTAAAATAATATCCTGCCTTTTTCAGTTTCTCTATATTTGCCTGGACAATCTTATTATTATACATGCCTGTATTCATCGCTGGCGCAAACAATACAGGCGCTTCAGTAGCGCACACCATACACGTAAGCATATCATCGCATATCCCGCCAGCTATTTTTCCTATAATATTCGCCGTAGCTGGAATAATAGCAACACCATCGGCTTTCTGGGCAAGCGAGACATGGCCAGGCTCCCATTCTTCCGGACTATCGAACATATGATGCCTTATAACCTTGTTGCCGGAGATCGTCTGAAACAAGATAGGCCTGATAAACTCTTCAGCTTCTTTTGTAAGGACTACTGTGACCTGGATGTCAAGCCTGCGCAGAGCGCTTATAACATCAAGCGTCTTGTAACATGCTACACTGGCGGTGACTCCAATTATAACGTTCTTACTGGCCATGATAAAAATAGTAACAGGTTACAGGTTACAGGTTACAGGTTGCAGGTTTTACGCTTTTACCTGTTACCTGTAACTTGTAACTTGTGACTAATTAATTTTTTATTTTGTATTTCACTTTTCCAGCAGCTACCTCTTCCAGGGATATAGTGGAAAACTTGGACGTAGGCGTGTCGATTAACTTTTGGGATCCGCTATTAAGTTCCACTGCCCTTCTGGCAGCAAGTATGGTAATTTTAAAAATACTATCCGATCCTTTAAATATTTTTTCTACAGGCATATAAGCCATTTTAATTCCTCCAAAATTTTGCCCCGAGCCCCCAGCTGCTTCGCTTTGTGAAGCAAAGCGGCTGGGGCGAGGGGCCTTTTACTTTTTTACTCTGCATCTTTCCGCTATAATAATAGCCCTTAGATTATCAAGCGCTGATTCCAGCCTGTTATTTACAATAACATAGTCGTATTTTTTGCTGCAAGCTATCTCTTTCTTAGCGATGGCCAGCCGCCTGTCTATTGCTTCTCTTGAATCTGTCGAGCGGTTTATGAGCCTTTCTTTTAGCATCGAGAGGGATGGCGGTAAAATAAATATATAGACAGCGCCTAATTTAAGCCTTTTTATTTTCATGGCCCCTTGCACGTCTATGCTAAGCAAAACATCGCTTCCTCTTTTCAGCATATGCAATATATGTTTTTTAGGCGTGCCGTAATATTCTCCAAAGACCTTCGCCCATTCCAAAAATTCTTTTCTCTTCTGGCGTTTTATGAATTCCTGCTTTTCAATAAATATATAATCCAGCCCGTCTTTTTCCCCTGACCTGGGCGGCCTTGTAGTCATAGATATAGACCTGTATAAACTATCGACTGATTCCACAAGCCTAGTGCACAGTGTTGTCTTGCCTGAGCCTGATGGAGCGGAGATTATAAATAATTTGCCTTTTTGTTTCATATCCGTTGAAAGCTGACAGCTGAGAGCTGATAGCTTCTATTCCACATTCTGCGCCTGTTCGCGCATCTTTTCCAATTCGCTTTTTACGTTTATCACTATCCTGGATATCTTTATATCATTTGCCTTTGCGCCAAGCGTATTGATCTCCCTGTTTAATTCCTGTAATATAAAATCCAGCTTTCTGCCAGCCTCTTCGCCCGCATCTATAACCTTTTTAAAGCCATCCAGATGACTTTTGATACGCGTGATCTCTTCTGACACATCGCACTGTTTCGCGAACAAAGCCAGTTCTGTCTCCAGCCTGGCAGCGTCTATCGCCTTGTTGCCAGCGATATCCTTTATCTTGATATCTAATCTGTTCTTGTATTCTGCCACAACGCCCGGGACCAAGCCTGATATGGTATCAATATATCCGGCAATCGTAGATAGCCTTGATGAAAAATCCTTATACAGCGCCTTTCCTTCCCTTTCTCTCATTTTGGCGCATTCAGAAGCTGCTTTTTTGACAGCCTCTTTTACAGAAATCCATACAGAATCTATATCCATATCTGTTTGCTCGTGTATTATAATATCCGAAAAAGAAAATATGTGGGATAAACTGATTTCTTCTTTTATGCCTGTGCGTTTCCTGACATCTGACAACAGCTTATAATATTTATCTACTGCCTGTTTATCGATAGCCATTCCGGATGAGGTTTTTTCAGGAGCCCTGTGAGATAAAAAAAGGCTTATCTTGCCTCTTTTTATGTCTCTATTCAGGAGCTCTTTTGCCCTGTCCTCTAAAAGCATAAGGCTATTAGGGAGCTTTGCAGAAAAATCAAAATACCTGTGATTTACCGTGCGCACCTCCGCTGTAAATATCCCCAGCTTGCCTCTAACTTCCCCTTTACCAAAACCCGTCATGCTTTTAATCATATTTTAGTCCGCTTTGCAGCAATTAAGTTATTAAGCGATTTAGTAATTGAGTGCTTATGAAGAATTTTTGAGATTTTTGACTTTTCTGCTTAATCGCACAATTGCTCAATCGCCTAATTGTTTCCTATGCCCAGACCTTTTTCTTTTCCTTTTCAATTATCAGTGTCTTTGTTGGGTATAAATCTACTATTATTTCATCCGGCTGGAACCATAGCTTTATCTCTCTTTCTGCCTCTGATTCATTAGATGATGTATGCAGGACGTTTTCATAAAGGCCTTTTGTGGTAATCCTGCCATAGGAGCCTCTTATAGTAGTTGGATCTGCTTCTTCTGGATTTGTTGATCCTGCAAGCTGCCTTACCTTAGTTATGGCGTCTTCTCCCCAGTAAACCATTGCCATGACTTTACGCCTATTATGCAGCTCTCCCTGGATATATTTAACAAGGTCTGCGAAAAACGGCTTGTCTTGCATATGCCTGTAATGCTCTGTTGCCAGCTCTTTAGATACCCTTACCATCTTAGCCGCCACTATCTCAAGTTTTGTCTCAGAAAGCCTGGTTAGTATATTTCCAGTGAGAGATTTTTTAAGCCCGTCTGGCTTGATTAAAACCAATATTTGCTGATCCATGCTTTGTCTCCTTGTCAACTTGACACTTTAACAATGTCAGAGTATTAAGTTAATTAATACTTATTATTTTTTCTATCTCTTTGATTTTAATAGACTTATAACTCTCTCCATATCTTTATCAGAATAGAAATCTATTTCTATTTTACCGCCTTTTTTAGATTGTAAGATCTTTACTTTTGTCCCAAATATTTCTCTTAGTTCTTGTTCGATTGAATTAATATTTGGGTCTTTATCTTCTATTTTTGATTTTGACTTATCAAAAAATATTTTTTTCGCATAACCCTCTGTTTCTCTTACAGATAGGTCATCTTTTATCACCTTAGTGCACAGCCTCATTTGTTCTGATTCTTTAGTTAAACTTAATATTGCTCTAGCATGGCCCATTGAAATTGTTCCACGTGAAACATATTCCTGTATCTTTGCAGGAAGGTTTAAAAGCCTTAGAATATTTGCTACAGTTGCTCTATCTTTCCCAATCGTATCAGCTATCTTTTCTTGCGTAATGTTAAATTCGTCCTGGAGACGTTTATATGCCTTTGCCTGATCAATTGGATTAAGGTTTTCTCTCTGGACATTTTCTATGATAGAAAGCTCTAAAGAATCTATATCGCTTGCCTCTTTAACAATAGCTGGGATTTCTTTAAGACCAAGTTTTTTTGCAGCCCTGAACCGCCTTTCTCCTGCTATTAATTCATACTCATTATCTTTAAAGCGCACTAAAACCGGCTGTATAAAGCCTTTTTCTTTTATAGAAGCTGCCAGGTCATTTAATGCTTCCTGATTAAAATCTTCCCTTGGCTGATATTTATTTGCCTTTATTTTTTCAACAGCTATGTTTCTTACTCCCTGTTGTATATTGGATTCCAATATTTGCATGCTATCAGCAATCTGCTTTTCAGGTATCAAAGCTGATAGGCCTCTGCCTAAAACTCTCTTTTCCATATCTGCCTTTCTTATATTTATTCTATTCAGATACTGCTTCCTGCATAGAAATCTTATTTATATTATCTGGGATGGTTTCCCCAAGTATTTCATTGGCTAATGAAAGATACATCTTAGCTCCTATTGAATGTTTGTCATACAGATGTATTGGTTTTCCAAACCCAGGCGCCTCGCTTAATTTAATGCTTCGTGGTATCACTGTCTTAAACATCTTGTTTTTAAAAAACCTCTTTGCTTCCTCTATGACTTCAGAAGTAAGATTTGTCCTGTAATCAGCCATTGTTAACAACACGCCTTGTATTTCGAGTTCTTTGTTAAGATTATCTCTTACTAAATTAATCGTATTGATTAGCTGGCTTAAACCTTCTAACGCATAATACTCACATTGTATGGGAATTAACACAGAATTACACGCAGCAAGGCTGTTCAGGGTTAATATCCCAAGAGATGGCGGAGAATCTATTAATATGAAATCAAATTCATTTACAGCTTCTTTAAGCGCCTGCTTTAATTTATATTCCCTGTTCATAAAACTTACTAATTCTATTTCAGCTCCTGTAAGATGAATATCCGAAGGTACCAATTTTAACTGAGGCATGGATATATCTTGCATTACATCTTTTATATTTATATTATTTATTAGTACATCATATATACTTTTCTTAATAGTTGACTTGTCAACGCCTAAACCGCTCGTAGCATTAGCTTGCGGGTCAAGATCTATAATCAATATATTTTTGCCTTTATGTGCAAGATAATACCCAAGGTTAACAACAGTTGTTGTTTTGCCAACACCGCCTTTTTGATTACAAACTGATATTATTTTACCCATCAAATGAGTCCCGAGTTTATTGTTTCCTACAAGTTATGGACGAGGGACGAATTTGTCCCGAGCGACCATATTTTTTTACTCTGCGTCGCAAGGGATAAATGTTCCACGTGGAACATTATATAATTTAAATCATACATAATCCCTCGTCGCATAATAGAAAAATTAGGGCGACTCGGGATTAATAAGCACATAACTTATGTTCGCTCGCTTCACTCGCTCCATAAGTTATGTGCTTATTAACCGTATCATAACAGTATCATTATAACAATATTGGAGATAATTTTGCAATATTACAAAATCAATACCGTATCATCTACCGTATCTTTTTTACTCTAACTTTAGCTGTTTTAGTACCTTGCATACTAAACAGCCCTTTATTTTCTTCTCTTAGAACAGTTATTTCTACCTCTGTCTTCTTTGTATTGAGTTTAGACAATCCTATCCTTATGGCTTCTTGAGCTGTATTTGCTTCCACTTCTATTTCATTTTGATTTATTATTTTACTTGTCATATTATTAAGCTGTTTTCTTAAACATAAAAAACTGCATAGCGCTGGTAACTAAGGTGCTCGTGAGCCAATACAGGACCAAGCCAGACGGTAAAGAATAAAATATAAACCCGAACATTACAGGCATAATATTTGCGATAAGTTTCTGCTGCTCTGACTGGCTGGCGCCTGTAGTAGATTGCGATATCTTCTGTTGTAATATCATAGCACCTATCATCAAAATTGGCAATAAATTTATAGCGTTGCCAAGCAAAGGTATGTTGGACCCTAAAGGGAAAAAGGCGTCTGGCATTGATAAATCTCGTATCCATAAGAAAGACGCGTTTTTAAGCTCTACTGACCGCGACAGGGTGTTATAAAGCGCTATAAAAACAGGCATCTGCAGAATCATAGGCAGGCACCCGCCCATAGGGTTTACATTATATCGTCGGTAAAGCTCCATTATTTCTTTATTCAGTTTATGTGGATTATCCTTGTTTTCCTGGCGGATCTTTTCTATATGTGGCTGCAGCTCCTGAAGCTTCTGCATTGATTTCAAGCTCTTGAAAGTAAGGGGATATAAAAATAAATTTATGCAGATGGTAAGCAAAAGTATAGATAGCCCGTAATTATGGAGCAGGGAATAAAAAAACTGCAGTATGCTTAATAAAATCATGCTTATGCTTGTGAGAAATCCGAAATTCAGGGCCTTTGTAAAACCCGGGTCTATTTTTTCAAGCTCTTTTATCTCCATAGGCCCTATATAAAAATTTATTTTATACGTCTTTGTCTCACCGGGCAATGCCTTGCTGTCTTCAACTATAAAACCCAGGGTCGGTTCTCCTGAAACAGCCTTTGTAAAAACGCCTTTGATGTCAAAATCAGGCTTTGCGATTATCGCATAATATTTATTTTTAAGGCTTACCCAATCTATATCATTTTTATATAACCTATTGTATGCTAAGAGTTTATTGCCTGTTAACCTTTTGATACTCCCATCCTTATAATGTATATCAATCTCTACATACCTGTCTTCCATTATTTCTTTTTTTGATATATTCGAACAGGTTGTAATATCAAACGACAGGTCACGTGATTCTGTAGTTTTGTTTGTAATTTTTATAACCGCGTTGAAACCATATTTGTCTTTTAAAAACGAGACGTGTTTTTCTATCTTAAGGTCTTTATTTTCCAGCGAACAAACTGGTTTATCATTATGGATTACAAATGGTTGTGAATATAGCCCTGACATAGCCCATTTGCCGTCAACAGATAAAATGCCTGCTGAATTGATCGCCTTTGAAACAAGCGTTATGTCGCTTTTTCTTTTGGAATCTTTTATTAGAATCCTGCTGATAGAGCCGCCTGTGTCAACTATATCAAAGACATATTTGTCAGTAAAAAAACTTTCTGTTACTGCGTCTGAAGGCAGGACAGCTGGCTCAACAGCGTTCGCTTGTGTAAGCTGGGTTTCCTTGTCTGTCTTTGATGCACTAGTAAATGGTATTTTTTCTATAACTTCTTGTTTTTGAACGACTTGCGGTCTTTGGGCATGGATTGCCAAATCAGGACTTATCTTGGCGAGTATAATTGGATAGATTAATATTACACCGATAGAAAGCACGACTGCTAATAAAACTTTTTTTTCCATAGATTTTTATTTATACGGGTCGTACCCGCCTTTAGAAAATGGGTTACAACGCATAATCCTTCCAAGGCTCTTCAGCATGCCTAAAACAATCCCTTTATCCTCTATTGCGCTAAGCGCATACTGGGAACAGGAAGGATAATATTTGCATTGACATAACATATAGGTAGATATATAGTTATGATAAAATGATATGGTTCTTTTTAATATATTTTTTAAGCTCATCTGTTATCTCTTTTTCTATTTCTCTGGAAAGCGTATCACGGGCAATATTTTTACCTACAATAACAATATCAAAACCAGCTGGCAAGATGTGTTTTGCGCGCCTGTAAGCCTCCCGCAGAATCCTTCTAACCCTATTCCTGAAAACAGCCTTTTTGCCATGCACTGCCTTTTTACAGATAAACGCCGCTCTATTAATATCAGCTTCGGGCCTTTTCAGGATATAAATATTGATTGACCCAGATCTCTGGCAAACACCATTATCAAGAACAGCCTTGATCAATCCGTTCTTCTTCAGGCTCTCTTTCCTTAAAAAAGAGTGATAAGGCATTAGAGGCTGCTCTGATTATACGGATTACTATTCATAACCAGTATTATCAAATTAATTAGATGGTAAGTTTGTGTTTTCCCTTTTGTCTCCGGCGTTTTAGGACTTTTCTGCCTGTCGCAGAAGACATCCGGGCCCTGAATCCGTGTTTGCGCTTTCCCTTTCTAAGACTTTTACGGGTAAGATGTTTTTTCATTTTATCCTCGCTTTAAGTGCCTTATTATAACACAAAACTTTATCCCGTCAAGGACAAAAGATTTGTGGAGTTTCCCCATTTTTTAACGCCTGCTTGATTTCTATATAAATCCAAACTCCAGTTGTCCTGTATCAAATACAGGCCTCTTTGGCTTTTCCTGCCAAGGTGTATTAAAAAGAAGCCTG
>Ga0172375_10003239_pt1 | contig 24834 bp, 18 predicted proteins | sample LakKiv1m_FD_114537 | JGI IMG/M metagenome (GOLD analysis project Ga0172375, IMG submission 114537) | Freshwater microbial communities from Kabuno Bay, South-Kivu, Congo - kab_092012_11.1m | ecosystem: Environmental > Aquatic > Freshwater > Lake | place: Democratic Republic of the Congo...
AAAGGTATCCAGTCGATCATCATCGGAGAAAAGACCCCTGAGGGCCTGGCGGAAGAGCTGGCAAAGCTCAAGGCCGAAGAAATGGCGAAAAAAAATAATCAATAAGCATCGCAGTTCGAGGCAGGGACGGGACGATGGGTTTTCATCTGGCTGAAAAGATTAAGCAATGCTATAACGCGTTGCACAATGCGACGCCCAAGCAGAAGGTGGCCGGCACCGTGCTGCTCCTGGCCGCCCTGGAGACGGTGTTTTTGTTTTTCCACGACTCCGTCGTCTTCTGGATCCTGGCTTACGGCCTTGTGACGCTGGCTCTCATTTTTCTTGTCCTGGCCAATATCATCAAAAAGAGCCTGGCGGCTTTCCTTTTTGTCGTTCCGGCGCTGGCGATCTTTTCGATCTTCTATATTTATCCCTTTTTCAAGGTCCTTCAGCTGTCGCAGCACGCCTGGGACGGTATTTCGCCCAAGATGGTTTTCGTGGGCCTGTCTAATTTCGTCGAGATCATGAAGGATAAGATCTGGTGGGTGTCCATGCGCAATGCCGGCTACATCACGTTCATCGCTCTGACCTTTCAAAACGCGCTGGCCCTGGCCCTTGCGCTGGCCTGTGACCGGCAGATCAGGGCGAAGAATTTTTATCGCGTGATCTTTTTCATCCCTCCGGTCCTTTCCGAGGTCGTTGTGGGTCTCATCTGGCGCTGGATCTATGACGGCGATTACGGTTTCCTGAACTATACGCTTAATCTTTTGGGTCTGCATCAGCTGACGCACAACTGGCTGTCGGACCCCAATACGGCCCTGACATGCGTTGCCATTATCCATAGCTGGAAAGGTTTCGGCTGGGGGTTCATGATCCTTTTGGCCGGTCTGCAGACGATCCCGAAAGAATTATACGAGGCGGCGAGGGTCGACGGCGCCAATGTCTGGCAAAGTTTCAAGAATGTGACGATCCCCCTCATGATCCCCGTGTTCGTCCTGGTCATGATCCTGACCATCCTGGGGTCCATGCAGGCCTTTGTCCTGATTTTGTCGATGACCGGCGGAGGCCCCGGTTACCATACGGAGGTGCCTGTGACGAGGATCCTGGCGTCCATGCAAGGGTCTTCAATGTTCGGCTACGCGTGCGCCCAGGGGCTCACGTTCGGCGTGATCCTGATGATGGTCTCTTTTGCGCAGATGGGAATCTCGCGTAAACTTAAGCAAGCTTGATTCGTCTAAACGTATATATAGTCATGATCCGTCAGGCACAGGTCTTCGGTCCACGGCCACAAAAAACAAGAAGGGGCTATGCGGCTTAACAAATACACCCTTACCCAGCACGCATCGGGATTCCTCATTAATGTTTTCCTTATTATTGTTTCCCTGACGTGTGTTTTTCCGCTCCTGTGGATGTTCGGCTCTTCCCTCAAGACCCAGAGCACGATCTTTTCCGATATGAGCATCATCCCGGGCGCCATGCATTGGGAGAATTTTTACCTGGCCTGGACCAAGGGCGGCTTTGGTGTGTATTTCCTGAACAGCCTTTTTTATACCACCATCGTTGTTTTCGGTATCGTCATGGTCTCGTCCCTGGCGGCCTACGCGTTCTCGCGTATGAACTTCCCCGGCAAGAACCTGTTGTTCTTTATGTTCCTGGCGGCCATGATGATCCCGCTGCCCGGAAGCTTTGTTCCGCTCTATGTCCTGGTCAATAATGTCCGCAATGTCCTCTTGAATGCGATGGCCGCCTCGACGCCGTTTTTGCTCAAGGTCCTTCCCGAGAACTTTGTCTACGGGACGACCTCTTTTATCGAGAGCCAGTTCTACCCGCGCACGGCCTACATCCTCTGCATGATCAACGTGGGGCTTTCCTTCAGCATCTATATGCTCAAGACGTTTTTCGACAGGATGCCCAAAGAACTGGAGGACGCCGCCCGCATCGACGGATGCTCGCGCCTCGGGATCTGGCGCCATGTGGCCCTGCCTTTGGCCAAGCCCGCCATCGCCGTCATCATCATTTATAACGCCCTCAACGTCTGGAACGAATACATCCTGGCGAACCTGATCCTTTCATCGAAGAACCTGATGCCCCTGCAGAGAGGCCTCATGGTCTTTCAGGGCGAACACATCACGCAATATCCGTTGCTCATGGCGGGCATGACCATTACGGTCGTGCCGATTCTGATCATTTATCTCGTCATGCAGCGGTTCATCATCAAAGGCATCACGGCCGGCGCGGTCGTCGGCTAATCCCAGAGAGAACAGAGATATCTAAAAAATGAACAGACTAATCCAAAAAGACGAAAAAAGATGTGCGGGGTTTTCCATGGGCCAGTCACGGTGGTTTTTTAGCCTTCGGTTTTTAAGTTCTTTTATTTTTCTGTCCTCTGTTCTCTGTTTTCTGTTCTCCGGTTTTTCCTACGCCCAGGATGAATCTGTTCAAAACCAAGAGTCCGTCGCCGCCCAGGCCCCGGTTGCTACGATCCAAGGCGAGGCGGGCGTCGAGGTCCCTGCGCCCACGCCGGCCCAGACGGAAAATTCCCTGGAGGAATTGGTGACCGTAGCCAGAAAGGCCAAGGATGATGGTGATTTCGCGAAGGTCTATGCGACGGTGGATGAGGTGATGCGGCGTTTCGGCCGGGAGGCGTCCAAGGAACAGGCGTCATTGAAGGATTTTCCTCCCACCGAGCAGATCAATAATTACGCGACCCTGAATAATGTCGCGCAGGTACAGTTCATCAAAGGCGAGGCCTTGAAAAAAGAAGGCAAGAAAGACGATTCGATCGCCGCTTTCGGCGCCATCGTCAGCGATTATGGTTATGCCCAGGCATGGGATCCGCGCGGGTGGTTTTATAAGACGGCCGAGGTCGCGCAGGAGGCTATCGACCGTCTCCAGGGCAAAGACCCGAACGCCGAGCGCTGCGGGACAATCCCGGCAACAAAGATCGAGTTGTCCGATCCCGGTAAAGAAGAGATCGTGGATTACGAGAAATACGGTGAGTTTACCGAGACCGGAACGAAAGATTATAAATATGTCATCAAGTCCCAGGATGGGCTTTCCGAGGCCGTCGGCGAAGGGATCTACCCTAATACGACGAGTGTGCGTTGGGACCCGGCGTTCCAGCAGGTCAAGAAGGAGAAGCGCCTGGAGGGCAGTCATTGGGATTTTGTCCGCTCGCCCGATCTGGAAGCCGCTTTCATCAAATGGGCCATGGCGCCTGAGCCGCCAGGTATCCGGCAGTATTACACGGCCGTGGTCCTCGAGAAAGCGGGCTTGATCAAGCACGCGATCAAGGCGTATTATGCGGTCGTCGTGCATTTTCCGCAGACCGTTGGCTGGACGTATTGGCACACGCCGTGGTACGTCGGGCCGGCGTCTATCGCGCGCATCAAGTACCTTTGTAAAAAATATCCGCAGGTGAACATGAAACTCGTGGGCGCCTCCATCCGGATTGATAACGGTTTCGATAACGACATCCGTAACGACGTCTTTATCGTGAACCCGGGCCGCATCGTCAAAAACCACATCCCCGAGACGATCTCGGACAAAGTCAGGAAATATATCGACGTCAAGATCATGCAGCGCAAGATCAAGCGCCGCCTGGGCGCGGGCCAGGTGCGCCTGGTGCAGTACGAGAACGGCGACTGGCAGCTGCTTGTCGATAATAAACCCTACATGCTTAAGGGCATCACGTATCAGCCCGTGAAAGTCGGGCAGAGCCCGGACGACGGCTCGCTCGTGAGCTGGATGGAGTATGATTACAACAATAACGGCAAGTGCGACGGGCCTTATGATGCGTTTGTGGACGCCAACTGGAACGACGTGCAGGACCCGGGCGAAAAGGCCGTCGGCGATTTTGAGTTGATGAAGCGCATGGGGATCAATACCATCCGTATGTATCATCAGCCGACGCCCTTGAAAAAGGAACTCTTCAGGGATGCGTTTAAGAGATACGGCATCCGCGTGGTGATCGGCGATTACCTGGGCAAATACGCGCTGGGTTCCGGCGCCAGCTGGCATGAGGGCACGGATTACGACAACCCCGAGCATCAGAAGAATATGCTGGAGTCCGTCCGCAAGATGGTCATGGAATACAAGGACGAACCGTTCGTGCTCATGTGGCTCCTGGGAAACGAGAATGTCTACGGCGTCGCCTGTAACGCCGACAAGAAGCCGGAAAGCTTTTTTAAGTTCGCCAATGAGGCGGCCAAGCTCATCAAGTCGCTTGATCCCAACCATCCCGTTGCCATCGCCAGCGGCGACGTGTTGTATCTGGACCGCTATGCCGCGAATGCCCCCGATATCGATGTGTTCGGCGCTAACGCCTACAGGGGCGATCAAGGGTTCGGTTCTTTCTGGGCGGACGTCAAGCGGTTGACGGACAGGCCTGCGATCATCACGGAATACGGTTGCGGGGCCTATGCATATTGCTACACGCGCGAACAGGCCGAAGAGGCACAAATGGAATATCTGACGGGCTCCTGGGGGGATATCGCGGATAATGCGGCATTCGGCGACGGCGCGGGCAACGCCCTCGGCGGATTTCTGTTTGAGTATCTGGATGAGTGGTGGAAGGGTTATGAGCCGGGTATCCACGATACGAAAGGCTTGTGGATTGGTCCTTTTCCTGATGGATTCATGCACGAAGAGTGGTTGGGGGTCGTCGGGCAGGGAGATGGAAAATTAAGCCCGTTCTTGCGTCAGCTGCGCAAGAGCTATTATACTTTCGAAAAGCTGTGGAAATAGATGAAACAAGGGTTGCTCCTTGCTTATGCGCTTGTAAATTTTTTTCCAAAAAATTTCCTGCGCAAGCTTCGGAGCTCATTTTGCGGGGAAAAATACCCGATTAAGTCAAAATGAGGAGGTGTGGTATGAGGAAGTGGATCGCTGGTTTAGCGGTTCTTCTGGCTGTGAGTTGTAACGTATGCGCCGCGGAAGAGAAACCCGCGGGCGAGGTCAAGAGTTTCCCGGTCTATACGGACGCAAAGTCGCCGGATAACCATTTCATCCCTTCGGGATGGATGGGCGATTTCGGGGATCTTTCCATGGACGATAAGTATATGGGGGAACCGCATGCGGGTTCGACCTCGATCAAGTTCGTCTACACGGCCAAGAAGACGCAGAATCAAGGATGGGCAGGCGTTTATTGGCAGAACCCGGCGAACAACTGGGGTTCCAAGAAGGGCGGTTTTGATCTGACGGGGTTGAATAAGCTGACCCTGTGGATGCGCGGTGAGAAGGGCGGAGAGATCATCGATAAGATCGCCGTCGGCGGCATCAAAGGGACATATCCGGACACGACCGAAGTCTCTATCGGGCCGATCGAGCTGACGACGACATGGACGCCCTACACGGTCAACCTGGCGGGCAAAGACCTTTCGTATATTAACGGGGCTTTGTGCTGGGTCGCCAATGCGGATTCCAATCCGAACGGCGCGACGTTCTATGTTGACGATATCAAGTTCGAGTATGACCCGGCGCTCAAGCCGGCCGGCAAGAAGACGCAGGAGATGCCCTTCTATGTTTACGCGGACAAGGGCTCAATCCAGAACCATTTCATCCCTTCGGGATGGATGGGCGATTACAGTGATCTCAAGCTCGATGTGGGGTCGGCGGACAATCCGTATTTCGGCAAGACCTCCATCAAGATCACCTATGACAATAAGGCCACCAACGGCGCACGCTGGGCAGGGATGTATTGGCAGTATCCGGCGAACAACTGGGGCGGCGCTGACGGCGGATTCGATCTTTCCCGCGCCAAAAAACTGACCTTCTGGGCCAGAGGCGAGAAGGGCGGCGAGAGGATCGAGGAGTTCAAGGTCGGCGGGATCATGGGAGAATATTCCGATTCCGATACGGCCGGCATCGGCCCTGTTGTCCTGGACAAGGAGTGGAAGCAGTACACCATCGATCTGACAGGCAAGGACCTTTCCTATATCATCGGCGGTTTTGCCTGGGCGACGAACCTGGATGTTAATCCGGACGGCGCCGTGTTTTACCTTGATGAAATAAAGTATGAGTAATCCGCAACACAGGATACCGGCAGGACGCAGGGCGCGGGGAGCGGGAAAGAAGTTTTTTCCCGTTCTCTGTGTTCTGCTTTCTGTTGTTTGTTTTCTGGGTATGGCTCCTGCGTCGGCGTCCAAGAAGAAGGTTTTTATCAAGACGCTGAAAGACGGCCATTATCAGCTGATCGTGGCCGGCAAGCCTTTTATCGTCAAGGGCGTCTGCTACAATCCGATCCCCATCGGAAAAACGCACGACTATGATTTTTGGAACGATCCGGAAAAGCCATGGCTTACCGACGGCGAACTGATGAAGAAGATGGGCATCAACACGGTGAGGTTCTATCAACCCGGGGAAGATGTCGAAGCCATGCGCCGGGTGATTGCCGATCTTTATAAGAAATTCGGCATCCGCACGATGATGGGGCATTGGCTGGGTTTCTGGAATTATCCCGCCCCGTTTTATGACGACCAAGATTTCCGAAACAAGGTCAAGGCCGATGTCCTGGCATTGGTCGAGGCCCTGAAAGATGAAGAGGGGATCCTCTTTTGGGTCCTGGGCAACGAGAATAATTATTCCTTCAGCGGCAAGATCAATCCCTGGTCGAGCGAACGCATCGACAAGATGCAGGACCCGCGGCAGTGTCTTCTGGCCAGGGCCGAGACGTATTATACGCTGATCAATGAGATCGCCCGGGAGATCCACAGGATCGACCCCAACCACCCCGTGGTCATGGGCAACGGCGAACTTATCTGTCTCGACGTGGCCAACACATTCGCCAAGGACGTGGATGTCGTCGGCTGCATTATCTATCGCGGCAAGACGTTCGGCAACATTTTTAAGACCCTGAAAAATACCTTTGACAAGCCGCTGTTATTGGTCGAATTCGGCGCCGACGCCTACAACGCCTATGAGAAGAAGGAAGACGAAGACATGCAGGCGTATTTTCTGGAGTATCAGTGGGCGGAGATCTATCGTAACATCGCCTCGAATCGCGACGGCGTCGGCAATTGCCTGGGCGGCGTCATGTTTGAATGGACGGATGAGTGGTGGAAGCACGGCGAGTGGGACGCCGCCGGCTGGCTCGTCCATGATACGGAATCCAACTGGTCGAACGGCGCCTATTATTTCGATATCAAGGCCGACCGCAACATGAATATGAACGAGGAGTGGTTCGGCCTGGTCAAGCTCTTGCCCGAGGAAAAAGATGCTCCTCCAGGGCAGGCCATGAACAAGCGCGTGCCGCGCAAGGCCTACTACGCCATACGCGAATTCTGGAAACATCCTTCCAAGACATCTTCGATCAAAAACCCAGAAAGACCTTCGCCGGCGGGTCGGAAAAATCAACGCTAATATTATTTCGGGTGTCCTATGTCTCAACGTATCATTTTTTTGACGGTTTGCGGATGGTTGTGTCTTTCTGTCGCGGCTTCGGCCCAGGAAGCGGCATCGACGCAGGCCGCCGTTCCTTCCGCAGAAACGCTGAAAGCGTCTGTCGCTCCCGATGACCCGCAGGGCCTCGCGAACCTTAAGTCTGTCGTCGCCTGGTATGTGGGGGACGGCAAATTCGATGAGCTGGTCGCCTACCTGGATTCTCTTTTAAGGAAAGGGTTTGAGCGGCTGCCCGACGTCTATTTCTACCGCGCCTATGCGCGGAATGCGCAGTTGGATTCCTGGAAACAGATTAAGAACTGGGAAGGGGTTTATGACAAGGGCCCCGAGATCAAAACAGCCATGGAGAAGGATCTGGCACAGGCCGAGAAATTTACCGCCGGGCGTCCGGATATGGCGTTGCGCATCGCTTTTTTAAGGTGGCTGATTGCGTCGCAGGACGACCCTGAAACGGCCGCCGGATTGTTTGACGGCCTGGTCAGCAAGGCGAAGAGTGTTCCTGCCCAGCCGGAGACGATGGCCTTGATCAAAGAAATGGCCGATTCCCTGAGTTCCTATGAAGACAAGAATCTTTCCCGCAGGCTCTATGAGATATATGCCTCGGCGCTGAAGGCATCTGGCCCGGGGCCGGAGCAATTGAAGAAAGCAGGCCAGGATTTTGTGCAACAGAAGAACATCTATCTGGCCAAGACGCTCTTTGAAGGATATCTTGAGCAATTCGCAGGCGATCCTGAAATTTTGGCCAAAGAGACCGTTCTCATCGCCGATAAATTCGCCCATCAGGGGCATGAAGAAGCCCTCGATCCTGTTTATGCCGAGGGCCTCTACCAGAAGGCGTTCGACCTTGCCGGCCAGAAGGCCTTTACGGCTCCGTCGCAATACAGCCGGGCGTTCAACCTGGAACGCATGAAAGATTTCGAGGCGGCGCTCAAAGAATACGGGAAGGTCCTCTCGGACTATCCCGATTTCTCCGCCCCGGCCGAAGTGGAATTCCGCGCGAGCGTCCTGCGCGCCTATGCTATCAAGGACATCAAAGGGGCGTCGTCGTCGTTTGAACACATCAAGACCGCTTATCCGGCCGGCCGCCTGGCCCTGGCGAGCCTTTATCAATTGGGGCTCTTGAGCCAGTGGGAAGCGAAGAACGACGCGGCCAAAGCTTATTATGAGGAATTGGCAGCGTCGGCGCAGTCCCAGGGGGCCGACATGGAAAAAGATGAGCTGGTGCTCTTGAGCCGCGAGCGCCTGCAGGAGATCGAAGAAAACAAACCCATGAAGTATGCGCTGCGGCTCTTTTTCGAAGGGATCTTCGGCCGCGCCGAAGACGCCAAGACGCAAGGCATGTCTTTGAATGTGGATGTGACGGGCCGGCCGGCCAAGGCGCCGGTCAACGACGATATTGTTTTTACCGTGACGACATCCAATCCCGTAACCGGCTGTATGATGCCTGCTTACAGCTATGAGTGGTCCGGCGAGACAGGCGCGGCGGCCAATATCCCCAACAGCGCGACATTGACGACATCATACGGGGCGCAGGGCATTAAAGTGACGCACGTGGCCGTGGTAGGCAATAACGGCCTGGAAGGCGTCGCCTTTGAGATGATCCAGATAGAAAAGTCAACGAGTGCATGAGTAATCGAGTTGGCGAGTGCGCAAGTCAAAGAAGTTGCACAAGAAGGTAGTGAGGTTTTAAACGAACCGCGTAACCGTCACCGTAACCCGAAACGAAGGCGTAAAAAATAAGACAAAACAGGACAGACCCTAAAAAGATTTTAACTCGTTAACCCGTTTACTCGTTAACGCGTAAACCGACACATGCCCATATATACATCCGATCAAAACGTAAAATCAGGGATCCCGCTGGGAGGCCTCGGCGCCGGCAAGATGGAGATCATGCCCAACGGGGGCCTGGATCATTTTACCTTTTTGAACAGTCTTCATAAGCCCGTATGTTCTTCTGATCCTTCGGGCCGCAAAGGGATCCTGGGTTTCCACTTCGGGATCATGGCGGCCACAAAAAGGAAAAAGGCGGCCAGGCTCCTTGAGACCCATGTCCCGCCCGGCTGCAGCGGTGTTTCCTCGATCACGTTCGACGGGAGATATCCTTTTGCGCGGCTGGAATACACAGACGACGCGCTTCCCGTGGATTGCGAACTGGAGGCGTTTTCTCCCCTGGTTCCTCAGGAGGAGAAAAAGTCCGGCACGCCGGCCGCCATCTTTCGTTTCAAGATCACGAACCCTACGTCCCAGACGGCGACCGTGGCTCTTTTGGCCTGCGGCCGTAATATCATCGGGGACTGGATGGTGGGCCGTTTTAACCAGGTGCAGGAGACGCCGGAATGCCTTTCTGTGAATTTCTTTAATAAGAAAACGCAGGGCGCCGCAGACCCTTCGTCGGGCGAGATGTGCCTGGGGCTGGTCAAAGACAAGAAACTCCTTTGCACATACATGGGTGAATGGAACATGCAGGCGCGGCCATTCGTTTTCGACAGGAACGGTTTTTCGCTCCAGGAGGCGTGGGCCGCCTTCAGCCGCGACGGGATCCTGCCTAACACGAATACCGAGCGCGTGGTGGCGTCCGAAAGCGTGCAGCTGGGAGGGGCCCTGGCCGCCCAGGCTACGCTCAAACCCAAGACGTCGATCACGGTCACTTTTTTCTGGACGTGGTTCTTCCCCGCCCATGCCGAAGGCCGGATGTATGAGAACTGGTTCCGCGGCATCCATGATCTGAGCCTGTATCTTTCGAAGAACGCCCATGGCCTTCATGCCGCCACGCGGGAATGGGTAAAAGACCTCCTGGGTCTCAAGATAGACCCGTGGATCAAGGACGCCCTCCTGAACAATCTTTATCCTTTTTCTTCCGGGAGCCATTGGACCAAGAGGGAGCGCTTCGGGTTCTTTGAGGCGCCTGAGATATGTCCTCTCCTGGGGACCCTCGATGTTAGATTTTTTGCGTCTGTCGGCCTCGCCATGTTCTTCACACAGCTCGATCTTAAGGAGATCACGCAGTTTGCCGAGGCCCAGAGACCTCAAGGGTATATCCCGCACGACCTCGGCAACAAGCGCAGCGACCTGCCGTCCAACAGCACCAACGGCCTGCTCTGGAAAGACCTGAACGCCAAATTCATCCTGTTGGTCTGGCGGGGTTACCTTCTGACCGGCGATGAGGCGTTCTTGAAACGGATGTATCCTTTTGTCAAAAAGGCCTTTTATTGGCTGGCGGCGACCGACAAAAACAGGGATTTTCTGCCTGACAGCGAGGGGGCGGACACGACCTTCGATCTCTGGCAGCTTTACGGTGTCACCGCATATACGGGCGGCATATTTTTGGCAGCCCTCCTGAGTTTAGAGAAGATGGGCACGCATCTGCAGGATGAAGAGTTTGCGCGCGAGGTCAAAAACTGGTTTAAGAGCGGCCGCGCCCACTTCGAAAAAAAACTATGGCACAAGAGCTATTTTATAGCTTATAATGATAGCAAGAAGGATTTGTCAGAACAGCAACTCTCCCATCAACTTCGCTCTCAGAAAGTTAACATTTCTTGTACGGCATCTCAGCTGGTGGGGCAGTGGATCGCGCATCTCTTGGGGCTGGGGTATATTGTTTCCCCTGAAAAGGTCAAGAAGGCACTGACGACTATTATTGAGCTTAATGGTTCGGCCTCCAGGTACGGGGTGGTGAACGCTGTCTTGCCGTCAGGCGAAAAAGACAAGTCGAACGGACACGCGGAAAACGTCTGGATTAGTATGACCTATATCCTGGCGTCTCTGGCCCTCTATGAAGGGATGGAGAAGGAGGCATGCGTCCTGGCCAAAAAGGCCTGGGACAATGTCTCGGTGAACGCCCTGAATACGTGGAATCAGCCGGACATGGTGTCGTCTGTTGACGGCAGTTTTATGTTCGGTGACCATTACATGCGCAACATGAGTTTTTGGGCGTTTGCGATCGCCTATGCGCACAAACGCAAAGATGTTGCTGCGTTTTTAAAACGGATCAGGAATGATGAAAGAATCTTATTTTAAAGGAGAGAACCTTTCGGAGAGGTCCAGGAAGAACCTTTTCATCTTGGATGCCATCCGGCGCCGCGGGCCTATCAGCAAGACGGATATTTCCAGCCTGATCGGTCTCAACGTCGTCACCGTCTCCAACTACGTCGACGAATTCCTGCGCCAGAAAATCGTCTTTGAGAAAGAGTTCGACGTTTCCAAGGGGGGGCGTCGTCCGCTGCTTCTGGACTTGAACACATCCGCCGGTTATGCGGTGGGTGTCGGCGTCAATCTCCTGGGTACGATCGGCGTCGTGACAGACTTGAGCGGTAAAGTCCTGCATAAGGTCAGGAACGGGAAATCCGGCTCGGGCAGCCGCGACGTCGTGGATTCCATTTTGACGACAACGGCGGAGTTGCTGGATGAGGCCAAGGGCTGCCGACAGAAGATCAAAGGTATTGGTATCGGTATCGGCGGGATCGTCGATGCGGCCAGGGAAAAAGTGCGCTGGCCGGAAAAGATCGAAAACGGATATCATTACCTGGACGTCACCGTCCCCCTGAAGGACATTTTAGAGCGAGAGTTCCGGCTTCCCGCCGTTATTGAGAACGATGCGACGCTGGCGTGTTTCGGCGAACAGTGGCTGGCGCTGGATTCCGACACGAAGAATCTTGTGTATATGTTCTCCGGCGTGGGTTGCGGCCTGATGATCAACGGCGAGATCTACCGCGGCGCGAGCGGTTGTGCCGGTGAAGTGGCCATCCATAGCGACAGGAAAGAATCCCCGTATTTCCTGGAGAGATGGGAGGCGGACTTAGGGATAGGCGCGGAGTACAAGAAGCGTCTCCAATGGAAAAAAGGCCCCGGATCTTCGGGGTCTAAGGTGCCGAAAGAAGCCGTCGATGTGAGCTTGAGCGAGATCTTTGAGGCATGCCGCAGGGGCGAAGCCCCGGCCGTGGACGTTGTGCGCGACGCCGGCCGGCGTCTGGGGCTGCGCGTCGCCTATCTGGTCAATCTTCTGAATCCGGAGATGGTCGTGATCGGCGGCGGCATCGAAGAGGCCGGCATCGTTTTGATCGAAGAGGTCAAGAGCGCCGTGAGCGAATGGTGCTTTGAAGAATCCTCCGGCGCCACCAAGATCGTTCCGACCCGCCTGGGCGAGAACGGCGTGGCCCTGGGCGCCGCAAGCCTTGTCACGCGCCAGTGTTTCGCCGCCATCAACGACTGATCCTGCCGATTTCGCCGACCTTTTATTCCATAGATGAAAGGTCAGTAACCCCCTGAAAAAAAAGAAGTAATACTATTTTTCTTTTTTCGGCCCCGCATTTTTCCTTTCCGGAGTTTTCATGCCCGTTCCAGGCCCGGCCGTCCTTCCGTCGACAAAAGGCATTTTAGGCCTGCCGCCCGCGTCATAACCCCTGTACTTTCTCTTGCTTAGGTCATCAATCGTTTAAATTTTTCTTGCACATGCGTCTTTATTATGATATATCTAAATTCAAATGAGAGCGCAATCCGGCGAAAACGCTTAACCTGTGAGCCGGGTTGATGTTCGGACCGGCCTAATTTTATTTTTTTATATACGGGTCGGCCCCCTCGATAGGACGGCGAGGTCATAAAGGAGGTGTAATGAACAATAAAATAAAAATATTGCTCGTTGGACTTGCCGTCGTTTGCGCCGCTTCGCTCGTCATCGCCTTTCAGCTCAATACCGTCAATAAAGCCCTCCGCAATGAATTCAGCATCAAGGAACAGGAATTTACCTCCGAACGCCAGAGCCTGTCCAATCAGCTTAACAACTTGCAGATCGCCAAGAAGAAACTGGAATCGGAGATCAGCGAATTACGCGCGAAATTTGACGTGGCCGTCAAAGAACGTGACGACGTCAAGTCGAAATTTGATCTCGTGACCAAAGAGCGGGCCAGCGCTGTTGACCGGCTCCAGGAATTGATCAAGGAAAACAAGTCTTTGACGGAAGAAGCGGCTAAGCTCAAGGAGACGGGTGGCGTTTCCTATACCGTTTCCACCACTGCTTCCGAAGACGACGCCTATTGGGCGAAGCTCCTCAAAGACAAGGCCGCATTGGAGATCGAGGTCCAGAATTTGAAATCTCAGCTGTCGGATGCGCAGCTGAAGGGCGAAAAAGCCATGGAGGAGGGCCGTAAGCTCGACCTCCAGTTCAAGACCGTCAACCAGGCCCGCATGGACTTAGAGAGGAAGCTGGTCTATAACGAGAAGCTGGCTGAAAGCCTTTCTGAAGACCTTGTCAGGGAAAAGCGCGACAAGAAGGCGATCGGCGAACAACTGGAATCGATCCGGCAGGAGAATTTTGAGCTTAAGAGTCGTCTCATGGCTTTGGGCGACAAGAAGACGTCCCTGGAAGGCAAGCTCGTGGATCTCCAGCAGGAACGTGAGATCCTCTCCAAGCGTCTCGCCGAACTGGACCAGATCCTGCAGGAGCGCGTGGACCAGATCATTCAGGTGAAGGATGACCTGAAGGCTGCCAGGACCGAGGCCAAAGAAGTCAGCACCAAGGATGCCAGGGTCGTTCAACTGCAGCCGATCGTCGTCAAGGCCGCAGAACCGCAAAGCACGACACCGGGCGTCAAACCGGGAGCCGGGCAGATCCTGGCCATCAACGAAGAGAATAATTTTGTGATCGTCGACTTAGGCGAGCAGGATGGCGTCAAGGTCGGCCAGACATTCAACGTTTACAGAAATACCGAGAAGATCGCGAGCTTAGAGGTGATTCAGATCCGCAAAGAGATCTCGGCGGCCGATATCAAGTCGGTATCTCCGGGCTCCAAGCTCAAGATCGGCGATCTGGTCAGCTAGTCTAGGTTAAGGTTAAGCTTGTTTTGCTTGGTCCCTGCGGCTGGCCCGCAAGGCTGGCCCGCTAGGGCCGCGCAGACAGGCAGGGTTAAGGTTGAGAAGACCTGATTTTTCTTAACCTCAGCTTGAACCTTAACCTTTATTTTTTGAGGGACGGCGATGGCAAGAAAAAAAGTTGTCAGCATTGAAGACGTGGCGCAGGCGGCGGGCGTTTCCATCACGACGGTCTCCCGCGTCATCAATAAATTTCCAACCGTTAAGGACGCCAATCGCAAGAAGGTTGAAGAGGCGGTCCGCCGTCTGAATTTCAAGCCTAATCTGGCCGCGCAAAGGCTGGCCAGTGGGTCCAATTATACGATCGGCCTTGAGATCCCGCGCTATGAAGGCATCTTCTATTCCTTTTATGCCATGGAGATCTTCCGTAGCGTCGGTATCGCCTGTGACGCCCTTCGCGTCGACTTCCTGCTGCATCTGACGGATGGCAAGACATCCGTGAACGCCGCGGCCGTCGGGGGCGTTGTTTTTGCCGATGTGATCAATAACCGTCACCATGTTGAAGATTTTCTGAACGCCGGGACCCCTGTGGTCCTGATGAATTATCTGGCTAAGGACGCGGAGGTTTCCAGCGTCAGCGTTGACAATGCCGGAGGGGCCAAGGCCGCTGCAGAGTATCTGATCCACCTGGGCCATAACCGGATCGCTTTTGTCACAGGGGATATGGCCACACAGGCGGCCCAGGATCGCCTGGAAGGCTATAGGGCCGCCATGAAGGAGGCGGGGCTGGCGGTGCCCGAGGAGTTGGTGCTGCAGGGTGACTATTCGCGGAAGTCCGCGCGTACCGCCGCCGAGAAAGTCCTGGCGGCAACGCCCAGACCCACGGCCGTCCTGGTCTCTTCTGATGATATGGCCATGGAGATGGTTTCCGCCTTCATCGAAGGCGGCCTCAAAGTGCCCGAAGATGTGTCCGTCGTGGGTTTTGACGACGATCCTGTCTGTCTTTACGGCCCTGTGGCCCTGACGACAGTCCGTCAGCCTATCAAAGAGATGGCCCATGCGGCGGTGAAAGAACTTTATTTGCGCATGCAGGATCCCGACCGTCAGATCAACAAGATCATCTTGCCGACGGAGCTTGTTATCAGGGATTCCGCGCGTCCGCCGAAGAAATCCGCCTAGGGACGCGGGGTGTTGTCGGGATGGTTGACGCCATGAGTTCGATCTTAAAAGACCTCCACAAAAATTTTCTGGCGACCGGCGTGGGAAGCCTTTCGATCGCCGATCCGCAGGCCGCCGTCGACAGCGTCCTGGGGGGGTTCCAGAGACATATCCCTTTTTGGCCGCAGCTACCCCGTCGTTCTTTTTGTGAAAATATGTACGTCCAGTTCACGGAGAACCTTCCGGGTATCTGTGTGGACGAGGTAAAAAAAAGCGTCTGGGTGGATACGCGCAAGGATGATTACCTGGAAAAATTTGAGCAGTGTTTTCACAACATCCAGGCATCCGAAGTGGATTATTTTTCCATCAGCCGCCCCTACGCGGAAGGGTTGTATGTCCTGACGGAGCGGCTCATGGCTGCCGGATGGGACCAGTGGGTCAAGGCCCAGCTGATCGGCCCTGTCAGCCTGGGGTTGACGCTTTTGGACGAGAATAAGAACCCTATCGTATACAACCCCGATCTTTTTGAATTACTGGGCGGTTTCCTGGCGCTCAAGAGCGCCTGGCTGGTCCGCCAGCTCCGTGTGACAGGCCGGACAAAAATCATCATTTTTATCGATGAGCCGTACCTTGTCGCCGTCGGCACGAGCCAATGCGCGCTGCCCAAGGAAAAGATCGCCGAGAAAATCAATCAGGTCGTCGGCGTGATCCATGAGAACGGTGCCCTGGCAGGGCTGCATTGTTGCGGAAATACCGATTGGGAATTGGTCCTTGACACGAACATCGATATCTTGAATTTCGACGCCTATGGCTATCTCGATAAATTGCTTTTGTATGATAAGGCCGTCGGCAGATTCCTGAAAAGGGGCGGTATCCCCGCTATCGGGATCATCCCCAATAATGAAGATATCGAAAGCGCGGGGCTCATGGATCGCATCTGGCAGGAATTGATGAGTCACAGGGAGTTATTGGCCAACGGCGCCCTCGTGACGACCAGCTGCGGTTGCAACGGGCTTTCGGTGGCTTTGACGGCAGAGGCGTTTACGGCCTGCACGCAACTCGCCGAAAGGCTGAATACGTATTTTAATGGATAGAGACAAAGGTAATTTTCTTCGCGAGCTCGCCCGCCTCTAGGAGCGGACAGGGGTTAATTTTGCGAGGAAAAGATATTTTGTTAGAGGCAAAATTAAGGGCGCTGGTCGGACGAGTAAGTCCGACCGTTTAGCCCGTCGCCAAAGGCGACGAGGTCTCGCTTTCAGCGGACGCGGCCGTGAGGTCGCTGTTGCGGCGAATAAGCCGCAACACGTATGGCGACGCCCGCCGAGAGGGTGAGGCGGGCCGAGGTCGAAGCGCTTTCTTTGTTTTTTTATTTAGGTTAAGCGAGACGGAGCGTGTTGGCCCGGTGGCACGCGCCTGTCCGACCTTCGGTCGTGACAGGCAGGTGCTGCAGCCAAACTTTTGGTGTCGAGAACAAACGGAGGTGCGGGATGTTTACCATGAGGAAGTGGAGCGTCGGTTTAATGGCGGCGTGTTTTATTTTTGCCGCAGCGGCTGTGACACAGGCGCAGCAGAATGCAGAAGAGGCGGCCCCTGAGGAAAATACGATGGAGGCCCCGGCCGCCATGAACGAGACAGCCGGAAATGAGATGACAGCGCCTGCGGTTGCGAACGAAATGACGGCCGCGCCCGCAGGAGAGGCGGCGCAGCCGCCGACAGGCCAGCCGCCGACAGGCCAGCCGCCGACAGGCGGCGCACCACAGGCATCAGCGGCTCCGGCAGCCCCGGCGGCGGCTGATCAGAAGGCCAAGCAGGCCCTTGCGGAGACAACGCCCCAGGTCCAGGTGATGGAGATCAAGGATGAAGAAGCTCCGACGGAATGGGTGTGGGGTGAGGTCGTCAGCACAGACCAGGAGGTCCCGTCTGTGACGATCAAACACTTGGATTATAATACGTACGAGGAGGTCAAGACGACCCTGCTGTTGACCGGCAAGACATTGTTTGAGAACGCAAAAAACCTTTCAGAGATCAAGGCTGGCGACCGCATCACGGCGGATTACAGGGTTCAGGACGGCAAGAGCGTCGCCGAAATGATCGTTGTGGACAGGCCGTCCGGCGAGAAGCCGAAGGATACATCTTCTTCGGTTACCGAAACCTCAACGTCTCCTGCGCCGCAGGAAGAGGCGGCTTCCGCCAGTGCGGCGGTTGATGTGATGGCAGAGCCTTCGGTGGACGTGATGGATCAGGGGGACACCGCCGTTGACCAGGGACAGGTGGATGAGGAGCTTGCGGCCATGAATGCCGTCGAGGAAACGGATAACACGCAAAATCCGTCTTGAGGAGACGCCGACCCTTATCTGAAGAGAAAAGATGCGGTGAAAGTTTGAAGAAATGACCCGGCCCCGTTAAGCCCGGCACCTTAACGGGGCTCTTCATTCCCGCATGTTTGTTCGGTTGGCGGCGGAAGGATGCCGTGATAAGAAAAAAGATATTCATTTTTGACCTGGACGGGACCCTGGTGGATGCGTATCCGGCCATCGTAAAAAGTTTTAATGACTGCATGCGCGCGCAGGGATATCCGTCCCGCGCGCCTGTCCTCATCAGGAAGGCTGTCGGATGGGGGGACAGGAAGCTCTTGGAGCCCTTTGTGCCGGCGGCCCGCCTGTCGCATGCCCTGGCTTGTTACAGAAAGAGGCATGCCGTCGATCTTGAAAGCGGTGCGCGCTGGATGCCTTATGCCAGGCAACTCCTGTGTTATCTCAAAAAGAGGGGAGCCAAGACGGCAATCGCCAGCAACCGGCCGACACGCTTCACCAGGGTCATCCTCAGGAGCCTGGGCGCAGAAGATATGTTTGACAAGGTTTTGTGTGCCGACCGGCTGAGATACGGAAAGCCTCATCCTATGATCCTTCGCCAGATCCTCAAGTTTCTGAAGGCCGAAAAAACGGATGCGGTTTATGTCGGCGACATGGCGATAGACATACGGACCGGGCAGCGCGCCGGTGTCACGACCATTGCCGTCGCGACCGGCTCAAGCAGTCTTAAAGAGCTTAGGCGCCAAAAACCAGATTATCTTTTTTCCGATCTTAAGGCGTTCAAGAAAAGCCTTTCCCATAAATCCCGAACCATTTAAAAGCCGGAACTTGACCGTCCCGGGTGGATTTGCTATAAACATTACGGAGGTTTTAGCGTGTTTGCCATCTCAAATCTGTTGTCAGCGGCCGCCGTTGTGCTCGATATGGCCCTGACGGCGTATTACTGGATCATCATTGTCCGGGCCCTCATCAGCTGGGTCAGCCCGGATCCATTCAATCCGATCGTTCAATTTCTGCATGCCGTGACGGAACCCATATTGGCCCCTATCCGCCGCATCTTGCCGCCGGTGTTTCGTTTCGGCATCGATATTTCTCCTCTGATCGCGATCTTTTTTGTGGTTTTTTTGAAGTATTTTCTCGTGAGGACACTGATCGACCTGAGCCTGCGTCTGCGCGCCTGATCTATGATGATACATCTGGTGATTCTTAAATTCGTCCTGCTCGCCGTTTTTTTGTCCTTGTCGGCGTTTTTTTCCGCCTCCGAAACGGCTTTATTCTCCCTTGATTCTATCAAGATCAAAAGGCTCTCCCAGAGCGGGAGGGACACGTCCAGGATCGTCAGGCTCATGGATAATCCCTTGCGCTGCTTGACGACCATCCTCGCTGGCAACACCCTTGTGAATATCACCATCGCCGCCATCATGACGTCCTTATCGATGGATCTTTTTGGACAGGCCGGCGTCAGCATCTCGATCGGCGTGACGACCTTTATCCTCCTTTTGTTCGGCGAGGTCACGCCGAAAACCATCGCCATCCATAACAACGAGCGGTTGAGCTACATCCTGTCGGGCCCCTTGTATGTCTTTGAGCGCTTCTTCCGTCCGTTCCTGTTTTTGTCGACAAAGACTTGCGATATGATCATCTCAGCCTTGGGGTTGCAGCCGAAGAAGGAGCCGACCCTGACGGAAGAAGAATTCAAGACCGTCATCGAGGTCGTCCACAAGCACGGCATCGTCGGCAAAAATGAGAAGGAAATGGTCGTTTCGATTTTGGAGTTGACCACGACGACGGCCCAGGAGATCATGACGCCCCGCATGGATATCAAGGCGATCTCTCTGGACTGGGATGCCGCAAGGATCCGCGAGGCCGCCCGCGCGGGCATGCATTCCAGGTTTCCCGTCTTCAAGGGCTCCTTCGACAATATCCAGGGCGTCGTGTTCGCCAAAGAGCTGTTTCTGGAAGCCGAAAAACCTCTCGCGGAGATGGTCAGGGCCGTCATGTTCGTGCCGGCCACCAAAAGGATCAGCGACCTCATTAAGGATTTCTATAAGCAGGATGTCAGGATCGCCGTTGTTGTCGACGAGTACGGCGGGACTTCGGGGCTCGTGACGCTGGAAGACATCCTCGAGGAGATCTTCGGAGAGATCCACGATGAGTTCGAGGCCCAGGAAAAGATGATCGAGTCCCTGGATAAAGGCGTCTTTCGTCTGAACGGAAAGGCGCCGGTGGAAGAGGCCGCTCGGATATGCGGCCTGCGTATCAAAAAAGGTGATTTCGAGACGATGGCAGGTTTCCTTCTTGATATTTTCGGCAAGATTCCGTCGGAGGGCGAAAGCATCCAGACACAGGACGGCGAATTCACGGTGGAAAAGCTCTCCGGCCGCCGCATCAAAAGCATGATCCTTAAAAAATGGGCTTAAGCATCCTTTTATTCCTTATTGTTCTGGCGTTCATCGGCGAGGCCTTTTTCTCCGGTGCAGAGACGGCTTTTACTTCCGTGAATTTTTTAAGGCTTATCCACCTGATCGAAAAAAAGAACAAGAGGGCCATCCTTGTTCACGATCTTTTGAAGAAACCGGACCGTCTGCTGGTGACGACGCTTGTCGGTACGAATCTTTGCGTCGTCGTTTCGTCCGCCTGCGCGACAGCCATTTTCGCGAGGTTCCTGCCCGTTTACGCAGCGCTGTTGACGACCCTGGTCATGACGCCGATATCGTTCATTTTTGCGCAGCTTCTGACCAAGACCGTTGCGCGCTACCATGCCAACAGGATGGCCTTGCTTGTTGCAGGCCCTGTTGAATTTTCCTCCAGAGTCCTTTTGCCCCTCGTCGCTTTTTTCAGTTTTCTGGCCGCGGCCATCGCGCGTTTGGTCAGCCCGACGGGCCTGAAGAAAAATCCGTTCTTGACGAAAGACGAGGTCAAGTCCCTGATCAAGGACATTTCCCGCGAAGGGATCCTGGAGCCGCAGGAGAAAGAGGCGATCGACAAGATCTTCGATATGACCCTGGCGCGCGCGGCAGACATCATGATCCCCTTAAAGGATGTCATGAGTTTCGATCTCGGCGAGGACGTTGTTTCCCTGAAACAGAAGATCCGCACATCGTCGTTCACGCGGTTCCCGGTTTTCAGCGGCAAAGAGCTCAAGGGCATGGTGAATATTTTTGATATTTTCTATGCGCAGTTCCGCGACTGGCCGTCTCTGGTCCGTCCGATCGTGCGCGTAGACCAGGAAGAGAGCCTCGATAAGGTATTCTCGCGCCTCCAGCCGCAGAAGGAGAACATGGCGGCCGTGTATAAGGGGGCCGAGCTTGTGGGTATCCTTGCCATGGAAGACCTCATGGAAGAGATCACCTCAAAATTGACCTCGGCCAAAAGATAAAGCCTCGGGCCTCGCAGGAGAAATTTTCTGCGGGCGAGTGGAATTTTGCGGTAAGATAGGATTTAATCCTTCGCAGAAATCCACGGGCCTGCCCACGGCCCTGGCCAGGGCGAGCCCTGGCCGGAGGCCGAGGAATAAATGCAGTTGTGAAGTTCTGCTTGAGGAGGAAGCCCTGGTCTTTAGGCCAGGGAGGCTTCACACGAGAGGGTGTCATGAGATACAAGACGATGTTTTCTCTGGCGTTGGGGCTTTGGGTGGTTTTGTCTTTCAGCGGCCGTCTGGCGGCTTCCGATGTCTCCGGCGCCGGGGTTGTGGAGGTTAAAGTTTTTCATCAGCCTCATTGCATGGCTTGCGTGAAACTGCTGCGCGATGTCATCCCGCCGATGGCGGAGAAATTCGGCGGCCGCGTCCGCTGGACTTACCTGGATATCCTTGAGAAAGAGAATTACGCAATTTTCCTGCAGTTGGAAAAAGACCTGGGCAAGAAGCTGGGGACGCCGACCACGGTGATCGGCAAGCGCGTCTTGATCGGGCTGGCTGATAATGCCGACCACCTGGAGTCCGTGATTAAAGACCAGCTTCAGGGGGGCGGGACAGAGACTTTGCTTTTGCACCCAGGTGTCAATATCCTGGAGCATTTCCGGTCTTTCGGCCCTTTTGCCGTGATCGGCGCGGGGCTTGTCGATGGGATCAATCCATGCGCCTTTACCGTGATCGTATTTTTCGTGTCTTTCTTGAGCCTGATGGGTTACCGCCGCCGGGAGATGCTCTTGATCGGCTTCGCTTACATCCTGGCTGTCTTTTTGACCTATCTGGCCATCGGTCTGGGCCTCTTCAATGTTCTCTACAGGCTCGACGCGATCTTCTGGTTGTCCAAAGGGTTGTATTTCCTGGTCGGGGCGTTGAGCGTCTTTTTGGGCTGCCTTGCGGTCCGGGATTACCTTTATTATAAGAGAACGGGCCGGACGGACGATATGGCCCTTCAGTTGCCCCGCATCATCAAGAACAAGATCCACGCCATCGTGGGGGCGTATTACCGTAAAGGAACCGACGAAAGAAAAAAGGCCATAGGCGGCCTCTTTGTCAGCGCCCTGGTCGTGGGGTTCCTGATATCGGTGCTTGAGGCCGTCTGCACAGGTCAGCTTTATCTTCCGACGATCGTCATCGTCTTGAAGGAAGGCTCGATGCGCGCCAGGGCCCTGTTCTATCTGTTTGTTTACAACTTCATGTTTATCATCCCTTTGGTCGTCGTTTTAGCCCTCGCTCTCATCGGCGCCACCTCCAGGGATTTTGAGGCCTTCGCCAAAAAGCGCATGGGGCTGATCAAGCTGGCCATGGCAGCCGTCTTTTTGGGATTGGGCGGAGCGCTCTGGAGCGGGCTCTTTTGGTGAATCCAGCCAAATTTCTCTTGCTAAAACCAACGCATTGTATTATAGTAGGGGCTAAATTTTTATTTTGAACGGGAACGTCCTTTCGAAAGAAGCGAAAGATATTTTCATCAAAACAAAGGGGGAAGAACATGTTTGACCTGTTGTATTTGGCACCCATGGGGTCGCTTTTGGCGCTGGGGTTTGCCGGCTTTTTGGCGTGGACCGTCATCAGGCGGGATGAAGGCACGCCGCGGATGCGCGAGATCGCCCAAGCGGTCAAAGAAGGGGCTGCGGCGTATCTGAAGCGCCAGTATACCATCGTCGCGATCTTTTTTGCCGTCGTCTTCGTTATCCTGAACATACTGGTCAAGCTTGGGAATTTGGCTCCGGTCGTTCCGTTCGCCTTTTTGACCGGCGGTCTGTTTTCCGGTCTTTGCGGATTTTTGGGCATGAAGATGGCGACCAATGCCAGCGCCCGTACGACGAACGCGGCCCAGAAAAGCCTGAACTCCGGGCTTCGTGTGGCTTTTTCCGCAGGTGCGGTCATGGGTTTGCTCGTTGTCGGCTTCGGCCTTTTGGACTTGAGCATTTGGTATTTCGGTCTGAACTGGTGGTATGACGCGCATCCCTTGCCCGTAGGCCAGGACAAGATCGCGGTGATCACATCCACTATGCTTTGTTTTGGTATGGGTGCCAGCTCCCAGGCCCTTTTTGCCAGGGTCGGCGGCGGGATCTTCACCAAGGCCGCGGATGTGGGCGCAGACCTTGTCGGTAAAGTTGAGGCCGGTATCCCTGAAGATGATCCGAGGAACCCCGCTGTCATCGCGGATAACGTCGGCGATAATGTGGGCGACGTGGCAGGCATGGGTGCCGACCTCTATGAATCTTACGTCGGTTCGATCGTTGCGACAAGCGCTTTAGGTGTGGCTGCAGGCCTGGGCGTCGGCGGTGTCACGGTCCCCATGGTCATGGCGGCTGTCGGCGTTTTGGCTTCTGTCATCGGGACGTTTTTTGTCAGGAGCAAAGAAGAAGCGTCTCAGGCCGCTCTCCTCTGGGCCTTAAGAAAGGGCGTTTTTGTCAGCGCCATCATGATCTTGATCGCGTCCTATCCCTTGGTCAGGTTCACCCTGGGCGTGGACCACATGGGTGTTTATTGGGCTGTTGTCGCCGGGTTAGTCGCCGGCGTTCTTTTGGGAATTTCGACGGAGTTTTATACCTCGAGCGGTTATGGGCCGACCAAAAAGATCGCGGATGCCGCTATCACAGGTCCTGCGACCGTCATCATCGGCGGCATGGCGGTCGGGATGTTGTCAACAGCCATTCCGATCATCGTCGTATGTATCGCCATATTGACGAGCTATTATCTGGCCGGCGGCGCGACAAATTTTAATGCCGGTCTCTACGGCGTGGCCATTTCAGCCGTCGGTATGCTTTCCACGCTGGGGATCACCCTGGCAACAGATGCGTATGGTCCGATCGCGGACAATGCCGGCGGCAATGCCGAGATGTCCAAGCTCGACCCGAGCGTTCGCAAGAGAACAGATGCGCTCGATTCTTTAGGGAACACGACTGCGGCCACAGGCAAGGGCTTTGCCATCGGTTCGGCGGCTTTGACGGCCCTGGCCTTGATCGCCGCGTATAACGACCAGGTTGTTCTATTCGGGAAGACCGTGGACCTGTCGCTGATGAACCCTAAAGTCATCGTTGGTTTGTTCATCGGCGGTATGCTGCCGTTCGCGTTTTGTGCCTTGACCATGCAAGCCGTCGGCCGCGCGGCCTCGGGCATTGTCGTCGAGGTCCGCCGCCAGTTTAAAGAGATCGTTGGGCTGATGGAAGGTAAGGCGAAGCCCGATTACGCGGGTTGTGTTATGATCGCGACAAAGGCCGCGCAGAAAGAGATGATCCTGCCGTCGTTACTGGCGATCATTTCTCCTATTGCGGTGGGTTTATTGGCCGGGCTTGAAGCGCAGGCAGGTTTGCTTATCGGCGCGACCGTGACGGGTTTTGTCCTGGCCATTATGATGGCCAATTCCGGCGGTGCCTGGGACAATGCCAAGAAATACATCGAGGAAGGCCACCACGGCGGCAAGGGGTCTTTTGCCCATAAGGCCGCTGTCGTGGGCGACACGGTTGGCGATCCGTTCAAGGATACGTCAGGGCCGTCATTGAACATCCTGATCAAGCTCATGTCCATGGTTTCCATTGTTTTTGCGTCCTTTGTCATTACCAATACCCTGATGAAATAAGGGGACGTTTTTTAAAAAGCCCTCCAGGGAGCCCTCCGGGCCTGCCTGGAGGGCTTTTTATTTTTCGCCTCAGACTCCGCCGCCGGCCGCAAGCGTTTCTTTCGGCGAGGGGATTTTGAGGGCGTGGTATAATGAGGCTATGAAACACAGGGATTTTTTGCCGACAAACCGGGAAGAAATGAAGGCCC